>OBVX01000003.1_pt1 | contig 309263 bp, 244 predicted proteins | sample 1495161 | NCBI WGS metagenome assembly OBVX01 (sample SAMEA2580023, study PRJEB22360) | human gut metagenome | reverse complement strand
TTTATAATATTTTTTTTAATTTTTTTCTTTGGGGGTGGGTTTAGCCTCTATCAAACTAATAGCAAAACCTCCACTACGGGCCAAGTCAGTGGAAATCTTCGTCTTATAAGTCACCAGACCTTTTTTAATCTGATAAGAAGTCGGATTCTTTTCATAATCCGCATCTTTACCATCGGCATATAAAGTAGCTACATATTGCTTTCCCGGTTCCAGGAAATCAAGTACAAACGTAGATGTGCGTGCATTTTCACCAGTAATTCCTCCAACGAACCAATTATTGGTGTTTTTAGCTTTACGGGCCACAGTGATGTACTCTCCCGGTTCTGCTTCAATATACTTACTTTCATCCCAGTCTACTGCTACATCTTTAATAAACTGAAAGGCATCCATATAGCGTTCATAACTCTCCGGAAGATCGGCAGCCATCTGTAATGGGCTATAAAGAGTGACATACAAAGCCAACTGTTTGGCCAAAGTAGTATGTACAAAACTATGCTCACCACTCAGGAAAGAGAGTTGAGTATCGAAAATACCCGGAGTATAATCCATCGGACCACCTATCAGACGCGTAAATGGAAGCAACGTAGTATGGAAAGGCTTATTGCCTCCGAAGGCTTCATATTCTGTACCACGGGCAGATTCATTACCAATCAGATTCGGATATGTACGGCACAATCCGGTAGGGCGAACAGCCTCGTGTGCATTCACCATAATTTTATGATCCGCAGCTTTCTTCACCGCATACAGATAATGATTATTCAGCCATTGACCGTAGTGGTGTTCACCACGTGGGATGATATTGCCAACATATCCACTCTTCACCGCATTGTAACCGTTATCTTCCATAAATTGATAAGCTTCATCCATATGACGTTCATAGTTACGCACAGATGCAGAAGTCTCATGATGCATCATCAGCTTCACTCCTTTACTTCTAGCATACTCATTCAACATTTTCACATCAAAATCAGGATACGGAGTAACGAAGTCGAACACATAGTCTTTTGACTTGCCGAACCAATCTTCCCAGCCTTCATTCCAGCCCTCGACCAGCACCTGATCAAAACCGTGTTCGGCAGCAAAATCAATATAACGTTTCACGTTCTCATTATTGGCACCATGACGACCATTAGGCTTAGTTTTAGTATAATCGGTTTCGCCCAACTTCACTGAATAAACATCATCCGTATAAGCCCAAGTACTCTTTCCGGTAATCATTTCCCACCATACACCTACGTATTTTACAGGCTTAATCCAGGAAGTATCCTCCAGTTTGCAAGGTTCGTTCAGATTTAATGTTAATTTAGAAGCAAGAATATCACGCGCATCATCACTAACCATGACCGTACGCCATGGAGAGTGGCAAGGAGTTTGCATATATCCTTTGGTCCCTTGGGCATCAGGAGTCAACCACGATTCGAAAACAAAATTCTTATCGTCCAGATTGAGATGCATGCAAGAGTAATCCACCAAAGCAGCTTCGTGCAGATTGATATACAACCCGTCGTCTGTTTTCATCTGCAAAGCAGTCTGTACACCGGTAGGAGAAAAAGGAGTTTGAGAAGCATTGGGAGTGACAGCCGTCTTCATTAAGCCGCGTATTTCAGAAAGTTTCGACCGAGTATAATCATATTCCTGCGTATCATAATCTCCCGGTATCCAGAAAGCAGTATGATCACCGGCCATAGCAAATTGAGAATGTTCCTCTTTAATTACAAAATAATTCAGATTCTTTTGTTGTGGAAATTCGTAGCGAAATCCGAGTCCGTCATTATACAGACGAAAACGAATCACCATTTTGCGATCCTGAGCTTTCTGGTCTAAAGTAATCGCAAGTTCATTATAATTATTGCGAATTTGCTTAACCTCGCCCCAAACAGGCTCCCAAGTCTCGTCAAAAGAAGAAGTTTTGGCATCAGACAACGTAAAACCGTCCATCAACCCCGGATCGTCTTTCAGTTCAAGACCCAGTTTAGAAGGTTTAATCACTTCTTTACCTTTATAAGAAAGTTCATACACAGGTTCCCCCTTCTCATTCACAGATACATTCAGTTTCAAGAGTCCGTTGGGAGAAGTAATACTTTCGGCCATTGCCACACTACTCACTAAAAGAGAGAGAAAAAAGCAAGCTAACTTAAAAGTCAGTTTTTTCATGTTCTTCATGATATGGTTCAATAAAAATTAGTAATCATGCAGCAAAGATAAGCAAGAAGCAGATTCATGTTCGATGAATAGAACCGAAACAAAGAAGAATTATCAGAAAACGTTTGCATAAACAGTTGACAGTGGTAACTTTGCCGATAAAATCAAAAAAAAGATGAAAGAGATTATTTATATATTTATCGGAGGAGGCATGGGCAGTGTAACCCGCTATCTGACACAAATCGCCGTCAACGAACGGCTTAGCCCGGCTCTCTTCCCATTTCCATGGGGAACATTTGCCGTAAATATCATAGGCAGCTTATTAATCGGTTTTTTTTATTCATTTTCGGAGCGTTTCAATCTATCTTTCGAACTGAGGCTATTTCTGACCGTTGGTTTCTGTGGCGGTTTTACCACATTCTCCACTTTGGCCAACGACAGTCTGAGTTTGCTGAAAGGAGGTTTTTATGGCATATTCACCTTTTATGTATTCATCAGCATATTGCTTGGACTTTTGGCTGTATTGGCCGGAGGATATCTTGGCGAACAATTTAAATAACAAACGAATCATATATGAAGCCAACAATCAAAAAAGTGCAACCCGTCAAAGTCGTAGCTCCGTTCCTTAACAGTCAGTCCGAAAGTCCGGTCCCACTGGATGCACTTACCGACCAAGAGAAAGTTTCCGATTTGTACTTCCTTAAGGGAACCGTACATCAAATAGCTAAACCTTATCTAAGTATTAATAATTGCACTTTCAAACAACAAATATTCAGCGAATGTCAGTTTAAATCAGCTCAACTGACAGACGTACGTTTTGAAAATTGCGATTTATCCAACGTTTCGTTTGCCGGAACTACTTTCTACCGGGTAGAATTTATATCTTGCAAATTGCTGGGAACCGGTTTCCCGGAAGCCACCCTCAATCATGTTTTAATGGATCATTGCTACGGACAATACATCAATCTCTCCATGGTAAAAATGCGAACAGTCCGTTTCAGCCATTGCAATTTCCGAAACGGCAGCCTGAATGACAGCAAACTGATGCCGGCAGCTTTTGATACTTGCGAATTGTTAGAAGCCGACTTTTCGCACACTTCACTCAAAGGTATCGACCTGAGAAACTCTAGAATAGCAGGTATTCAACTCAATATAGCCGATCTGAAAGGAGCCATAGTCAGTTCGTTACAAGCAATAGATCTGTTACCTCTACTAGGGGTCAAAATAGAAGACGATTGAACCTTTCTTCTCTTTTCTTTGTTTTATAATATAAAAGTAATGATACTGATTTATAGGGAAAGAACCCGAACGGAATACCTATTAATAGTGATTCTTCCGCTTCCCATAAGTGAGTAAATTTGCAGAGACTAAAAAACAAGAGAAACAATGAAAATAGAAAAAATTACAGGACGAGAAATTCTCGACTCAAGAGGTAACCCTACAGTAGAAGTAGACGTAGTATTGGAATCAGGCATTATGGGACGTGCATCCGTTCCATCGGGTGCATCGACCGGTGAACACGAAGCGCTTGAACTCCGCGACGGTGATAAACATCGTTATGGCGGCAAGGGTGTACAGAAAGCAGTAGAGAACGTCAATAAAGTCATTGCTCCGCATCTGATCGGTATGTCGGCCCTCGACCAAATAGGCATTGATCATGCCATGTTGGCATTGGATGGAACAAAGACAAAAGCCAAACTGGGTGCCAACGCTATTCTGGGTGTTTCGCTTGCCGTAGCTAAAGCTGCTGCCAACTATCTCGATATTCCTCTTTACAGATACATCGGAGGTACGAATACGTATGTATTGCCTGTACCAATGATGAACATCATTAATGGAGGCTCACACAGTGATGCTCCGATAGCCTTCCAGGAGTTTATGATCCGTCCGGTAGGTGCAAGTTCTTTTAAAGAAGGGTTGCGCATGGGTGCCGAAGTATTCCATGCTTTGAAAAAAGTATTGAAAGACCGTGGTCTGAGTACAGCTGTTGGTGATGAAGGCGGTTTTGCTCCCAACCTGGAAGGAACAGAAGATGCACTTAACTCTATTCTTGCCGCTATCAAAGCTGCAGGCTACGAACCGGGCAAAGATGTAATGATTGGCATGGACTGCGCCTCTTCCGAATTCTATCATGACGGTATTTACGATTACACCAAATTTGAAGGTGAAAAAGGCAAAAAACGTACAGCTGACGAACAAATTGACTATTTGGAAAAACTTATCAACGAATATCCGATTGATTCCATTGAGGATGGTATGAGCGAAAATGACTGGGAAGGCTGGAAGAAATTGACTCAACGCATCGGGGATCGCTGTCAGTTGGTAGGCGACGATTTATTCGTAACTAACGTTGACTTCCTGGCAAAAGGTATTGAAAAGGGTTGCGCTAACTCTATCCTGATCAAGGTTAATCAAATCGGTTCACTGACAGAAACACTGAACGCTATTGAAATGGCACACCGCCATGGATATACAACGGTCACTTCACACCGCTCAGGCGAAACAGAAGATGCAACCATTGCAGATATTGCCGTAGCAACCAACAGCGGACAAATCAAGACCGGTTCTCTAAGTCGTTCGGACCGTATGGCAAAATACAATCAGCTGCTTCGTATTGAAGAAGAGTTGGGAGACCGCGCCGTATACGGATATAAACGAATTGTAGTAAAAGGCTAAACAAAATCATGATAGCATAGCATGATAAAAGGTTAGTTATTTATAATAATTGAATGTAAATGCGAAAAGGGATGTATCATAAACAGGTTCATCCCTTTCCTTTTTCATGAACCATCAGAAGAATAAACGCAAAAAAGCACCCCGGCAGTGCCGAGATGCTTTTCCTTTTTTGAGCCTCTTGTCGGATTCGAACCAACGACCCCGAGATTACAAATCACGTGCTCTGGCCAACTGAGCTAAAGAGGCAAGTGGGTAAGCTTACTATATCGCGCCGCTACAACCAACTACCTTTGCTGCGATCAAGCCCTGGAGGATTCGAAGGGAGCTGGCCGTATAGGACTTACCCGGGTGCAAAGGTAGGTATTTTTATTAAACCTGCAATAGGGGATCGGTACTTTTTTGCATGCTTTACCGGTAAACTCCTACTTTTCAGATATTTAAAATCGAAAAAAAAATGTTTTTTTTCTGACCGGATAGCTTTATTAACTTTAACAGGCATAAATTCCATACCAAACAATATTATTTGTACCTTTGTGCGCTATTTATTAATAAAATGACAGAAAGCAGAAGTAACTTACAAAAATATGCCATGCATTTTGGCACCTATATGGGAGTATACTGGATACTTAAGTTCATTCTATTCCCATTGGGATTGTCCATTCCGTTTCTTTTATTCCTGTTTTTCGGGCTTACTTTAGGAGTTCCGTTCATGGGATATTATTATGCACGTACCTATCGTGACAAAGTATGTGGCGGCTCGATCCGCTTCCTGCAAGCATGGGTATTCATCGTTTTTATGTATATGTTTGCGGCACTCCTCACGGCAGTGGCCCACTACATTTATTTCCGGTTCATCGACCATGGTTTCATTGTTAACACTTACATGGGAATGTTTGACGAACTGACCAATAAAGAAGTACCGGGAATAGAAGGGTACATCAGCCAACTGAAAGAAGTGATGGAAATGATCAGTACATTGACACCGATAGACATTACTATGCAACTGATGTCACAGAATGTGTTCTATGGCAGCATATTGGCTGTCCCCACTGCCTTGTTTGTGATGAGAAAGCCCAAATCACCGGAGGTGCAACCTCTATAGTTTGTAATATCTAATTTATAAGTAAAATGGATATATCTGTTGTCGTACCATTGTTCAATGAAGAAGAATCCATTCCGGAGCTTTTTGCCTGGATTGAAAGAGTGATGAAGGCCAATGGCTTTTCATACGAAGTTATCTTTGTAAATGATGGTAGTACCGACCGTTCTTGGGAAATTATCGAAGAGCTTCAGAAACAGTCGTCCACTGTGAAAGGGATCAAATTCCGACGAAATTACGGAAAATCCCCGGCTCTGTACTGTGGCTTTGAACGTGCCGAAGGAAATGTGGTGATCACGATGGATGCCGACCTACAGGATAGTCCCGATGAAATACCGGAATTATACCGTATGATTACTGAAGACGGATATGACCTTGTTTCAGGCTATAAACAGAAAAGATACGACCCGCTGTCGAAAACTCTACCTACCAAACTATTTAATGCCACGGCACGTAAAGTTTCAGGGATTCATAATCTGCACGACTTTAATTGCGGATTGAAAGCTTATCGCAAAGCTGTTGTAAAAAACATCGAAGTATACGGAGAGATGCATCGCTACATCCCGTATCTGGCTAAGAATGCCGGATTCCAGAAAATAGGCGAAAAGGTGGTGCACCATCAAGCACGTAAATTCGGAAAAACTAAATTTGGAGGATGGAATCGCTTCTTTAACGGATATCTCGATTTAATCTCTCTTTGGTTCCTCTCAAAGTTTGGAATTAAACCAATGCACTTTTTCGGTTTATTAGGCTCATTGATGTTTATACTGGGATTCATTTCAGTGGTTATTGTCGGAGCCAGTAAATTATATAGTATGAATCACGGTATGCCTTATCGGCTGGTAACAGATTCTCCCTATTTCTATCTGTCGTTGACTGCCATGATTATTGGAACACAACTCTTTTTGGCAGGATTTCTTGGCGAACTGATTTCACGCAACGCCCCGGAACGCAATAATTATCAGATAGAAAAAATAATATAACGAACGATTAATGAAACCTGTACGATGAAAAAATTAATAAAACTGGTACTCTTCCTGATGGTAGCCTATCCACTAACGGGTGCTATCCTTTCGGCTTGCTCGGAAGAGAGTGATTGCTCCATGACCGGACGCCCGATGGTCTACGCCAAAATGTATACCATCAATCCGGAAACCAAGGCTGTACTGAATGACACCCTCGATTCATTGAGTGTGACAGCATTCGGAACTGATTCAATAATCATCAATAACCAGAAAAAGGTACATGATATCGCTCTCCCACTACGCTATACAAGTGACTCGACTATTCTTGTGTTTCATTACACCCGGTTGTTAAGAGATACAATGGTGATCCTGCAAACCAATACTCCTTACTTTCAGTCGATGGATTGCGGATACAGTATGAAACAAAATATCATCAGTATTCATCCGATTGATTATACGGAAACCAATAAAAAGAAATATCATAGCATAGACTCTCTATATATCAAATCAAATGCAGCTAACATTAATGGAACAGAAAATCTCAAAATATTCTACCGCTACAATCGTTAGCCTGCTGTGCCTCATATTCAGCCTTCCGCTCCAAGCACAACAGCAAAGACCCGGTGCACGTCCTGCTGTCAAGCAAAAAGCAAAAGAGGAGATAAAAGCGGATACGATTCCCTTTTACAATGGGACATATGTCGGTGTGGACTTATTCGGGTTGGGCAGTAAACTACTCGGAGGAGATTTTCTAAGTTCTGAGGTAAATGTGAGAGTAAACTTAAAAAAGAAATTTATTCCTACAGTAGAAATCGGTTTCGGACAAACAGATACCTGGAGTGATACCGGTATCCATTATAAAAGTGCCGCTCCTTATTTTCGCGTTGGGGCTGACTATAATGTTGTTAAAGAATATTTGTATGTAGGACTACGTTATGGATTTAGCAGTTTCAAGTACGACATCTCAAGTACACCTTTTTCTGACCCTATTTATGGAGGCAGTATGGCTAACCCCGGATTGATAGACGGCATTTGGGGAGGAAGCGTACCTTATCATTACAACGGACTGAAATCTAACATGCAATGGCTTGAACTGGTGGCCGGAGTCAATGTTCAAATCTATAAAAGCTTCTATATGGGATGGACCTTACGCTTTAAATTTAAAACAGCGGGCTCGATCAGCGAACATGGAAATCCATGGTATGTACCGGGTTTTGGTGAATATGACTCCTCAAACATAGGTATCACATATACACTGATTTATAAATTACCATTTTAACGACATGACAGGATTAGAGATTTGGCTACTTGCAATTGGTTTAGCGATGGATTGCCTCGCTGTCTCTATTGCAAGTGGTATTATTTTAAGGCGTATTCAATGGCGGCCTATGCTCATCATGGCATTTTTTTTCGGACTTTTCCAGGCTATAATGCCTTTATTGGGGTGGTTAGGAGCAAGCACATTCAGCCACCTTATCGAATCGGTCGATCACTGGATTGCCTTTGCTATTCTGGCCTTTCTAGGCGGACGAATGATCAAAGAATCTTTTAAAGAAGAAGATTGCTGCCAAAGATTTAACCCTGCAAGCCTGAAAGTAGTGATAACAATGGCCGTTGCAACCAGCATTGATGCATTGGCCGTAGGAGTATCCTTTGCTTTTCTGGGTATCAAAAGCTGTTCGTCTATCCTTTACCCGGCAGGAATCATCGGATTTGTTTCTTTTTTTATGTCCCTTATAGGATTAATCTTCGGCATTCGCTTCGGATGCGGCATTGCCAGAAAACTTCGTGCTGAATTATGGGGAGGAATCATACTGATCCTTATTGGAACGAAAATATTAATCGAACACTTATTTTTTAATAATTAGCTATCAACCTCAAACAACAAAAGGCTGTGTAATCATAAACAGATTTGTTGCTTACTTACTTTTTACTTATTATGGAAAAGAAAACAAGAAAAAGCTTCATTTGGCTGGCTATCCTGCTGTTGGGAACAATTTGGATACTAGCCCAACGAAATAAACAAATACCTTACAACAGTATCAATGGGCTTGTATTCGGCACAGTATATAATATTACCTATCAATATGACGGCAATCTGAAAGCGGAGATCGATGCCGAATTAAAAAAATTCGACGGTTCACTTTCTCCATTCAATGATACATCTGTCATTACCCGTGTTAATCGTAATGAAGAAATCGTCACAGACACTTTCTTCCAAACCTGTTTTAACCGATCTATGGAGATCTCAGCCGAAACTCGCGGAGCTTTCGATATCACAGTAGCTCCATTAGCCAATGCCTGGGGATTCGGTTTCAAAAAAGGAGCCTTCCCCGACTCGATCATGATAGATAGTCTACTCCAAATCACAGGATACCGAAAAGTTAAGCTGGAAAACGGCAAAGTGATCAAAGAAGACCCTCGGGTGATGCTAAGCTGTAGTGCTGTAGCCAAAGGATATTCCGTAGATGTAGTAGCCCGGTATTTGGATAGCAAAGGTATCAAAAACTATATGGTAGATATAGGTGGCGAACTGGTGGTAAAAGGGGTGAATCCCAAAGAGGAAGCATGGAGAATCGGCATAAACAAGCCTGTAGACGATTCCTTGTCGCTTAACCAAGAGATACAAACAACATTAAAACTGACCAATGTAGGTATAGCAACTTCCGGAAACTATCGCAACTTTTACTACAAAGATGGCAAGAAGTATGCCCACACCATCGACCCACGTACCGGATATCCGGTTCAACATAATATTCTTTCAGCAACCGTAGTTGCCGACGATTGTATGACTGCCGACGCATTAGCCACAGCTTTTATGGTAATGGGGCTGGATGAAGCGGAAGCTTTTACAAAATCACACCCCAACATAGGTGCTTATTTTATCTACAGTGATGAAAAAGGGGAGGTGAAAAGCTATTTTACAAAGAACATGAAGCAATATCTTGACAAATAGCGTGAATACCTGCTCCCATAACCGGCCCCATGGGAGCAGGTATTCAGAATGACCGGCACAGAAATTACCAAAAAAGCAAGTTGATTCCGAAGCAAGAATAACGCATTATCAATAAGCATATTATCTCTTTTTAAAGCATCTTTATCTCAGCTCGGGTACGCAGGTTCACGAACCTACATACCCGGCATGTGGTCCAAGATAAACTCCCTACCATTTTCACTAAAGATACCAAGAAAAACAAACTGCTTTAAATGCTATATTTGACACCCCATACCGGCACAAACCGCCTACCTCATAAACACGAAATATACCGCTGCTATCAAGCAGACAAAAGCTGCCACATGATTCCAATGCAGTGACTCCCCTTTAAATAATAAGGTAGAAAAAACGGTAAATATAATCAGTGTGATCACCTCTTGGATAATTTTAAGTTGCATCAATGAAAACGGCCCTCCGTTTCCGCTGAACCCCAGCCGGTTGGCAGGAACCTGACAAGAATACTCAGCCAACGCAATCACCCATGAAAACAAAACCACGCCATACAAAGGCCAATTACTGATTATTTTTGTTTCCTGTAGCTTCAAATGCCCGTACCAGGCAAATGTCATAAAAATGTTGGAAACGACTAACAACGAAATAGCATAAATACCTTTCATATTTTATTCAAAATTAAAACTCCACTTCTTTGGGTAACAATTCTTCCTGTACATTTGTCATGCTCCCCCACAGACTGTACCGAGCCTCCGGATTCATCTTTTCCAATTGTCGGAGTATCCCCTTCATATCGCTACGGCTCGATTGGGATTCATAAGGACAATTTTTCACTTGTTTGCGATATCCCCGTATTTGCGCCAACTCCAACAAATCCGCTTCATGCACCAGGCACATCGGGCGAATAATGGTCATATCAAATTTGTTCATTACCAAACGTGGTGGCATTGTACTGAATGCACCCTGATAGGTAATGTTCATTAATAAAGTTTCCAAAATATCGTCCATATGGTGTCCAAGGGCTATTTTATTGCAACCCTGCTCTTTAGCAACAGTAAACAGAGCTTTCCTCCGGTTCCATGAACAGAGAAAACAAGGTGATTTACGCGTATCGGTAGAAGGGTCGAAAGAAGTCTCGTAGACAACTAAAGGAACACCATTCTTTTCAGCATGTTCACGGAGGTAGTCCCAATCACTCTGGTATGGAATATTCTTCATAACCACATGTACAGCTACCACCGAAAAACGAGGTTTGAAAATATGCGAACGTTTACCCAGCAATTCGACTAATGCCAGGGAATCTTTTCCTCCTGAAAGGCCAACAAGCACTTTGTCACCCTCTTCAATCAACCCATATTGAACCATACCTTTGTTAAAACGCTTTTCGATACGCCGAATGGTTTTCTCTTCTTCCGTAAACTGTGCCATAACTCTTTTGAAAAATCGGCTGCAAAAGTAAGAGAAAAGAATGATTTAAAGAAGAATTAACATAATAGAAGAAGAGAAAAAAGGTTTATTTCCAATTAATTTGTATTTTTGAACTTCTGAATAATAACCCAAGACCATTTATGAAGAAAAAAAATATCCTATTCTTTCTATTATGCTTTCTCCTGACAAGCCTATCGGCACAAACTTTGGAACAAGCAAGAGGCATGTATGGCAGAGGGCAATACGCTGAAGCCAAACCTGTTTTTCAAAAATATGTCAAATCGCAACCGGCAAACGGTAATTACAACCTATGGTACGGTGTGTGTTGCCTCAAAACAGGTAATGCTGCCGAGGCCCTAAAATACCTGGAGACGGCAGTAAAGAAACGCATTCCGAGCGGACAGCTATATCTGGCTCAGACTTATAATGATTTATACCGCTTTCAAGATGCAGTAGATTGCTACGAAGAATACATTGCAGACTTGTCTAAACGCAAAAAACCGACAGAAGAAGCCGAGCAGCTTTTAGAAAAGGCTAAAGGAAACCTTCGCATGCTGAAAGGGGTGGAAGACGTATGTGTTATTGACAGTTTTGTAATAGACAAAGCCAATTTCCTCAAAGCTTATAAAATCAGTGAAGAATCCGGAAAGCTCTTCACTTACAATGACTATTTCAAGACGAAAGGCTATCATCCGGGAACAGTTTACGAAACAGAAATCGGAAACCGTATTTACTACAGCGAGCAGGGAGAAGAGAGTCTGAATATTCTGTCTAAAACCAAGATGCTGGACGAGTGGAGTCAGGGAAAACCACTTCCGGGAAGTATCAACGCCTCCGGAAATGCCAATTATCCGTATGTCCTGTCGGATGGAGTGACCATTTATTATGCCTCGGATGGTGATGGCTCCATGGGAGGATATGACATTTTTGTAACCCGATATAACACAAATACTGATACCTATCTGGTACCGGAAAACGTGGGTATGCCTTTCAACTCACCTTATAACGACTACATGTATGTCATTGATGAATATAATAATTTAGGATGGTTTGCTTCTGACAGGTATCAACCTGAAGATAAAGTTTGTATCTACGTATTCGTACCCAATGATTCTAAACGAACTTACAACTACGAAGCTATGGAACCGGAAAAAATGATTGAACTAGCCCAGCTCCATTCTCTAGAGAGCACTTGGAAAGACTCTAAAATAGTGGATGATGCCCGTCAACGACTTGAAGCGGTTATCAACCATAAACCGGCTGTAGAACAAAACTTTGATTTTGAATTTATCATTGATGACCACTCTACCTACCATCACTTAACGGATTTCAAGTCTCCAAAAGCCAAACAACTGTACCTGAAATATGAACAGATGGAAAAAGATTACCGCCAGCAAACCGGTAAACTGAAGAGCCAGCGTGAAGGATTCGCACGGTCTAATAAAGACGAACAAAGTAAAATGGCACCGGCTATCCGCGATCTTGAGAAGAGGGTACTTCAGATGTCAGAAGAACTGGATAAACAGGCTATTGAAGTCCGGAATGCAGAAAAACAAAACTTAAAATAACAAACTATGGATGTACTGATCATCATTGCACTGATAGCCGCCGCAGTAATACTCTTTTTAGTTGAACTGTTCGTAATTCCGGGTATCAGCCTCGCCGGTATTTCAGCTTTGGTCTGCATTATCTATGCAAACTATTATGCTTTTGCTAACCTGGGAACAGGTGCAGGGTTTATAACACTTATTATATCGGGAATTGCCTGTATCGGCTCGCTTGTCTGGTTCATGCGGTCGAAAACCTTGGATAAATTGGCATTGAAGAAAGACATAACATCCAAAATAGACCGAAGCGCTGCCGAAAAAGTAAAAGTTGGCGATACAGGTATCACGATTACCCGACTGGCTCAAATTGGCAATGCTGAAATCAATGGCAATATCATAGAGGTCAAGTCAATGGACGGATTACTGAATGAAAAAACTCCGATTGTTGTCAATCGGATCACTGATGGAATAATCTTTGTCGAAAAATTAAAATCCTAATATTCACTTAAAATCAAGCACAATTATGAATGTCGAACCTATGTATCTGACTATCTTCTTGATAGCGGGAGGTATTATCTTCCTGGTTCTTTTCTTTCATTATGTACCTTTTTTCCTATGGCTATCAGCCAAAGTATCAGGAGTTAATATCTCTTTGGTACAACTTTTTCTGATGCGTATCCGTAATGTTCCGCCATACATCATCGTACCGGGTATGATTGAAGCACATAAAGCAGGTCTGAGCAACATCACCCGTGATGAACTTGAAGCACACTATCTGGCAGGCGGACACGTAGAACGGGTAGTCCATGCATTGGTATCTGCATCGAAGGCCAATATCGAACTTCCATTCCAAATGGCTACTGCAATTGATCTTGCAGGTCGCGATGTCTTCGAAGCCGTGCAGATGTCGGTTAATCCTAAAGTTATCGACACACCACCCGTAACAGCTGTTGCGAAAGACGGTATCCAGCTGATAGCCAAAGCACGTGTGACGGTACGTGCCAATATTCGCCAATTGGTGGGTGGTGCCGGCGAAGATACAATCCTGGCACGTGTAGGTGAAGGTATCGTTTCGTCAATCGGTTCCTCTGAAAACCATAAGTCAGTACTTGAGAATCCTGATTCCATATCAAAACTAGTGCTGCGCAAAGGACTCGATGCCGGTACTGCATTTGAAATTCTCTCTATTGATATCGCTGATATTGATATAGGTAAGAATATTGGTGCTGCCCTGCAAATAGACCAGGCAAATGCCGACAAGAATATCGCGCAGGCAAAAGCGGAAGAACGCCGCGCAATGGCTGTGGCTACCGAACAAGAAATGAAAGCCAAAGCGGAAGAGGCCCGTGCTAATGTAATTCAGGCAGAAGCGGAAGTTCCAAAGGCCATGGCTGAAGCTTTCCGTAGTGGAAATCTCGGTATTATGGATTATTATAAAATGAAAAATATTCAAGCTGATACATCAATGCGTGAAAACATAGCTAAACCTATCGGTGGAGCTACCAGTAAACCGTTGAGCGATTAGAGAAAGCATTTCACCACAAACAACTGAGAGCAGTATAACCGCCGGAGAGAACAATCTCGGGAAACAAGCGGTTAATCCATGTAGTTTGTGGTGAACGTATTTATTAAACTAAAACCTTTCAATAACATGAAAAAGTATTTTCCTTCCTCCGAATTAATTATCAACGAAGACGGTTCGGTATTCCATTTGCATGTAAAGCCGGAATGGTTGGCAGACAAAGTAATATTGGTAGGTGATCCCGGACGGGTGGCACTCGTAGCTTCTCACTTCGAAAATAAAGAATGTGAAGTGGAAAGCCGCGAATTTAAAACGGTTACCGGAACTTATAAAGGCAAACGGATAACTGTCGTTTCTACCGGTATCGGTTGTGACAATATCGATATCGTAGTCAATGAACTGGATGCTTTGGCAAATATCGACTTCCAGACTCGGGAAGAAAAAGAGCACCTCCGCTCTTTAGAGTTAGTTCGCATCGGTACATGCGGAGGATTGCAACCCAACACACCGGTCGGCACATTCGTCTGTTCTGAAAAGTCAATCGGCTTTGACGGACTGTTGAACTTCTATGCCGGACGCAATGCTGTTTGTGACCTTCCCTTTGAACGGGCATTTATGAATCACATGGGTTGGTCCGGTAACATGTGTGCTCCCGCACCTTATGTTATTGATGCCAATGCAGAATTAATAGACCGTATTGCGCAAGAAGATATGGTGCGCGGTGTTACTATTGCAGCCGGTGGTTTCTTCGGACCGCAAGGACGCGAACTCCGTGTTCCCTTGGCGGACCCTAAGCAGAATGATAAAATCGAAAAGTTTGAATATAAAGGTTACAAGATAACCAACTTCGAAATGGAGAGTTCCGCCCTTGCCGGCCTCAGCAAGCTGATGGGACACAAAGCCATGACCGTTTGTATGGTTATAGCTAACCGCTTGATCAAAGAAGCGAACACAGGCTATAAGAATACCATCGATACATTAATTAAAACTGTTCTCGATCGAATCTGATGAATTTATCATTTGCCGCCATTGACTTTGAAACCGCCACAGGATACATGGAAAGTGCTTGTGCGGTAGGTATCGTTACCGTTACAGACGGAGAGATTACAGACGAATATTACAGCCTGATTCAACCACCGGAGAATGAATATTGGCGTGCAAATATGCTTGTACATGGAATAACGCCGGGAATGACAGAGTCACTCCCGGGATTTCATGCCATCTATCCCGAAGTCAAAAAGCGTTTACAAGGCAACGTAGTAGTTGCGCACAATGAACAATTCGACCGCAATGTACTGAAGAATACCATGCGGATGTACGGACTGGATTATGATGAGTTATCGCTTCCGGAACGTTGGGAATGTACCTGCCGCATCTATCGTTCTTTAGGATACAAGCCGGTCAACCTAAGCGCCTGTTGCGAACGGGAAGGCATCGAACTTAAACACCACGAAGCACTTTCCGATGCCCGGGGATGTGCAAAGCTATATCTCAATTTCCTTGAAAAATACCGTCCGCTCAGTACCCTATGGTGAAACGCTCCTGATGATGCTCCGGCTTCTCAAGCTCATCAATCATGGCAGCCGCATAATCTTCCACAGATATATGACTGTTACCTACCATATCCACAATCATCTCATCTTTCCCCAGGCGATATCTGCCTGTACGTACTCCAGGAGCCATATCTGCCGCCGGCGAGAAGAAAACCCAGTCAACCTCTTTTTCTTTCTTCAGAAAATCAAGATAAAAATCACTCAAGGCTCTCACACCAGGCAATATCTTTTCGGGAACTTCTCCCGAATCGACCAGTCGGATGCCGGGAGCAATAAACAGTGAACCGGCACCACCCACCATCAAAAAACGATTAACTCCAGCCTTTTTTACACCGTCGATAATCGTCAGATAAACCTCAATGGTTTCCTTGTATATATCGGGATTATTCCACCCCGGGTTGAAAGCACTGATCACGGCATCAGCACCTTTACAAACCTTACAGACTTCATCCAATGAAGAAACATCAGCTCTCTTCACTTCCAGATTTTCATTCTCTATCTTGATCTTTTCAGGATGACGAACTACCGCCGTCACATGGAATCCACGGTTCAAAGCTTCATTCAGAATAGCCGAACCGACGAAGCCGCTGGCCCCGATTAGTACTACTTTCTTCATAATCCAATTTATCTTTATAGCATTATTTACTACAGAACATACTATATGATAAATTGTTGCATTGAAAGACCGACTATTCCTCCCTCCTATAAATAAGTTTCGATCGTTTCTTTCAGCTTCTCCAGAGGATATGGTTTTGCAATCACTTCATTACACCCTGCTTCAAGAGCTCGCTCTCCTTCCGGACAAAAGGCATATGCTGTAATTGCTATAATCGGTATCTCTTGCGAGATAGCACGAATTTTTGCTGTTGCCTGAATACCATTCATCACCGGCATTCGGATATCCATCAAAATCAAGTCGGGCTTCTCGCGTATGAAACTCTTCACAGCTTCTTCTCCATTAGGCACCCAAAGAATCGTATATTCTTTTTTCAGAAAGGCATTAATCTGCAGATAACTGGACTCCACATCTTCCGCAATCAGTATCTTCTTCTGCCGGTTCTCCACTCCCATATTACCCGCTGCGTTTTCTCTTTCGCCAACCACAACTTCCTGTACTTGCCTATTGGGCAAATAAAGAATGAAAGTACTCCCCTGCCCAAGCTCGGATTCCACTTCAATCCGACCACCCAACCGCTCTACAATACTCTTACAGATAGGTAATCCCAGCCCTGTTCCTTGTACAAAATCATTCAACTTCTCAAAACGGGTAAATATCAAAGGTAATTTCTCTTTGGAAATACCGCAGCCGGTATCTGTTACATAAAGTTTAACCCATTCTTCCTCTTTTACAAGTCCAAAAGTAATGCTACCCTCAATGGTATTTTTAATTGCATTCGACAAGAAATTGAACAATACCTGCGTCACCCGATTCCTATCTGTCGAAATCCAAATTTCCTCTGATGGACGAATCACATTCAGCTTGACTCCTTTCTTCATTTTAAGACGATGTACTTTATCCACTTCATCTACCAATCCGCTCATTTCCGTCAACTGACAATGCATTTCCGACTTACCCGACTCGATTCGTGACAAATCGAGAATATCATTAATCAGTTGTAACAGTAGATTGCTATTCTGCTGAATGATCCCTAAATACTCTTCTTTCTCCTTTTCATCCTTAGTCAAAGCTATAATTTCCGAAAAGCCCACAATAGCATTTAAAGGAGTACGTATCTCATGACTCATATTGGCCAGAAATACTGATTTCATCCGATCAGCCTCTTCTGCCCGTTGCTTGGCTTCAAGTAGCTCTTGCGAACGTCGCATCCGATCACCAATATCATGAATCAAGGCCAGCACCTTATTTCCCTCAAACGGAGCAATGCGTGCCTGAAAAAAATGTCTGCCGGCTTCGACATCCACAGGATACTCTATTTCTTTTAATTTCCCACTTTTTAGGCATTCATGAATACTGCTAATAAACAAGTCACTGACCTCAGAAGAATAAATAGATCGCCCATCTGCTCCTTTCAACACTTCCACCGGATGCAACAACTCTGTATCGGGTGCCATCAATACATCCGTAATAAAAAAATTATCATCAAAAATAAATATGAACTCCGGTAGTGCTTCAATAATTTTCCGGTTTCGTTCCTCAAGCTGCCTGATCTGGACTTCTTTTTCACAACGTGAAGTGATATTGGCAGTATATGCTATAATTTTATCAGAGCCATTCTCCTTATTCTTCTTATAAGCAATAAAATTATCTTCAAGCCAAATTGTTTCTCCTTGCCTCCCTACACAACGTACCACAATTTGGGAGATTTTGGTTTCCGATTCAAGCATCCGCGCAAAAGTCGTTTGGTAAGAGATAACATCCTCCGGATGGGCAAACCGATAAAAGTCATTAATATCTCTGAATATGATTCCGGCCTCCTTCAACCCTAAAATATGGAAATACTCATCTGTGAAATTACACTCTCCTGTAGGAATGTCATATTCCCAAAATGCAATCTGATGTCCTGCCAGGACAGAAGTGATTTTCTGATAATTATCTTTCAAATTCTCAAGGTTTCCGGTATCCGGGAATGAATCCAGTGTGTGTGCCATAGCCATAAAGTTTGTCTTGCTGTATGCGAACAAAGATAAAATAATAAAGTATAACTTCTATCTGTTTGCTCTGTTTTTTACCAAGAAAGCTCTATCTTTGCCTCTCAAAATGAATTAGATAATGAATCAAGACACAATTTGCGCCATAGCAACCGCTCAAGGAGGAGCCATCGGAAGCATTCGTGTTTCCGGCCCTGAAGCTATTACCATCACCAGCCGTATTTTTACCCCGGCCAAATCCGGAAAGCTGCTGAGTGAACAGAAACCTTATACGCTTACTTTCGGCCGAATTTATAACGGAGAAGAAATGATAGATGAAGTTCTTGTCAGTCTCTTCCGGGCTCCACACTCTTATACAGGGGAAGACAGCACTGAAATCACCTGTCACGGATCATCTTATATTTTACAACAAGTGATGCAACTACTGATTAAGAACGGGTGTCGCATGGCGCAACCGGGAGAATATACTCAACGAGCGTTTCTTAATGGTAAAATGGATTTAAGTCAGGCCGAAGCCGTTGCCGACCTGATTGCCTCTTCCTCTGCTGCTACCCACCGTCTTGCCTTGAGTCAAATGCGAGGTGGCTTTAGCAAAGAATTGACAACTCTACGTGAGAAACTGCTGAACTTCACTTCAATGATTGAACTGGAGCTGGACTTCAGTGAAGAAGATGTAGAGTTTGCGGACCGTTCCGCCCTACGCCGACTGGCTGACGAGATAGAAGAAGTCATTGCACGTCTGGCCAATTCGTTCAGTGTAGGGAATGTCATAAAAAATGGTGTACCGGTAGCTATTATCGGAGAAACCAATGCAGGAAAATCAACTCTACTGAATGTCCTGCTGAATGAAGACAAGGCTATTGTAAGCGATATTCACGGCACTACACGGGATGTCATCGAGGATACTGTGAATATAGGTGGTATCACTTTCCGTTTTATCGATACAGCCGGTATCCGGGAGACCAGTGATACGATAGAAAGCCTGGGTATCGAACGGACTTTTCAAAAACTCGATCAGGCAGAGATTGTACTGTGGATGATTGATTCGGCTGACGCAATTTCACAGTTAACACTGCTCTCCGATAAGATTCTTCCTCGTTGTGAACACAAACAATTGATTTTAGTCTTTAATAAGGTAGAACTGATAAATGAAACTCAGAAAAACGAACTTGCCTCACAATTTTCTGAGCATATAGGTTCGGAAATAGAATCTATTTTTATTTCTGCGAAACAACGTTTGCACACGGATGAACTCCAACAGAGACTCGTAGCAGCCGCTCATTTACCAACAGTCACCCAGAATGATGTCATTGTAACAAACGTCCGCCATTACGAAGCACTAACACGTGCGCTGGATGCAATTCACCGGGTACAAGAAGGATTGGACGCAAATATCTCCGGAGATTTTCTGTCACAAGACATACGCGAATGTATTTTCCATTTATCCGATATAGCAGGGGAAGTGACAAATGATATGGTGCTGCAAAATATATTTGCGCATTTTTGCATCGGGAAATGATGGCTTGTAAACAGCCATAAGCAACCATAACCATTTAGAATAAAGTCGCTGTATTTCAGCGACTTTTCTATTTTAACACTTTCCAGTCCGTATTTGGAGGTAACAGATTTTATCCATATTTTTCTATCATATTTCTACCGCGACAGAAATTCACGGTTAGCCCGAATGTCACAATGACGCATTAGTTGACGTGTGTTGACAATGGTTTACATGTGTAGACAAAAAGGGAAATTAAAAAACAGAGAAAATGATATAGGAAATATGGAAGTAAAGAGAATTTGTCAATGGTGTGGAAAACCGTTCATTGCACAGAAAACAACGACCTGTTATTGTAGCCCTCAATGCTCGAAGCGAGGTTACAAACATCGTATCAAGGAGCGCAAAATGGAACTGCGCCACATTCAGGAAATGCAGGAGTTGCGCTCCAGTTTGGAGAAGCAGGAATATTTCACTTTTTCGCAGGCTGCCCGATTGATGGGCGTGAGCCGTCAGTACATTTATAAATTAGTCAAAGAGGATAAACTTAGAGCATCCCGAATTAGCGGAAGAATGGCTTTGGTAAGGCGTGCAGACATAGAGTTAATGCTCAAAAGCAAACCTTACGAACGACTGGTTGCGAAAAACGACTTCAACATCTCCGAGTATTACACAGCCGAAGAGATTGCGGAAAAATATAAGGTCAACGCCAAATGGGTGTGGACTTACACTCGGCAACATAAAGTGCCGAAAGTGAGAATCCGCCAGTTCAACTATTACAGCAAGAAACATATCGATGCTGCCTTTGCCAAATACGAGGTAGATTCCGACCTTACTGAATGGTACACACCGGAAGAGATTCAGGAGAAGTACGGTATGACACGTGTCGCCATCCGTTCGCAAGTGTATCGGAACAACATTCCCTCCAAGAAAGAGCATGGGCAGATATTCTACTCAAAGCTCCACTTCGACCTCTCGAAGAGTTCCGAACAGGAGAGCAAGGCGGAATACTACACCGTCAAGGAGGCGATGGAGAAATTCAAACTCTCTCGTGATTCGGTTTACGGTATTCTGCAATTCCATCAGATCAACCGGGAGAAGAACGGACGGTTCGTCAGATTCCTGAAAGTGGAGTTTGACCGGGTAATGGGTGTCCGCAAATAGTCTAATTTATGGCTATCCGTAAATTATTCAAAAATTAATCCCTGCTGTAGGTAATCTGCATGACTACATTATAGAGTTTCGCCGACGAATTAATAATAACCATAAAAATATAACATTATGCATGAATGCAAGACCGTGACATTAAGGACACGTCCGCTAAAAGGCAGGATGATGTCTTTCTATCTGGATTATTATCCGGGGTATCGAGACAAAGAGACAATGAAAGTTATCCGTCATGAATCGCTTGGTATTTATATCTATGCCAATCCGAGGAACAAACGTGAACAGAATTTCAACGAGGTAATGACCGAGAAAGCCGAAGCCATCCGTTGCCGCAGGTTCGAGTCGGTAGTCAATGAACGGTATGACTTCTTTGACAAGTACAAACTCAAGGCAGACTTTCTGGAGTATTATCGCAAGCAGCTCCGTAAGCATGACCAGAAATGGGAGTTTGTCTATCTGCATTTCAATAACTTCGTACATGGCAAATGCACCTTTGAAGAGATTGACATCGACCTCTGTAACAAGTTTCGGGAATATCTGCTGAGTGCCAAGAAGCTAAGGCGTAACGGACGTATCACACGGAACTCCGCATCAGGATATTGGTCTACTTTCAGAGGTTTCCTGAAAATACTCTACCGTAATGGGATGATAAAGACCAATGTCAATGACTTCTTGGAAAAGATAGAGACAGAAGATGTAATGAAAGAGGCCCTGTCTGTTGAGGAACTGTACAAATTGGCCGAGACACCTTGTAAGAAGCCTATTCTGAAAACGGCATCGCTGTTTTCCTGTATGACCAGCTTGCGCATCAGTGACATTCTCTCGCTATGTTGGGAAGACATCGTGGACTATTCTGCCGGAGGGAAATGCGTACACATCATTACGCAAAAGAACAAGGCGGAAGACATCATTCCCATCAGTGAAGAAGCTTTGGGGTTGATTGGCTATAATTCTGAAAAGAAAGGTTTGGTATTCAAGAGATTGATGCGCAGTTGGACGCAAATTCCGATGAAAGAGTGGATTCGTTCTGCCGGAATTACCAAGAACATCACATTCCACTCGTACCGGAGAACATTCGCCACGCTGCAAGCTGCTGCCGGGACGGACATCCGCACCATACAGAGCATCATGGCGCACAAGAGTATCACCACCACGCAAAGGTATATCAAAGTCGTGGATGCCAACAAACGTGAAGCCAGCAAAAAGATTACTTTGACAAGGAAAGACTGACAGCCGTTTCGTCCTCGATTTCTGCGGTCAGAGTATGATTTTATGTAAAAAATCATACTCTGACCGTGATATTTAGCATGATACGTGGTAACTATCAGTCTTTTTATTGCAACTATCTGGAACATCGATTATATCTTTAGCGCAAAACGATTCCAAATACTTGCAGACCATGACGAATAAAAAACAAATTCAGACTAAAAAGATAAGTTTTATCCTCGCACTGTCCGTTATCATTTATGCGGCCATAGATACTTATCTTTTCCTTTGCCATGACATCAATATCATGCGCATAACGACTCCTGTCATCCTTGGACTGGTAATAGCTATCATATTGTGCGGGCTCCTGCACAATTTTTTCTATAAATGGCTGACAAAAAATCCTATCAACTTCTCTTTGGGCGAGCCATCTACCCCTATTGTAGAATCAGAGAACGCCATAGAATCTATAGATGCCACTGAAATACTGACCATCGAGCAACCGATGGATTTGCCTGAACAGGAGTCTTTTCCGTCCCAACTGTCGAATCCAAATACAGTAAACTCTGATTGTCCACAAGATTCTCATTTGAATAAATATGATTCCATATTGGTGGAACTAAAAAAGAAAGAGATTGAAAGGCAAGTGGAAATTATGGATGCGATTCGGGAATATGTAACCGTCAAGACTGCCCCCTATCTCTCCAAAGAGGATATTGCCACCCTTATTTTCAATATAGAGTATATGGCTTACGATCAACCTGAATCATATAAACCGATTCGTTCCAATATAGACAATCCGCTGAGGTCGCCTGGGCTTCGCCATTTGGCATGGAATGTCGGTGAACGCTTGGGAGTGCCCTTAGCGAAAAGAGCCGTTTTTATCAAGAAATCATTTCCATACGAACTCGTAAACGCGACCCTTGAATATCTCAGACTCAATTTACGGGATAATGTTCCAAGCCAGATTCCCATTGATGTACCAGATAAAGGCGACTATCGCTTCCATTTAGATGTAGATAATGATGACTCGCAATAAAAAAAGTATGCAGACGAAATAATTAATCCGGTCTGTATTGTTCTGCAAGGTTTCATTGAGTTGGTTCGCAGCATGTTAAACGATTAAAACAGTCATAATATGGAAAAAGACCAACTGACATTCAACGACCTGCCGACTGTGGTAGGCGAACTATGCGACAGAATCGCAAGTATGGAAAGCCTGCTTACGGAGAAACTTTCCAAGCAGTACGAAACCAAAGAGAACACGCACATCCCCATGACCGTACAGGAGGCTTGCAACTATCTTAAAATGCCGTTGTCGACCTTTTATTACAAGGTCAAGAAGGACGATATTCCGGTTATAAAACAAGGAAAGCATCTCTACATCTATCGTGACGAACTGGATAGATGGCTGGAATCTTCCCGGAAGAATCCGGTTCCGCAAAGTTTCGAGGACGAGAATGAGTCCTTGCTCGCCTCCCATCGCCGTAAACCGAACTCTAAAAACTGGTAGCGATGGAAAAGACGGACACTATTATTCTTTCTCCGGAAGAATTGGCCGCTTATATAGCGGAGTCAACAATAAGCGTAACGAGTACATACGAACACTCCCCGGTGGTTCTGATGGTGGACGATACTGTTATCGGAACATTGGGAAACTTCAGTGCTTCCATCGGGAAAGCCAAAAGCAAGAAAACTTTCAACGTTTCAGCCATTGTCGCATCGGCATTGAGTGGCAGCACCGTGCTTCATTATCGGTCGACATTTCCCGAAAACAAGCGGAAGATTCTATACATAGACACAGAGCAAGGGCGGTATCATTGCCAGTTGGTATTGAAGCGCATCTTACGTTTGGCCGACTTGCCGGAATACAAGAATCCGGATAATCTGATTATGCTGACTCTGCGCAAGTTTTCCCCTAAACTACGTCTAGCGATAGTTGAACAGGCCATTGGCACAATACCGGATTTGGGCTTGGTCATCATAGATGGCATTCGTGATTTCCTATACGACATCAATTCCTCCAGTGAATCCACCGACATCATCTCCAAATTCATGCAGTGGACGGATGACAGGCAAATCCATATCCATACTGTCTTGCATCAGAACAAGAATGATGAACATGCCCGTGGTCACATCGGCACGGAACTCAACAACAAAGCGGAAACCATCATGCAGGTCGAAGTGGACAAAGAGGACAAGACTGTAAGCGTGGTCGAAGCCGTCCATATCCGTGACCGCGAGTTTGAACCTTTCGCTTTCCGCATAAACGAGGAAGCCATGCCCGAACCGGTAGAGTTCTATCTGCCCAAAGAGAAGAAGACCGGACGACCAACCAAAGGACCGTTCGATCCGGACAAGGAGATTCCAAAGAATGTACATCGTCCAGCATTGGATGCCGTTTTTGCCAATGGCAACATCAGCAATTACGATGATTATATAGAACGCTTGAAAGAGGGTTACGGATTACAGGGTATAAAACTCGGTTATAACAAGGCGGTAAAGGTCGCAACATTGCTAAGCGACAAACAAATGGTTATAAAAGAAGGGAAAGATTATGCCTTCAATCCAGAATACCATTATTGAGTTAAACTTTACTTTATTGTCGGGGCGTATATATAAGAATAAAGCAAAGTCGGCAGGAAAACATCATGTGAGATATTCATATTCTCCCCTCTTTTAAAGGCTCATATCATCCTATGTTTCCTATCTGAGTGCCAGTTCACTATACGCATCCTATATGACGTGTCAAGAAGCATCAACAGGTAACTGTTGCGAGATATGCCAAGGTATAACCTCACTGCGTTACGGTTGCACATTGGCGCTCTCGCCTGCTCAATTCCCTCGCCGGTGCGGTACTCGCAAGCTCGCACCTATTCAACCATTATAAAACGATTCAAATGAAAGAAGATATTGAAAATACATCGGACTCCTCGAAAGAAACCAGAAACGTCTTCATCGGAGCTAAAGTCACTCCTACTCAGAAGGAGCATATAAAATCATTGGCCGGACAATGCGGCATGACCGTAAGTGACTACATATTATCACGTGCGTATAACTTCAAGCCCAAAGCAAGGCTCACGAAAGAAGAAGCGGTATTGTTACAGAATCTGGACGATTGTCGGTCAGACCTCGTAAAATACACCTCCGCCCTACACGGAATGTCCACAAAGCAGCGCATAGCAATGTTCAATCAGATTCCGTTTATGGTGGGCTGGCTGAAAGAATTAGGCAATGTGGCCGAAAATGTCTGCCAGTTCCTGAATGCAGTAAAAGAGAAGAATAAAATTCCGTCCAACCCTAAATCCGAAGAAGAATGATTGCAAAAGCCAAAGCCATATCGCACGGCATCAACGACCTCCGTTACATTACCGGCGAATCACAGCATAAAAAACATCCAGAGAAAATTTATCGGGTATTGGACAATCTGTTACCCTCAGAACCGGACGCTATGGGGATATGGAACTCCATGCAGTTGACCTTATCCCAACATCGGCCAATAAAGAATTCCGTTATCAGAATCGAGCTGAGTCCATCGCCCGAACATACCCAATTCTATGACATCGAAGATTGGCAAAATCTTTGGCAAGATTTCGCCGAGGAATTCGACAAACAAGTGATTACCGGCAAGGACGGAAAAGGCCGTTCCTGTCCAACCAATTTAGCTAACAGTAAATACTCGGTTTGGCTACATACGGAATCCAAAGGCGAAGTCCCCCATCTCCATGCTGCGGTTTGCCGTTTGGATGAATACGGCAATATAAACAACGACCACAACATTCATCTTCGTGCGCAACGTGCTGCCGAGCGAGTGGCAAAGAAACGAGGCTGGACAACTGCGGCGCAAATCCGAAATCGCAACATTCCACAAGTGAACCGGGACTGTATGGAGGTGTTGAAAGCAATGCCATCGTGGTCATGGGATGAGTACAAGAATGCTCTTATACGGAAAGGTTATACCGTCCATGAAAGAGAGGACAAGAAAGGTTTTCTTCGTGGATATGCCCTCATGAATGGAAACACCAAATACAAGGCTTCAGAATTGGGAGTCGGCAGGAACCTGATGGTCTCAAAACTTCCTGCGACATGGGAGAAACTGCATCATCAGCCAGCTACTGCCATTAGAAACAATACACCCCAAGCCGTTCAACAGGCAGCGATACATAAGATTGCTCCTATCGACTATACCCAATATCTCACATATAGTCAGGAGATGATTTCCTATACCCTCAGCCATGAAGGTAAGGATTACAAATTTTATATCCCGGAAAAAGTACTTGACTGTTTCAATAACGAATTTGATTATAGGTTTATTGCCAACTGTCAGGAACTTACCGATATGGCTGTAGCTATATTTGTCGGACTGATAGATACTCCCAATGCAACAATCGGTGGAGGTGGCGGAGGTTCACAAAGCGATCTTCCGTGGAGAGACAAGGACGAAGACGACTTACAATGGGCACGCAGATGCGCTCGTGCTGCCGGTCGTTCGTTAGGGAAGAAACCGAAAACAGGACTAAAACGATAAGCCTATGAAGCCAAACATGAAAAAGAAATTTGATTTTTCCACAGAAATGAGTGAAGTGGAATCCATAAAAACCACTCCCAAGAATGAATATCAGGAAGAAGAAAAACGGCTACTCGATGTAAATGCCAAGGAACTTGCCAGCCTGAATGACAATGTGTATAAGCTGAGAACAGAAGTTGAAAATCTGTCCGGCTCTATACGAGAATGTAAACCTATCATTTCCGAAGAAATGCATAAGTTGGCAGTTGAATTTGGAGCAACACTTCTCTGCAATTTTCTTGGTCAGATTGAGAGCAAATGCAAGGAAGCCGAGCGGAGAATGAAGAAAGCCGACAATACCATCCTTATCCCAAATACGGCATTCTACATTTTGATTATCATTGTAGTCGCTCTGTCTTCTTTTTTCGTGTGCATGATAGTGGCTAATGCAGAGATTTTGCATTCCGGATTGATTTGGAAGGCTGTTATTGGTTGTATTCTTATGGTTGTTTTGGGGATTGGTATAGCTGTAGTTATACAGAAGTTTTCGGATAGAGGCAAATAAACGAAAAGTCTCAATCGGATAGGATTACTATCGGTTGAGACTTTTTATAATATGCCTATGTTATTGAAACTTTATTACAGGAACTACTTTTTCACCAAGTTTGGTCTCATAACGAAATGTTCCTATTTGCATAGCCTTTTTACCTTTAGGTACTTCAATTACCTGATCATCATAAAACAGATTCTGGCCATCTGTCACAATATAGACTACCGGCCCAGTAAAAAATGAAGTTGAATACTCTTTCTCCTCGCAATTGGCCAAAGCACCATCCCCAAGAACCTGAAAAACTTCAAATTTTGTTGCGGTAGTAAATACCGTCTGTTGCTCGGCAATCGTAATATCCGATTCGTTAGCATTTGAATTGGTAATACCTATAACAAAAAGTACTGCAATTGTTAATACACACCCAGTAACAACTCCCAAGAAGAATATCAAACCCTTTCTCATAAGTAATATTTTTAATAACATTCAAATATACAACATAATTCTAAATCACAGAACAGTTGAGAGCGAAGAAATTACAGCATTAATTCCCTCGCTCTATACATAACTTTATTTACCCAGTGACTTGAACACCTTAGCAATGCAACGCTTTTTCTGCTCCATATTGGGATGAACATATAAGTCCAACGTAGTTGAAATATTGGAATGCCCTAATAATACGCTGACTGTTTTATAGTCACAACCGACTTCTATACAGCGAGTCGCGAAACTGTGACGAAGTCCATGATACTTCAGCTTGGGAATATCAAGTTTCTCCATAAGCCTTTTATAGTAGTTACGGTACGTACGTGGTTCTGTCGGATACTCGTCATTGGTAAGAATGTAATAGTCATCATTAACTACTTTTTTCAAAGGCTTTAACATAGTAAGCAATTCTTTGTTTATCGGGATTTCACGGCAAGAGTTTTTTGTCTTTGGCGTGTTGATGACCAGCTCTGTATGTTTTCTCTCTCCTTCTATGATATAGATGCGTTCTATCGTCCGGTTAACGGTTAGAATCCCGTCATATACATTGATGTCGCTCCATTTCAAAGCACAGATCTCCCCTATACGCAGACCGGTACTAAGGCTGATATAGATACCAAGTCCCGGAAAGGAAAAGTGGCTCTGAATATAGTTCAGAATCTTTTTATGATTTGCCACGGACAAGACCTCCAACTTTTTACCAGCAACATCTGTTGGGTACTTAATATCCCATTCGTAATAGTTCATCCATTCGTTTTTCACTCCGAATTTCATAACCATCTTCAGGACAATAAGAATGTCCTTAACAGATTTCACGCTCAATCCGCCTTCCAACTTTTCAAGCACAAAGTCTTGTACATCATTTTCATGAAGTTCGTTACTCTCACCAAACTTTGGCAAAATGTGATTTTCAAGAATCAACATGTAGGCTGCCAATGTCGATAGTTTCACATACGGTCGCTTGTCCTCTCGCCATGCGTCCGAAATTTCTCTAATTGTCTTCTGAATCATAATTTTGAATTTAATTGGTTCTAATAATTAGAGAAATATAATAGGTAATGTTCCCCATTTGAGATTCCCGGAGTTTAACGGGGAGTGGGAAAAGTGTAAGATTTCAGACTTGTTGGATTTCTATTCCACCAATTCACTTAGTTGGGAGCAGCTTGAATATGACACTAATGCCATGATGAATTTACATTATGGACTTATCCACGTGGGACTTCCGACTATGATAGATTTAGCAAAAGACAAATTGCCTAATATAAAAGAGGGCAATATGCCCAAGAACTTTGAAATGTGCAAAGAAGGTGATGTGGCTTTTGCGGATGCCTCGGAAGATACAAATGAAGTAGCCAAGACTGTTGAGTTCTTTAAACTTGCAGGGAAAAACGTAGTCTGTGGATTGCATACAATTCATGGACGAGACAATAAGCACAAAACTATTGTCGGATTCAAAGGATATGCTTTTTTATCTGCTGCATTTCATAATCAAATAAGGCGAATAGCGCAAGGAACAAAGATTTACTCAATTAGCACCAAGAATTTTTCAGAGTGCTATATTGGATTGCCATCAAAACCAGAACAGACCAAAATTGCAACTTTACTACGCCTTATTGATGAGCGCATCGCCACCCAAAACAAAATCATTGAGAAACTGCAATCCTTAATTAAAGGGCTTAGTCAGCAATTGCTTTCATCAGAGAATGATTGGATTTTATATAGACTGGATGACTTGGCGCAAATAAAAAGTGGCTATTCAGGAACACAAGTGAGTTATCAAACCCCTTATAAGGTTTCTCGCATAGAAACTATTAGCAAACATTGTATTGATATACAACGAATTGGCTATGTAGAGTGTATTCCTGAAAGCTATAGGTTAAACGTAGGTAATATTCTGTTTAGCAATATCAATAGTATTCAGTATATAGGAAATACAGCCTATCTTGACAAAGATTATGGACTTTATCATGGCATGAATTTATTGCGAATTATACCCAATACAACCATAGTTAGACCTCGTTTTTTGCATTTACTTCTTTGTACTGATTGGGCAATAAACCATTTTCAAACTATTTGCAATAAAGCAGTTTCACAAGCAAGTATCAACCAAACTGCGTTAGGTAAGAGTCGATTCCCGATCCCACCAATGTCTGTTCAACAACAAATCTGTAGTATGTTTGAACTCACTGAGAGAAAATTGGATAATGAGCAAGAATACATAAGTTGTCTTCAACAGCAGAAACGGTATTTGCTTCAGAAAATGTTTATATAAACATTAGGCTTAATAGATACTTCTTCAATAAAATGTATTGTTCCGTTAATGACTTTTCATTTGCCAAACGGCAATGCAAAGCGTCAAGAGTGTTAGCTATATGTCCTTGTTTCTCTAAGCTTGGTAGTAAAAACTTCATCTTCATAAAGTCATTTTTTTGAAGATTAAACCGTGTACTCCCTTGTGCTAACGGATATATAGCCCTACGAAATGAAGAACTTGAAATGAAGTGGGCAAGGTATTGAGGTAATACACGTTCATCATAGAAATGAATGCCAAAGCAGAAGCTATTCAAATAAAGTTTCTGCGTATTGCCCAAATATACTGCACCTATACCAACTTCTTCCGGAGTTTCAGATGAGAGTGTGAATAAGGCATCACCGTACTGCACACTGTTTTGTTTTTCGTTGGGAGCGATTTGTACCAATTCATAATCCTTTTCCGAGATGTAAGTATTCTGATACACGTTCATATAAGTAATGAATGGCTCACCATATCCGAAATCATCACCGCCTTTTCCGCTTAATCCAGAATAAGCTTCACCCAAATCTGAAAAGCAGACGGTTTCTCCCTTAATACCTTTGTGGATATTATCGTTTAGCCCTTTAATTAAGGATAAAAAATCAGCAATTTCACAGGAAAGGGATATTCCCCATATTCTTTACTCTCCTTGCTGTTCCATCAACTCCTTATAGTGCTGTTCATATTCTTCATCAGTAAAACTTTCAGCACAACTTTTGGATCGAGTTAAAATTCGTAGATTCTCTTGAAATAATATTTCCTGTCGGCTCATTTGAGAACCAAAATATTTAGGAGAATAAAATCTATCAATCTCTGTTTGCTTTAAATTTTTATACCCAAGAGAAACGGCCATTTCTGAAAGTAAGTCAAGTCTAAAAGAATTACTACTATCAAAATGAGGTGATTTTTCGTTTAAACTATCTAAATATTCTCTCCATGCATGTCTAACTTTTTTGTTTTCCTGAAATACTACATCTATTGTATTTAAGGCATCAACCCATTCTTTTGTTATTGGGGTTGATTTTCGATCTGCCATTAGTGTAAGGAAGACTCTTAATTGAGCATCTTTTTTTGCTTTTCTATTTTGGTACTTTATTCCTAATACCCAAACAATAATTGGGATAATAGCAACAGCAATAATCTGACCGATGCCGATAATGATTTGTATATATTCTGTTGTACTCATAACGCTAAATTTATGCAAAGGTAGTCTTTTAGATCAAAACCTATTTGTATAATTCGAAAAATTTTATCTTTAATTAAATATCACACAAGCTAACTATGCAAAATAGCAGAATACACTGCTTCAAGATTGACTCTTCTACACACTTTGATAATAATATAATGAGGAATATTCCGTTTCTAATGTGATGGATGTAGAGCATAATGTTACAAATAATGCGATGTTTTGAGGTATAACCGTCTGGTTATCATAATGAAATTAAGGATTGTTTATTTGTAATGTCCGCAATTAGAAAAAAGATGTTCTCCTTATTGAAAGATGAATATACAGAGAGCTTTGAAATCAATCAGCTACTTGATTACGAACAACCTACTGCATATATTGTAGCTAATGATGAATACTCTACCGACACAAGTTTAACCCCTGTTCTAACTGCGAATAAAGGTTTTATCTTGGGGTATACAGACGAAAAATTTGGCATATATCAAAAAGGAGAGTGTATAATCTTTGACGATTTCACAATGGATGCAAAATATGTATCATTCCCTTTTAAGGTAAAGTCTTCGGCAATAAAAATACTCACAGCAAAACCGAATGTAAATCTTCGATTTATGTTTGAATATCTATCATATTGGGAACTTAAATCGGAAGAACATAAAAGGCATTATATTTCAGAAATAGCTTCGCTTGTAATTGAACTACCTTCAAAAGAAAGACAAAGTATAATAGCCTCACTAATGACTTCGTTAAACAGCAAATTGGATATTGAAGCAAAAACAAAGATAAGATACGAAGAACAAAAGAGATACTTACTCTCGCAAATGTTTATATGAACATCTGCGAGAGCAAATATTGTTTCTGCTTTGAATACTTGATGATCAAACTATTATGTGTCTCTAATAGTCCATGTAACTTTCTGAAAACAACGGAGATTCTTTTTTGTTCTTCTAATTTTGGCAGACGGATTTGTATGTTTCCCATTGTGTTATTCATAAGTTTCGGGTTTGCTAAATTAGTTGAGACATACATCCTTGTTGCTTCTGCTAAGACTAATGAAACGAAATGGGCATCAAATCCTTTTTTGAGCTTTAACAAGCCACAGACATTAGTGCAATTAAACTTTCCATTACGATAAAATACCGTTCCTGCATTTGCACCGTCAGTCGTCCAACTGATATATTCACCTTCAAACATAAAATCATCAAGATAACCCATAATTCCGTCATTTGATGTTTGAGAAGAATACACAGGGTATAACGGATTTTCTTGTTGGCTAATTTCTACCGAACTAATAACTCTACCACGTCCTATTGATGCAATATCTTGAATCTTGAATTGTTCCCAAGAATCAGAGTGAAGCATTTTCAAACTAATTGCGGACTTTAATTTTTTCAAATCCTCAATGATTTTGTTTTGGGTGGCGATACGCTCGTCAATCAACGACAATAATCCAGCTATCTTTTGTTGTTCTACATCAGTAGGAACAGATACCTGAATTTTACGGACTTCATTTGCGGAAATCTCTAAAAAGGTTGACCCACAAGATTTCCTGATTAAATCCCTTTTCTTTGTTTGTATCAGATAATAGAGAAAATCTACATAGCATTTTTTGGATACAAGAGATTGAAAACCTTGGTTTGTAGCACATTCTCTGAGTGATAATGAGCATTCACCAATGGTGGCACGAGAACTTAAAAGTATCGTATTGGGAGGCAAAAGTTTTGCGCTGGAATTGTTTAACCCCTCTTCTGTTATGGTACGCAAACTTGAATCAACGTATTTATTTTTACCTATTTCAGAAGGCGTAAACCATTGTATTTCTCCATCCCAATATGATTTTATTGTAGTATCAGGTGTTCCCCCACCAATAACAACCGCTAAATCGTTTATTAATTTTGTTTCCCACTCCCCATTAAACTCCGGGAATCTCAAATGGGGAACATTAAGGACTTTATTTTCGTTATTATTTGCCATAATCATTATTCTTTATCGGGATTGATGTCAAAGGGCAACAATTTGTCGCCATCATTAAACCGGTCGAAATCAGAGATAAACGAACGGTCTTGAATCACTTTGTATTTTTGGTACTCACCGTACGCCTTCTCTCTTGCAGCTTCTTGTGAAACTTTACCGGCTGTATCTTGTGCTTGATAGTCCATTGTAGCAAGAAACTGTTCAAGACGCTGCTTCCAGTCTGCCATCGTTGTAATGATATGGCGTTGAGCACGCTGTTCTGCAAATTCAAGAAATGCGTTAGTTACGCCGTTGAGTTCTGAAACCTCTTTGTCAGACAAGTAGTTCTTTGCCACAATCGTATCAGATTTCTGGACTCTGCCATTGGGAGCTTTTTTCCAAGTGGTCAGTCCCATGTGCGGCATTTCCGAGTCGGCACGTTCATATACTATTTCGGCAGCGGTACGATGAGTTACAGCCAAGTGCATCATATTTTGCACCATCTTGAAGAACAATTTGGTACAATCCGATTTCGAATCGTAATCGGCACTGCATTCGGCATAGATGTCTGTTATCTTTTGGTAGTATCTGCGCTCTGATGTGCGTATCTCACGAATACGCTCCAGCAAATCATCAAAATAATCTTTGCCAAAGTGTTTTCCCTGCTTCAAGCGTTCGTCATCAAGGGCATATCCTTTAATAATAAACTCCTTCAATACAGACGTAGCCCAGATACGGAACTGAGTGGCCTGATAGCTATTGACACGATAACCTACCGCAATAATGGCATCCAAATTATAGAACAGAGGTGTACGTTCTACATCCCGTTCTCCCTCTGATTGAACTATCCCAATTTTTCGGATAGTTGCCTCTTTTGTAAGCTCGCCTGTTTCGTAAATCTGACCAAGATGATAGTTGACAGTCCGTACATCTACCCCGAACAAATCGGCCATACGCTTTTGTGACATCCAAAATGTTTCACTGTTGAATATCACTTCTATTCGTGCCTCGCCTTGCGCCGTTTTATACAGCAAAATGTTAGAAATCAACGAATTTTGCATCAATTCGTTTGTCGAAATTGTTCGAGTAAAATAATCGCGAGCTTGTTGTACCAACACTTTTTTGACATCGGCATTTTCGGCAACAATCATACATGCCATACGAGACAGACGGAAGATATTGACCTTACGGAATGAGCCGCTTCCAATCCTTACCATATCAACCGTTTGGTTGAAATGGTCGTCTACATTCATTCCTTTTTCACCTGCCACCTTGATAGCTTTGTCTATGACTCTTTGGAATTTCCAATAAGCCGAATAGCCCATAGCAGAGCACAGGTCGCGAGAACTCCAATATTCGTTTCCGCCCTCATCCTGACGGCGTATATTGTTGAATGATGGACGCATTTCTGGGATGTTGTCTATCTCTTCCATAGTGTAATTATTCAACCAGTCCCAATTCTTTCAAATAGCCTTCTATCTCCTTATCCAGTTCAGCTCGCTTGGCTTCCAATTCCTTTATTTCAGCCATGACTGCTTTGATGTCAATAAGCTCTTCTTCCTCAAAAGTATCGACATAACGAGGAATATTCAGATTATAGTCATTTTCGGAAACCTCCTGTAAAGTAGCAAGGTGACTGTACTTTTCAATCTCCTTGCGGTCGCGGTAGGTTTCTACAATCTTCTGGATATGCTGAGGGCGGAGTTTGTTTTGGGTCTTGACCTTTTCAAACTCTTTGCTGGCATCAATGAACAGGATATTATCGTCTTCCTTACGGCATTTCTTCAATACGAGAATACAGGTCGGAATGCTTGTACCATAGAAAATATTGGCAGGCAGCCCGATAATGGCATCAATATAGTTTTTCTTCTCTATCAGGAAACGGCGTATAACGCCCTCTGCATTCCCTCGGAACAATACTCCATGCGGAGCAACGCAAGCCATCGTACCACCTTCATTGAGATGATAGACCATATGCAGGATAAAAGCATAATCGGCCGTTTTCTTAGGCGCAAGTCGACCTGCTTTACTAAAACGGTCGTCGTTGTTGAATTTATCGGCTGCACTCCATTCGGCAGAGAACGGAGGATTTGCAACCACTGCATCGAACTGCATATCATCGAATGCATCCCATTCAAGCGTATCACCATTCTCTATTTTGAAGCTGCTGAACCGGATGCCATGTAGCAACATATTCATTCGAGCAAGATTGTAGGTAGTCGGATTTTTCTCTTGTCCGCAGATATATGCTGCCTTACCGATACTTGCCGCACGGAGCAATAGCGAACCACTACCACAAGTAGGATCATAAACATTACGCAAACGGTTATGCCCAAGAGTAACAATCTCCGCCAATATACGGCTGACCTCTTGCGGAGTATAGAACTCTCCGGCTTTCTTGCCTGCGCCGGCTGCAAACTGGCTAATCATATATTCGTAAGCATCGCCCAAAATATCAATTTCTTGCGAGGCTTCTACGCCGAACTTTATATCGTCGAGTGCAAGCAAAACATTGCTTACAAGCATATTCTTGTCATCAGCAGTCTTTCCTAACTTAGGGGAAGCAAGGTCAATATCTGAAAACAGACCACCGAAATCCTCTTCACTGTCACGTCCGAGCGTACTATCCTCAATGCGCTTCAATGAGCGCTCCAACATAGGAAGAACATTTTCTTTCCGCTTGATAGCCTCAATTACGGACGAAAACAAGAACTTCGGTTCAATGAAGTAGCCTATATTTTCCAAGCACTGGTTCTTAACCTCTTCCTGCAATTCCGGTGCATCTGAATCGGTCATTTCCCATAATTCCTTGAATGTAACTTCATCATCATCCAACGCACTGTTAGCGTATGTTTCTATCTTCTCCGACAGGTATTTGTAGAAAATGAATCCCAAGGTAAAATACATAAAATCGCTTGCCGACATATTGCCACGCAAACGGTTTGCGACCTCCCAAAGCTGGTCACGGAGTTTCTGTTGCAGTTCTTCGCTCATATCTTTATTGCTCTATATTATCTTGTATTACATCACTTTCTGGCAATGGTATATTGCTCTCTATTATACTTCTCAGGTCATCCAGCACTTTCCCTTTATATGAGAAATATTTTGCCCCTTGATATGCACCCGATGTATTCCGTTTCTCTTCCGGCATAAACGTACCGACAAAAGGGGACAATTTATAAATACGACCTTCGTATTCAACGGAATCATCGCTTGCTACCTTGACTTCCGTATCCGTAGGAATAAAGGTAACGCATTCCCCTATTTTAATACCGACCATGCTGAATTTGAAACGTCCTCGCTTTACGGTTCGTTTCTGCACGACAGGCAATGAATCTTTTTCGTTATGACAAACCGGTTTATTATCTACATAGACCGTAACAACCGCATCATCAATCATCTTGGCTATGTCATTGAATATATCCAAAGCTATTTGAGGCGGTACATTGAAAAACTCCCGATTCTGGCGAATACGCAAATCCGTCAACCGGTCAATAGTCTTGTGTACATGCTTTTCAACATCGTTATATTTGACCGTCTGAATGGTTGCATAAATCTCAAAAGGCAACGGAACAGCCGTGTTGTCAAGTTCCTTGGAACGTATATCTACAGGCCGCGCACTTTTACCGATCTTGACCCAATCCTCACGAAAACTTGGATTAGTCAAAATATACACATAACCGGGTTCGTTTGTCTTTACCATATTTCTATTCCTTTAATCCCAACTGAAAGTGCGTATGATATTACGCAATCTGTCTAAAATCCTCGTCAACGCTTTTCTCGTCTTTATCAGTCCGAGATGCTTCTCTTTCAATGCTTTTTGTATGATTTCCGGCTGCTCTTTTTGCAGGTAATCATATTCTTTAAGGAAGAGATTCAATACCGATGACGATATTTCCTCTTCCTCAGCCAATGAGTTGACGGCATTTTCTCGCTCAACGGCAATATAGTGGTTCAATCGTTCTTCCAAATCGCTTGTACCGTCAACTTTGCCTCGCTGAATCATAAAGTTTTCCTTATCGTCATCCACATTCTTTTGAATGAAACCATCGATAAGTTTGGCTTTGCTGCGCATTTCTGCGTCTTTAATCATCGTGTCAATGATATTCTGACGGCGTTCTGCGTAATCGGCACTATATGGGTCAAGTTCTGCAATGAGTTCAAGGATATATGCCACATTGATAATGTCGCTATGTAGGAGTTCGAGGCAGAAATCCACATCGCCGAGGTCTCCGTCATCCGGAGTATCTGTATTATCATCCGGTTTGGGTGACGGTGCTGGGTCAACGAGTGTAAAAGTATCATGAATATCAAGATACTTACTTCTGAAATCCATAAATTGCTGTTCCGTCATGCCGAGATCATCAGACTCTTCATTATAATCCTCGTATATATGTATTTCAGCATGTTTACGGATAATATCACGGAACGCCAAAACAAACTCTTTCTTAGCTTTTTCACTCTGCAAAAGGTCTATGCAATTTGTGTCCGGATATTTCTTCAAGAAATTGGTAGCAAGCTCTTTGTATTCCTGTTTGACTTCTTCAAACGGAGGGCGCACTATTTCTTCCGGATTGTTACTATTACTGAACAATTTGATAGCGGTATCCACATTACTCTTCAAATCACGGAAACAAACAATCTTTCCGAAGCGTTTCTTTTCATTCAGCACACGGTTTGTTCGGCTGAAAGCCTGTAACAAACCGTGATATTCCATATTCTTATCAACATAAAGCGTATTGAGTTTCTTGCTGTCAAATCCTGTAAGAAACATTCCGACAACGAGACAAAGATCAAGCGGCTTCATATCAGCACGCTTCTTTTTCATACGTAGGTTAATGTCATCGTAATATGCACGAAAGTTCTCTGTCGTAAACGATGTACCGAACATTTCATTGTAATCATCCATGATGGCTTGCAATTCATCAACTTCACCGGCACTGTCATTCAGATAAGAACCTGTACCCATGCCTGTCAGCTCATCATCCTGACTTCCATTGGCTGCATAGGTAAATACTGCCCCTATACGAATCTTAGGATTCAGTTCCTTGAATATCTTGTAATAACGGATAAGCATCGGCACTGACTGCACGGTAAACAGCGCATCGAACTCTCCGTCAAATGTTGACTTATTGAAATTATTAAGGATGAATTTGGCGATTTCCGTCATGCGGTTGGCACTGCCGTTCTGCACTTCCTCACTGCCATGATAATATTCTACAAGGAAACCGAGAACATTTTCATCGGCAATGGCATCTTTAATCAGATAACGATGCAGGCAGTTGCCGAACACCTCTTTGGTCGTATGCCCATCAACTGCATTTTCTGTAAAAATAGGAGTTCCGGTAAAACCGAATATCTGGGCATTATCGAAGAATTGCATAATCTTCTTATGGCTCTCCCCGAAGTGGCTACGGTGGCACTCATCAAATATCATTACGATGCGAGAATGACGTATTGAATCTATCTTACTGCTATACCATGTCTTGCTTACTGCAGCATTGAGTTTCTGAATAGTGGTAATGATAATCTTGGAGTTGCTATGCAAGCGTTTTACCAGCTCATCCGTATTGTCCGTACCGTCAACGGCTCCTGGCTCAAAGGCCTCGTATTCTGACTGTGTTTGTGTGTCAAGATCATGTCGGTCGACAACGAACATTACCTTATCTACATCATCTAATTCCGAAACGAGCTGTGCAGTCTTGAATGAAGTCAAGGTTTTTCCTGCTCCTGTTGTATGCCAGATATAACCGTTATCGTTGGAGTTCTGCACACGATCCAATATCTTTTCTACAGCATAGAACTGGTATGGACGCAATACCATTAGGCATTTGTCACCCTCATGCAATACGATGTATTTCCCGATAATCTTGCCGAGCGTACACTTTTCCAAGAAAAATACAGCAAACTTATCCAGTTCATTGAACGGCAGATTCGCCGCATCCGTCCAGTTGAATGTGAACTTATATCCGCCATTGGGATTATTGGCGAAATAACGAGTATTTACACCATTGGAAATGACAAACAACTGAATATAGTCGAACAGCCCATGAAAGGATGTCTTGTGATAGCGTTGTATCTGATTGTATGCCTGTTTGAGTTCTACACCCCTACGTTTCAATTCAATCTGAACCAGAGGGAGGCCATTGATAAGAATCGTGACATCATAGCGACACTTCTTTCGTCCCTCCACTGTAATCTGATTCGATACCTGAAACTCGTTCTGACACCATTGGGTACGATTAAGGAATTCCACCCAAATGCGCTGTCCGTTAGCAGTATCAAGAGGATATAGGTCGCGAAGCTTCTTTGCCTTTTCAAAGCGAGTACCACCTTCCAGATATATCAATATCTTCTCAAACTCTTCATCCGTAAATGAGTTACGACCAACTTCCGCCAGTTGTTTCTTGTTGTGAATTTCCAACTGCCGCTTGAAATTGGCATAAAGATTATCGTCTTCGGTAATCTGGACATACTCGTAGTCCATTTGCCGAAGTGTGGCTATAAGTCCGGCTTCCAATGCCGCTTCACTCTGTATTGACATATCCTTGCCCTGCTATGGTGTTATTACTTATTTATTCCAGCTTGTAGTATTTTGATACCTAATGCATTTTCTATTTTGCACAAAGTTTCCAATGACAGATTCTCGCGACCTTTCAACACCTTGGAGACATATTGCTGGGTGCAGTTCATTTTCTCAGCCAACGCTCGTTGTGTCATGCCAAGTTCCTCCATTCGGTTTGACATGGTTGCAGCTATAGCCTGCGAATAGTACATCCACGCATTCATATCATCTGCGATAACATCTTTAACCTGATCCAAAGTTGTATCCTTTTGCACGTCTGTCATTGTCTATATCAAAATACCTTTGCCTTATCGCAGACAAAGGTACTATAAATTATTGAGATTACACAACTTTCAGGTTGTCAATCAATGCGTCTATTCTAATTTTGGAAAAACATTATGCAATACATCACGAGCATTCTGAGAATTTCTTAAGTATTCCAATGCTTTTAAATTATAAGATGAAATACCTAATGCCTTTTCAATAATAGAATGAAGACCTTTGTTATTGTATAGCATAATAACTTTTGCATAATTGCTAGTCTTAATCACATCATCTAATTCCTGCAATCGTATATTATACCATTCTTCTATTTTGATTTGTTTTACGAACTCATTAAAATTCGCCTCAACTTCGGTTTTGTCTTTGCCATTCCGCACATGAGACTCATTAAAGTTATAGTTAATTCTTTGAATTAGATACGAAGAGATTTGCTGTTCTTTATTTCGAGTTAATAAAGCTAAGATTTGTGTCTTAATGTTATCTATATCGCAAGGTTCATGCTTATATTCGGCAAAACCTTTGATAAAATCCTCCATCAGAAAAAGATTTTCTATTTCTGCAACATCATATGAATAAATATTCTCTGCTGCAAGTTTATCTAGCTGTTCTTTTGTCCTAAAATCTCGATCTATAATACCGTATGCCACAGCATATTTGTTACTTATTTTATTATAAGCTTTTGTATAATTAATTACATCTTTACACGAAGCAAGTGGAGTTATCGTGAAATTCGGGAATAACAATTCTATTATTTGCCTATCCAAACTGCCTTGTTTGCCCTCGCAAAATAGTACCTTTTTTCGACTACCCAATATTTTCATCAATAATGCTTCTGGTATTTCTGAATCAGCAATTGATTCAATCTCCCAATTTTCAAAAATACCAGAAGTGCTACTGCTGTAGGATTTTAACCAACGTTTGTTAGCGATTCTTGTAGAAGCAAAATCTATATCATGGGTTAAATATATAAACATGCAATCTTTACGCTTTTCCTCCAATATATCCCACAGTTTATTAAGTATCGCTTTATGCAAATGCATCTCCGGCTCGTCAACGATAATCAAAGATGATTCTTTAGCAAGCATGACACGTCCGACAACATAAAAAATAACACGTTCTCCATCACTCATTTTATATGCAGGATATTTTTCGTCTCCGCACTCTATCTGAAGATTTCCTAAATTATCACATAATAAAGTTCTATGTTCTATAAGATGATTCCAAATTTCAATAACCTCATCTATATTACTTTTAAAATCATTAAGATGTATAATATCTCCTTCTCGCGCATTTGAACAGAAATTATTTCTTCTTTCTAATCTCTCAGAAATTAATGCAGAAACAAGTATTCTTAGTTCTTCACTATATTGCTTTGATAAAGAATAAGGATAATCATCATTTTTTTCTGCCTTAAAAGTTTGCTTATCATCTAAACAAACTTTCTGACGACTCTCATAATCAGCAAAAGCTGATTTATATGTCGGAATACTATTGTATGTCGGAAATACTAGTAATTTTTGAGCCGGAATAACAATACCATTATCTGTTTTTTCTAATTGTTCTCTTATTGAATTTGCAAATGTAGTCTTACCACTGCCATTCGCTCCTATAAGAACCACATTAGAACTTGTAAAACCAATCGCTTTAAGTAAATAAAATGTTTTACTCACAAAAAAGCTATTAACGAATACATTCTCTGCCAAATCACGATATTTCTCAAAGTTGTGTAATTTCTGAAGTTCATTTTGATGCGTTCTCAGCTTCTCCACTTCTAAGGTTCGTATTAAATTTGCTAAGCGGTCAAATAAAGATTCCGGTATCTGATCCTCCACAACGCTTTGTTTCATATCAACAAATAGGCTCATCAAACGATCTTCTGCACCAAAATTAACACCATCTTGTCTATACTCATCAAGAAACGCTTTCATGAAAGACGAATCTTGATCAATCAAATCCAATAACTCTTTCTTTTCCATATATATCACACTCTTATCAGAGATAACTTATCTTATCAACTCAACAACATCTTTCGACAACATTGCATTCCCAGCATCATCTTTCGGAGTATTCTTAAGAAACAGTACTGGAACGATGGTGTAGTTCTGGGCAAACGGCAGCAGATTAGCTTTGCGAAGAAGTGCAGCTGTCAGTTGTTTGCCATTCTCTTGAGTTGTCCATTTGCATTCACCAACCAGCAGATACTTTTTATCAAGCGACTCTGCCATCACATCGAATTCGACCTGTTCAGTTTTCTTATCCTCATTGATAACAGAACCCCACCAGCGTTTTGCCTTGCCATAAACCACTCTATTGATAAGATTTCCTGTCACAGCATCCCGACATAATTTTTCCCATTGCATACTCACATACTCCGAGAAATGAGCAGTCAAAGCCTGTTCTATTGGCAAACGACGGCCAAGTTCAATAAACGAACGATTAGGTACGACAAACTGATAATAAAATGCCATAAACGGATCAGCTATCTTGTAGAGGCTCTTTTTAGCATTCTTTTCATCAATCCCGAACGGAACATCTTTCGCCAAAAATCCGAGATCAACAAGTTTCTTCAACGGACGCGACAGATTGGTTGCCGGCTCATTGCATCTTGCGGCAATCTCAGAAAGCCGATTTACGCCAGTCCCGATATAAGACATTATCGTCGAAGTCTTGACAATATCCTTTACATCGTCCTGAAAAAGTTTTATCGGTTCTTCGTAAAGAGTTCCATTTACAGAAAGGATATTGTGCCACAAAGCATCATTAAGTGAATTTTGGTTTTCCCTTAGTTCCCAATAACGCGGCACACCTCCCCAAACAGCATATTCTTCAATGGCATTCATCGCATCAAGGCTCAAAGTCTCTTGAATATATGGCAAACGTATCGGTACAAGTTTCATGATCTCATCAGCACGACCATAGAGAGGTGCAGTAGAATCAAGAAACAGCCCATACATCATATTTTGTGACGAACCGCAAAGCACAAGATTATACTTCAACTGCTTTTCATCAACCAGTTTTTGCAGCACAGACGGCAGCTCAGAAGATTGCTCTACAAGATACGGAAACTCATCCAAGCATAAAGTAAAACGCTTGTCTGTTCGATAATTGACCGCGCGAAACATAGATTCCCAATCCGGATATGTCAGTTTGTCGAAATCCGGGAACACTTGTGCAATCACTTTTGCAAGCAATATTCTCTGATGTTGCCCTTCGGAACGGTCGGCAAGGAAGTAAACATCATTTTCTGACAACACCCTTTTAATGAGCGTTGACTTACCCAGCCGTCTGCGACCGTACATCACGACTAACGAGGATTTCTCTCTCGCAAGAGCATCTTTCAGTCGTGCCGCTTCATCTATTCTATCAACGAATTTCATACGTCTTATTTATTATGCAATGCAAACATAATGTTTTTATAGCATAACGCGAAATTTTGAGCCATGTTTTTTATCCCAACAGAACAAATTGCAACTTATGTATAGGAGAACACGCACTCTATACCTTTTTCGAAGCTCGCCTCCTTGTCTTCAGACCCAAATCCTGCAAAGCTTTTCCCAACTTGTCTTCCTTTGCCAGCCACAGAATATCATCGTCAAGTTGCAAAGCATACAACACTCGCAAATAAATTCCGATTGCAACTGTCGGTGTGCCTTTTTCTATTCGTGACACAGTCAACGGAGAACAGGTGGCACGTTCAGCAACCTGAGCCACACTCAGATTCCTGCGTAAGCGAGCCAGTTTAATCTGTTCTCCTACAATCGACATCTTCTGCACCAATTTTCGAGGCAGTTTGGTTCCCATTGTATTCTTTGTCATATCTTTATCTATTTAAGGTGCAAAGCGACCGTGTCGATAACTTTACCATAGTCAATCTATCATATAATATGCAAAGATGGCACTTTTGATTTGCTTAATGATATATTACACATACAATATCTGACATTTTTCAGTCAACATCGGAAAAAATCCAGTCTTTAGACGCATATTCCTTTTCAAACTCTGCCAAATCTTCCTTTATACGCTCACGAAAATTCTCTTCGCTATCATCGCCACTCATCATCCAATCTACGCGAGTTGCATATATCTCTGCTATACGAATTTGCCGATATGCCTCCTTCGTTACATTTATCGTTTCATCTGGCAGTTCCAATACATCAGCATCATCTGGATAGCGGTCATAATAACAATGATGAATCGAGTATAATACCAGAATTCGTTCACCGTCAGAAGTACCAGACATATATCGCGTTGTTGATTGGAATATTACTCCATCTACGAAAAAATGCTGCTCTGAATATTTTTGTTCTGCCTTGACGATAGTTTTATCTGTCAGAAGAAAAGATTCCGCATCTTCATAACTGGCAAAACCCATATAGCTATGGTATGAAACAAAGCTATCTTTCTCGTAAATAGTCCAATAATCTTTATGTATCTTCTCCGGCTTTGGTTGTAAAGCTCTCGCAATATCACGCTCGATAGAATTAGCTATCTCTCCGAAGGCAATCATATGCCAATTAAAATATCCGCCACTCATGGTTATTTCTACTTCATTAAATCCACATTTTCCTTGTTTTTAAACTCAAGTTCTGTAAAACTTTCTCTAAAATTGTCTTCTTTGGCAAGCCTTAGAATCTCATCACCAAGTTGAAAAGTACACCGTATGCAAAGATAAATTTCAATTGCCTCCGTCATACGCCTTTCTATATTTGCCAAATAACCTCAGAAGTTTTTCATATAGCTTCTTATAGCATCTTCAACCTTGAATCCCGTATTTTCTATAATATTGCCTCTAAAAAATCAAGTGCAGTCTGTACACGGTCTTTGCCGGGGAGATCAAGAAGCACAATGCCGTCAAAGCTGAATTTTTTTTCAACATCCCTAAAACCAACTGTATGCTCTTCTGCGTCTGAAATAGTTTCAAAACGATCTCCAAACTTTCTGGTAACTTTCTGTCTTTTGTCCCTTATGCCAATCTCCCAACCTTTTGGATAGCATTCCATATACATGGCATCAGATTCCGAACCCTCAGTCCTTATGTACAAAGCACCGTGTTCCGCATTGTCACTCCAATCACTGAGTTCGTATTCATGACTCCCTCCACTTTCATATAGTTTACGCACTGTGTATGCATATGGGTCAGTATTATATCCCTGCCATGGTTTCGTTTTTGGAGATTTAATGGTCCATACAGTAAATTCATTATCTGCATCATGCCTGAAATAGTGGCGCATCACACCTTCTTTATTTGCTTCTACAAATTCTTTATAGTTCACCATATAATAGGCCATGCTGTCATAAGAATAACGTATAGGACTATCATCGTTCATCAAATGCGTAAAAGCTTCAACTGCATTATCAAAACCTCTATCATCTTTACCTATTGTGAGGAGATAATCCCATCTTCCCGTCATACCGAAAAACCAGCAGTCCACATATGGCCTGATCCCCTTGAAACCGCAGCCTACAAGGCTTTGGACCCTTTCAGTATCGCTCATAGCCCAGAAACCATAGAATCTCTTTATGTAGCTTTCTGTATCAGTACAACTTATTATGGAAGGCATTAAAAGTCCGAATGAATAATAAAGAGGACGACACGTGGACAGTTCCCTGATAATATCAAAATTCGGCTTATCATATAATCTGCATTTGACGCGCTCATCCTCAAGAGATTTTTCAGTTGTTCCCAGTAGGGTTTCAAACATATTCGTTGCAGTAGAGAGTTTACGCGAAATATTGTCAGCCTCATGGAAATCCGCTAAACGGGCATTCGCTCCAACAGAATATCCGTTGGTAAGACGCTGTCTTCTTCCTCTGACCCAACCAGTCATTACCCTCAAGTAGTCTGTAGAAGCAACTATGTCAGAATCTGGCAAAAGTTCCTCAGAATGGGAAAGCATCCACTGAAAGAAACTCCACAAGATAATCTGAAATGCAATATCCATATCAGTTCCCATTTCTAGACATGTTGAGACAAGGTCTATATTATAGTCAAACAGATTGACCTTATGTCTTTCCTCCTCTTTCTCCAGACGTGCAGTAGAAGATGTTGCAATAAAATAACGCGACATGAAAGTACCAAAATCCTCGTACCTCTTGTAGATACCTACAAGCAGATCAAGAATCCTGAACAGCTTTATCACATTCTCCTTATCCTTATACACTTCAAGCCTTGAACGGTCTATTTCATATGTATAAAGATCCTTCATATTTTTCAGTCCACTGTTTTTATAAACAGTCTCTGCATCCGGCATAGTGGCAAACATGAGGAATTGCGACACATAGTCAAGCAGGTTCATGAACCATTCATCAATGGACGGATACAAGATCTTCTTCTTTTCCTCCTCGCTTTTTGCCTGCCAGCGGCTATACGCCTTCGGCCAGAGCATATCACACCAGTCATGTTCGATTGAATATTCAAAGTATTCTTTCAAGGTAGGCGTATCCGGCATTCCCGGAATATCACCGAACTGATATTTTACATTCTTGAAATTGATTCCCAGAAAATCTTCGAATTCCGCTTTCCAGTTTTCGAATGGAGTAAGCAATTTACCTCTGGCGTTCATCTTGACATACAAGTCGTCATTTAGGTCTAAATTCTCCATATCAAGGTTCTCAAACTCAAACGGTGAATCATTGAAGAATGTATCTGCCATATCCTCTATATGGTCTTTATACGGTTCCGATCCAAGCACAAAATCAGCCTTATCAAGAAATTCAAGCATGGAATTTATGGAAGAATCCAACTTCCATGATTCAGAGAACCATCCTGGAACATTTTTTATGTAATCCGATATGGAAGGTACATACTTTTCCGGCAGTTTGAATTCATGCATAAGCTTGCAGAACTGCTCTGTTGACGGACGTGATGTATATGTAAGCGGCTTCAGGCAACCGGAATATTTAAGGCCACACTTCTGGTTCAGCAACCAGCCTATAAGAGCAAGTGTAGTTAGCCTCTGCTGCCCGTCCACCGGTTGGAAATATGGTTCAGACGTTTTTGTCATATCCGTTGATCCATATATGAAATGCAATTCACACGTTTCCCGGTTCAGTAAGGCATCAAGCAGTTTCTTGATGAACTTGTCACGCTTTTCGAAGTTTACATCTGCTCCCTGTACGTAGTCACGTTGGATTATAGGAATAGCTACACCGTTTCTGGCGGCGAACTTATTGTATTTTTCTGTATTCTTGTTGAGCATATTCTCGTTTTTTTTGAGGTGTAATAATTATATACTTCTTCAATAACTCTAAAATAGTTGTTCCTGTCTTCCGGACGCCATAAACGCATATCACCAGGAGAGCATCTGGAATACTCTTTACAAAACACCTTGCGTGTTGACGGAGGTGCATAAGTACCATTTGGGGTAGACGGATCAGAAATGTCACACCTGTCATGGCGGTCCATAAGAATGGAGCGTTTCCTGTCCAATAGATAATTCTGTAAGGCCGAGTTTGTCTCTTTGTCAACCAGGGCCAGATTTCTAATACTATGCATCTCATTCTGGTTTATCCCGGCCAGGTCACCGAAAAATCCGTCTAGGATTCTGGCATTGCGCTCTAGTTCGTTGTGGTTGTAATCATCAAAATAGTTTTTCTTGTCAGATGTCAAAGTCTTCAAAACGCTAATGGCCTTCTCTACTTCCGCTCTCTTCACAGCTACCCGTGAATTCAGGTCCATGGAGTCAGGATTCTGGCCATCAGTCGCCTCGTTCTGTAGCAAGGTGCGTAATTCAGCATCATCAAGTTTTTTGAAATCCTCACTTCTCCTTTCAAACCACATTCTGAAATCCTGGTAATTGATGTCAGAGGTAATGTTTTGCGGATGGATATGTTCAAGCGATGTCACATTGAATATCTCAAATAAATGAAACGCAAACCGCTTTTCTTCCGCATTGTCATTTATCGCTTCTTGAACATTAAGCACTTTCAACACTTTTATTATGGCTTCGTTGTGTTCATCATACCTGAGGCCTTCAAGAGTAATATCCTTCCCCAGTCTGACAAGTCTGCCCACCTCCTTCTCCAGTTTGTCGGTAAATTGCGGTCTATCAATTGGAGTACCGTTTTCATCTACTGATAGTTTATAGATATACTCTACAAAATCTCTGCGTTTCCGTTGCTTCCCGATTTGCAGTATACGGCAGAGCCCTATCAGATGATACCAATGCCTGTTGGAATACCAGTTGCATACAAGATTGAAAATTGTCTGGATCCTTTTCCATACATCTTCTACCGTATTACTGTTATTGTCATTCCTCCTAAGATATTCATTGATTACCTGATAATTGAAGTCATCTCTGAAATCTTTGGACTCCTTGCGTTCCACGGGTCTGTTGCCGTCTACGTTGCTCATTTCATTATTCAGTCTGTCTGCTACAAAATCAAGGACAAGTTCCATGTGGGACAATGTGCCGTCATTCGATTCGGCGAGCATAGACCATAAATAAGGATTCTGTAATGCATGTTCCATTGAGTCCCACTCAAGCGCTCTGCGATATGATGCGCCCCTGCTATAATGCCCAGATGAATTTGTATTCCTTTCCTGCAGCAACAAAGCCTTGACAAGCTCCGTCGAGGTCAGCGGTATCTTTCCATAGTTAAGTTCACGGAAAGCCTTGTGTGCTTCCCTGCTGTTGATTTCGTACCATATTACTCGGACATCGTTTTGTTCCTCATCCCCATCCGGCATCATTGCAAAGATATCTCGAATTTTTCCTTTATATCTATCATGTCCATCTCTTGAAAACCACACTACAATTGTAGAGTATGCTTTTTTCACATAGAAATTGTCTATGTTATCAATAAACTTCTTATCATCCTCCATGAATTCAAGTTTGTCCAGATATCCATTCTGGACATCTCTACTGGGAAGAGAAAATGTATATACCGGATATTCATAATCACTGTTTTTCGACAAATAATGCATGAGGATATATATCGTTGTAAGGCGTTGCTGACCATCGACTACAAAATACGTATCGGCATTTTCGGGATGTCTTACTACTGTAATGGGCTGAAGGCAATAGTATGGTTCATGGCCTTCATTATTACGATTCCTTTTTGTCTTCAGAGATTTTACAAAATCCAACAGGTCATCAAGAAGTTCCTCTACTTGACGTGATTCCCAACGATATCCACGTTGGTACGGCGGTATAATGAAATGCATTTCTAGCAATTCATGAAACGGTTTTAGTACAAGAGACATATACTATGGTTTTTAATAGTTATTACAAAATTATTACTTCAATACTCTTCAAAATCTCAATAGCTTTTTTCTCGTTCAAGCCAGCTTTAACCGCAACGGCTATAATATCTTCTTTCGTTGGCTCAATTTTGTCATTAATTGAAGTTGTTCGGAAGCCATTTATGCCATCACTTGGCAAAAGGTCGAATGCCGGAGCAAAATGCCAATCGCCATCACGATAGATGAAAGCAAAATTCTTGGCGTGGTCATCTTTGTTATCAATCAAGTAGTTGAATACCATAAGACGATACACTTTCCACATTTCCGCCACGCTATGCGTCAAAACTGCGCATACTTGAAAGATATGAGTATAGTCTATGCTTGGCAAACGATAGTCCGCCCCGATTAGTCCAGCTACACTAACAACATGCAATTTGCCGCTTGGGGTACGGTCAAAACGCTCAACTCCGAAATATTTTTCCTCAAACAATCGTGTTTCTGGCATTTCAATTCCGCATTTCTTTGCAAGAAGCGAATAATTGTACTCATCAACACCGATACGTTTTGAATCTCTCTTCGCACGAAACTTAACCATCCATTCTTTATCTTCAAAGCGAGTGAATATTTTCGGACGGGCACCACCAGGAGAACCGCCTCTATATTGAAACTCCTCGATTCCCTCACCTGTATAATCTTCACTATCAAGAATCTGTTCAGCGTTCAATGCCAACTTCTCGAAATCCGCATACTCTTGTTTTGATACAACACTTTTGTCAGGACGAAACTCCAACGCACCACGTCCAGTCGAACCGACCAATGCAAGACGGTCAAGCAATGATAATGTATGGGGATTTATTCCATTCTGTTGCAAATATCTATCAAGAATCAACACCCCCCAACCGTCAGGCAAGCAATCATCAAAAACACCGAATTCGCCTTCAAACGGACGAGGTTTTGCTATAAATACCCCGCTGCGCAATGGCAATTCAAATGGAGATATAGAGAAGCCTGTATTGAGCCATTCAGCCGAATACTCAAATGCACATAATCCCTCTTTGGTCAAAGCCAAACGACCGACCAAACGATTATCATAAATGACTTCTATCTGTTTTATGCTATTCATGTTTTTTTCCTCTTTTAAAAGTTATGACAATAGAGAAACCGCATTTTTCAAAACCCTATTATCACGATAAATGTATTCATCAAATAAATCAAGTATCTCATTCATAGCATCCTCATTCTCATCCTGACTCAGTTTTTTATATATCTCAAGTAAAATTTCAACTATTTCATCATCGACCATATTTACACCATCTATGTCAGAATACCTCTGAGAGGATATGAATTTATAAGACTGGACGGGATAAACTGGAATACACTTCTTTACATATTCTAGCTGATTATATATTTCTCTATCCTTCTTACCCATATTGGTCTTGACAATACCGCAGTACCAGTCAAAAGCCTCAATTGGGAGGGAATTACAATACCATAAGTACGCATTTACAACTTTTTCCCTATTGTCCGTTGCATATCGTTCTAGATACTTCATGCTTAAATCTCGGTATTCAGCATGCACATATGACTTCATGGCAATCTCAACGATTTTTGCTACAATATCCTCATTATCAACAGCAAGTATTTTCTCAAGTCGATCTTCACATTCCTCTGAATTCTGTCCCCCTACCGCACCATAAAAATATATCTGAACGAGTAATTCATGGCTTGAAAAATCATGCTCAATACAATTGATATAATTACTTACTACATCATTCTTATGGTAAAAGCACCATTGTATTGCATTTGCTCGAATATATAATGCTTCGGGGCCCATACCAGAAAGAAGAGGTTTCAGCATTCGGAAATATAGTTCTTCATCAAAATAGCTTTCCGTATTAAGGTAATAAAGTGGCATAGTTTTCACACAGTCGTGCAAGATCGAACAGCAATTGGTGAAGAACTCGTAAATTTCCAATCTACGCGACGGTATCGTACACATATGCACTAATAATTCAGCAGCACGACCTTGATACGAATTCATACCCCTTGTAAGTAAGTCAGATGCTCGCCTACCCATATCCATGTTTCTATCCTCATCTATAACTAAACTATCATTCTCAGCAAAAGAATCAATAGTAAGAGTTTTGCATAACTGCATGATTCCATCAATATGCCTATTTTCCTCTTTAATATAGTACTCAACAATTTGGCTAAACGTATAGCTATCTAACTTGGCAAACACTTCTGTGATGTACAGCTCCGCCAAATTCCAAAGAGAATTAGGATTGATTCCGCCAGCAAGAAGACCTTCAAGACCGGCAACTTTATACATATCCGAAATATCAGCCATAGTGCTTATTTCCAATACAAAATCGTAAAACTTATTAGGCTCAGAGGTCACACACTTTTTAAAAGCATCAGCATGTTCTCTTAGGCTGATAGGATTTCTACCTTCACGCCATTTATATTCTCCAAGTTTCAGAAATGAACTCAGCCAGTTCGAAATCGGCCATCTTCCATATTTTTCACTACTTACAACACCACCACAAAAATGTCCTGCAATAACAGAATGATCAGGCTTTTCAACTTCATATCGTCTTCCAAATCTGCGCATAAGTTCTTGATAACATCTCTTCATTTCCGGAATCATAAGGTCTTCTGGCAATGTATTGCATATCAGTACCCATTTGTTCCACCATAAATGAGGACATAGGAATCGACTCCACTTTCTTGCAGCATCGTATTTAAAATCGAATTCAGACTTATAAGATAACAATAATCTCTGATACAACTCTGCATCGTTTTCGTTCAATGTATCATACCAAGCTCTAAGCATTTTCAAAAAGAAAAACTCTACATCTCCGTGAAGATATCTTTCGATTTCCTCACTGTTCTCCAAGAGAGGACGAATCAAATTATCATACAATTTTGGAGCTACTGCCATAGCAGTAAAAGCCATAGATAATGTTGTCTCATTTTTCAGTGACAAAAGGTCTATAACGAGTGGGCGCACAATAGTTTCATCTGGCGAATAGCGAATCAAAAGGTCTTCGTATATCTTCAGCAGTTTTCCGTTACTAGTCTCCATATCAATCCTGTAGAATGCTTTTGTTGTTGAAAAACCATAATAGCCATTTTGCGCTGTTTTATATACCGTTTTGCAAATGCAATTGTGCAGTACTCTGAGCATTTCCTTCGAGTATTCAATAGACAGTTTGGGGCATAATACTTTCGCCAACTCATATTGATCATGTTTATTACATGAGTCTTCAGACATAAAACAATCTATAATCAGTTTCTCTGTCTCCTCCAAAGCAAATTTACTGTTGCTTTGAATTGCATCCTGAATTATATTGATGACAAAAAAAGCGTTTTGTGATTTTGTTTCAGCGTATGCTTTGAGAACACAAGATTGACCATAGTCGTTATGTTCTCTCAAATTATATGCAATAGCTAATAATCTTGATTCCTGATCTTGTATTTGATTAATCATACCATACACATCTTCTGGATTACGGAAAGCATAGCGGGATAAACATACCATGATTGGGAAAAACACTTCATCGGTCTTCCTGAGTTCAGGCATCATTCTGTTCAAAATATTTCGGATAGTTGGAAACCAACTTATTGAACTTACTCCTCGAAGGAAATATCCCAACATTTTTCTATCTTTCTGATAGACCTCGGTAATAAGAAGTTTTTCACCACAGGATGGATTATTTACAAAAGCTAATACCGATAATGTTAATAGTTTTAGATGAAGTCTAATATCCGAATCCATGAGGATACTACGAGCTTCTTCAACGAATTTGATGATATCATGCCCCCGTTTAAAATCAAGAACGGCCTTAACCATTGATCTCATTTCCAAGCCCTGAATCTCTTTTTTGATATCAGTTGCAAACAGACTATTATTTTCAGAATAATGACGGGCAAGAGTATATTCATAGAAAGATTGATGGAAGAATGAAACAGCACATCCCTCACGCCGAATAAGACCATTGCTTGCCAGATACTCGTAAGCTTGTTTCTGACTGGAGGTTGGTGCAAACTGAGGATTCAAGGTTCCAGCCTTACGTATTGTTTCAGCAATCTTATACATCAACTGTTCCCTTATTTCCACATCATATTGTGAGGATGAATCCAAAATGATAGTGTCCCATAGGGCATCGTAAAGTTCTATCTGACTATTGAAGTTTATTCTTGATTTATTCCGCTGAAACAAAATAGAAAATGAATTCAGAACCTGAACTGTTCTGAGTATTTTAGCCGTCACACAATCTACTTTCTTGCTAAGCCCTTCTTCCAGTTTATCAAGTGCCATGGCAACCTCCTCATCGGACAGTTCTCCTATCTCAATAATTGTGGATTTATCCTTAAGGCTATTTAAAATAGAATCATATTCAAGATCATATTTACGACACGAAACAACAGCTTTAACATTAGTCCAATCTTCCAGTGATGATAGTACTGCCATCATCATATTTAAGTGTGTTCTATCGTTAGTGAGAGATTGAGACAGTGCATCGATTTGATCTATAATCAGAATCACGTTCTCAGCTGATACACTGTAATATGCCAATGTATCACGCAATTCGCCTAAAGTGATAGGATTACCATTATCATCAATAGAATCAGCTTTGATGCATAAATACTTGATACTATCACTCCGGTTCTTAGAAATCAGTTCTTTTAATACAGCTGACTTACCTACTCCGGCATCACCTGCAAGAAGACAAATGGATTTCTCATTTCTGCTGATATCTTTCGTAATCCATTGCATTACTTCATCAACCTGATATCTATTTATATAGGAATCTTTTACACCGTGTAATTCAGAAGAAATGAGATTAAAGCACATCCTTTGTTTTGAAGCAAACTGATCTGCCAATTTTCGGTCATCCTTAATGGAGTCCATTTTCTTTTTATATAGTTCACGCCAAAGTTCAATAGTTTCTTTTACATTGTTTTCTGAGCATTTTTCACTATCAAGAAAATGATATCTTGCTGTATTTTGTATGTGATCTGACTTATTTCTAAATTCTTCTATTGAAGTTTCGCTAATATTTCTCCAATAAATTTTTTTGTGCTCATAATCACAAGCAATAAATAAGACAAGTTCACCTTTATGTCGTTCTGCATATGCATAAATCGACTGAGGAATGTCATAATATACATCTCCATTTTTCTCTGGATAAGTAAGATGTTTAACTTGAACCACAACCTTTTCTCTTGCAGTACCATCAGGACACAGAATATCAAGATATCCATCAATATTCGGCAAGGTACCGCCTTCTTGAAGCTGAGAACAGTCAACCAAGTCATCCGGAAAGATATCTTTCAAAAACCGAATTGAACGGCTATCCAATTTACTGGATTCAGTAACATTAACATTTGGAATTAGTTCCCTATCGCTCATAATTAAAGGCCATTTTCTTGAATATATTTTAGAAAATTGCTCGTTGTCCTCAACAAGGCCAAACGACCGACCAAACGATTGTCATAAATGATTTCTATCTGTTTTATGCTATTCATTTTTCTTTCCTCTTTTACGTATAACACTTTGCTCATTCAATACATCATCTAATGACTGATATTGCTTCTGCGCAAAAAGAGCATCAAATTCAGAAAGCGCATTCAAGGCAAATCCGACTTGAAGCAATCCTCTTAATGAAATCTCTCCCGTCTGCTCAAATCTGCGATAAGTGGCGAACTTGACTCCTGCTCTTGCTGCCAACCCTTCTTGAGTTAAGTCCAATTCAAGCCTCCGAGTCTTGACTCTTGCTGCAATTTGCAAAGCAATATCACTGGGACTTGAAACATTAAAAGCTACCATATTATTCATAGTCTACATATTTGTCAATCAACAAACAAAATATTATTCAATACAAAAATAAGACTTATTCCTGAATATACCGCCAAATTCAGAATTTATTTGCACCTCAAAATGAAAAGCAACTTTACTTTATCTCCGTATTCATATATACGTGTATTAAAGTAAAGCTAACAGAGGGAGAAAAAGAGATGGCTGCGCCAAAACCAAGCCGAACCATAACTGCCGACTTTCTCTTTTGGCTGCAAAAGACACAGAAATCCTGCTCACAAAACAAACATGATTCGAGCCCTTGTCAAGCCCAAAAGACAACCAGAAAATCTGTGAATCCATCTCTGATTTTACAGCCACAATTGGCGAAATAATCACCGATATGCCTTATCTTTGCGAACCGGAGGTTTCGGAGCAAAAGAGAGCCATTTTCCTCTTTTTCCTTTCGCTTGAAGACAAACTAAGGTTAAAAGTGTTAAATCTTCGATTTTCAGCGAAAAAACAAGTAAATTTTTGAGGCCTCTATCTTTTAAGACGTAAACTATTGATAATCAATTAGCATAATATGCTGTATCGGCAAATAATAGCATACAACAAATTGATTATCAGCATATTACACAATATACAATAGAAAGTAAAAGAAGAAACAGTCCAACTTAGATGACATTGATAATCAATACATTAAATGCAAAGGAATAATAAAGTATTGTATCAATTTTTCATGATTTTGTCCCCCGTTTGTTCCCTGAACGGATACAAGGGACAAAATTCTGTCCCTCATACAATTTAACAGTGATAAATAGGCAAATTTTATCAGTACCACTAAAACTTATCCAAATTACAGATAATATTCGAATAGAACTGAATTGTTTTTTCAGCCAAAATAGATTCTGATAATCAAGCGATTTGTATATTTGAATATCAGTGATTTTTATAGGGTAATTTAAAGAATTCACTGAAAAATATTTGGAGTATTGCGAAATTATTCTGTATATTTACACCTCTTTTGAAAATTTACAATGCAACAAAATAGAATGAACATATTATCCCAAACGACAATTCGAGGCAACAAATGCTTCGAAGTTCAGTCGTATGTTCTTCATGTTTGGAGCATTGAAACGCCAGAGAATATCATAAATACTTTCCAACGAACAGATATAGGAGATAAGATGCGATAGATGCTCGTATCTTGATCTTAAAATAAACAACAGAATAGTTGGAGAGTCCTTACCGAACTTTCCAACTATTTTGTTTTATGCCCATTGGTGACTGTTTGCTCCGTGCAATTCCTCTCTCGTCATTTCCGTACAATGAGCACAAGAACAACCAATTTTAATTAACCGCACAGCAATGTGCACAAAAGAGAGCAAAATGAATTACAAGTTTGACGGAAGCAAGGTGTATTTTACATCGGACACGCACTTTTATCATTCGAATATCATTGACTTTTGCAAGAGGCCATTTAAGAATGTAGAAGATATGAATGAAACGCTGATCGAAAATTGGAACCGGGTAGTTGGTCAAGATGATATAGTGTTTCATCTGGGGGATTTTTGCCTGGGAGGATCCCATGAATGGACCAAGATTCTTAACAGACTGAATGGAAAAATCTATCTCATTCTCGGTAATCATGATCTAAAAAATATCAGGCAAGGGTACGCCAGCAGGTTTGAATTGACAAGCATGCAAATGCACATAGAGGTCGACAAGCAGAAAATCTACCTGAACCACTATCCGTTCCTCTGCTATGGAGGTGCTTACAGGAATATGTGGCAACTGTTCGGGCATGTGCATACGAGCAAGAATAATACGGGAAAAGACGCTTCACGGCTGGATATGCTCTTTCCGACGCAATATGATGTGGGAGTGGATAATAATGACTTTACTCCGGTCTCATTTGAGCTGGTAAAGAGGATAATCCAAAAACAGGTTGAACAAGCAAATAAAAATAAGTAATATGAGAATACAATATATGAGCGATCTGCATTTTGAGTTCAGGGAGAACAGCAGGTACATAAAACAAAACAGATTTCCGGTAACGGGCGATATACTCGTATTGGCCGGAGACATTTTCTATCTGAAAGACAGAGTGGCTCCTTTGGGGAATTTCTGGAAATGGGCATCTAAAAACTATAGGCAGGTTCTTATTGTTCCCGGGAACCATGAATATTACAATTATTGCGATGTGATGGAACGGGGATTACAATGGCGATGGATGTTCAAAGAGAATGTCGGTTATTATCAAAATCAAGTATTGAGAATAGACGATACCGATTTCATAATGAGCACATTTTGGTCGCATATCGAACCGGCAGACGAATATTTCGTTTGGAAAGGACTTAACGATTTCCGTCAGACCATGTACAAAGGGAAACTGCTCCAAACGGAAGCATATAATCAGATGCATGACTTCTGTTTAGGGCATATCAAAAAAAGTCTTGCCGAAAGTACGGCAGAACACATAGTGGTCGTGACTCACCACCTGCCTACTTTGCAGGTTGTTGCTCCTCAGCATCAAGGTTCCGTATTGAACAGTGCCTTTGCCAGTGAATACGGAGACCTGATCGCTAACAGCCGGATCAATGCTTGGATTTACGGACATTCGCATACCAATATCGACACAGAAATCGGGAGTACAAAAGTGATTTGCAACCAGATGGGATATACATTTGAAAACGAGCATGTAATCAATGGATTTGATCCGGGGAAATTTTTAACGATTGAAAACGAATGAGATATGGAACGACATAAGAAGACAATCTTTACCAGGCATCTTTTCATAGACTTGGCAAAAGAATGCGGATTGAATGCTGCGATATTCGAACAGCTCGGAAGCGGGCGCGATACAGAAATCGTGGTTGATAACGATACATTGAAGATGTTAGTTAAACTTCAGGAGCAATTTGCTCAACTGGAAGAGATGGGTGACAATGAATACAGAGGATTTTATATCGAATTGCCCCGCCCTACTCAGGAAGAATGGGGAGATTGCGAAGCGTCGATTGCAGACGGAGAATATGAGAGCACGGAAGAATACCTCCGGGATTGGGAATTGTCAAATCCCAGAGAAACGGTATGGTATCATGTCAGCTCCGCCAGGTACAGAGAAAATCGCACCATACAATTCACAGATAGGAAACACTCGTATTTTACTATTGCGAATTATTCTCGATATATAAACCGAGTAGGTAACAATTTTCCCAATGAATGGCAAAGGGATTTCTTGGCAAAGTTGACCTTATATTTTCATAAGCTAATCGATACTATCATACAAGATCCGGAGGAGTTCAATGATTATGTAGCGAATCATCTTCCTTACCAGCAGCGAGACGGGAAAATTGCGAGAAAGGAGTTCAACAGAATAGAACCGAGATTTAAAATTGAGGTCGAAGACGAGACGACGGCAATAAAAGCACTGGAGGATTCCGTCTGCAAGAATTTCGGGCGGCCGTTAGATACAATGACGATACGTTCGTATTGCAAATATTATCGGATCGCTCATGAAGCCTATGGCCGGTATTTTGAAAGGTTTGATACTACACGAAAGATACGTACCCTCCCGAATGGAGTGCCATTGGAATTACAGGATGTCGCATATTACAACATGGTTAAATTCTGTGATTTGCAGGATAAATACGCTCTCGACAGTGAGACGGATTTCAACAAATTCGCCTCGGACCATTATGGGGAACTGGGATTGTTGCGGTTGAATATACTCGCATCGGATTTTGACAGCCCCGGATGGAGAATCATTGTTTCCAACAGCTACTCGGCGTATGTGGATGTTGCGGTAGAAGTCGCCACTGCACTATACAAGTCTGGCGCTCCTTTGGAAATACACGACGCTGCCAAACTTTTACGAATACTCAAGGAGAAGGATCATGTGAAATTAATTCCGTACACATTTCACGACTACATGGGCCATCATGAAGAAGGAACCGTTTATCAACTTCCATGGGAATACGAATGTATGGATAGCGAGGAGAATGTTTTATCATTGAAACAATACCATGACATTATCTCTCTGGCAGAATGGGATGAAATAGAAAAAGTAAACATTGACAAAACGGGATATAATCCCATAATTATTAGCAACATATTTGGCAGACAATGATACTCTGCCCAATATGTTATAATTAACTATATAATTAAAAACAAAAGGAATTAATTAAAAAGAAGCGTGTAAAAGAATGAAACTTGACTCAAATTTTATAGCATTCTGCAAGCAGAGCATCGCATTGGAACAACGAATGGCGAAACAGGCGGGAAAACGGTTGAATGAAGCGATGCGCAACAATATCCAAGATATTAATGTATTGGATCGGATTGCAGACCAGCTACTTGACACTATGTCAGGGCTATCAGGTGCGGGAGAACGAACTTATATGAAATATATCAAATACTTGGGAACGTTTAACCCTCAAGCTGCAAAAGAAACAAAAGATGCCTATGAAGATATCATGGGATATAAGATACATGTAGCATACGCAGCGGCACGATTGGCCAAAGAATTGCACAAAGGACAGGTAGATCAAGCAGGTAAAGATTACTTTGAAGAACATTTATCGACTGTCGGACGAAACGGTTTCGACTGGAAAGAAAAAACCGTGGGATTTCTGTTTAATGTAGCTGAAGATACAGGTCATACCGTAAAAGAGATCATTAGAAAACTGAAAGCGATACTGGATGACTGGGAGAAGAACAAGGAAAAACATGACTGGATTTATGAATTTGAAGATATCGTAGGATCCTTTCCGAACGAAAAATACCACAAATTAACAAAGCAAGAATAGGACGAGATTAAAGAAGCTCTCGATCTAATGGACTTCCGCACAACTACCAATCGTGAAACATATATCGAGCGTTTCCGCGGACATCGTTTGGCCATCAAAGTCAAATTGAATGACCTTCAGTACAATATGGATATTACCCGCATTCTACACCATACAGACAAAGACTTAGCGAGGATGGAAAGACATAAGAAAGAATATTATCTGTTATTAAAGATGCTGGCAGATTGAAGTTTTAAGACAATCAAAATTTAACTCAACTTAGTGGCATGAACCTACAAGAACAAAAGATGTAAGGTTTAACCGAGATGATGGAAATCATATATCTATCATGCCACATATGGTAAATCAAAGAAAAATGAGAAAAGATTACTTCTAAACGACTCAGAAGACTTGTAAAAACGCAAGTTTGACATATTATGTACATCTATTTTGGAAGTAACTAAGCTTTTGAATGGTAAGCTGTAATAGTCAAGACTTGTTCAGAAAGATGGCCTTTCACTTCAACGTTTCGCTTACTGCAATCAATCTCGCCAAGGGCACTTGCAAAAGAATGAAAATCAAATATTCGGTTTCTTCATGCAAGTCGGTAACACACAATGCCAATATGCTTGAACGGCGTGTTCGCCATTCAAGCAGACACGACATTAATTGACAAAATTTTCAAAGAACTACTTTTATTTACCGCAGAACCACTTAGACTTGGCTAATTTTTAACGAACTATTGAATATATTTTCAATACATTTTTGCGGAATTTTCTCTTGCTCTAGACGTAGGTTGTGAGACTTGATATGATTATACAGTGTGGCTTCCGCAGGGGTAAGATGGAGAGGCTTTGATACATTGCTTGGAGTGCCTTTGTCGCCTTCAAAATAGGTGTCAAAGGTAGCGCGATCCATCAGAAGGCTTTGCGTCTGGGGAAAATAACTGCGGAACTGCGAGAGAATTTCGAAGCCCTGTACATCAATGTCGCCCCAATAGTATAGGGAAGCGTGCCGCATGAATGGAACAGACTTGAGGATGCCAACGGTGAATCCATGCCCCCAAATCAGCAGACTTCCTGCCAACTTGGGAAAAGTCAGGAAGTTGACTTTATTCTCCACCACAAACACCTTCTGCACAGGCAACGATAACGCACAGAACTGACTCTGAGGCATCGTCAGATCGTCTACACCAGAAAAGTATTCACTCGCAATCGATGCTTCCAACACACGAATGCGCACCCATGGCTCATCGTATCGCAATCCAAAGCGCTTTTCGAACTCCTTCTCATCCGAACAGACATGCTCTACAATGACAATATCCAGCAACTCACGAAGCACTCCCTTATTGCGCTCAATGAACTTGGTGTGCACCTCAATAGGCAATTCACGAATGTACAACTCAGGACAAGGATTCGCCACAAAATAGCGCAAAACTTTCAACAAATCAGGCCAAGAGGAAGCATTCTCGATCACCTTAAGTGGATAGCGTTCCACCCATGGACGAAGCTGCGGAAACTCATTAAACAACATCGCCACATCCTTGCGAAACTGTGACACTTCACCACCCTTCAGCAAGAAGCGCTCAACGTCCGATGCACTCCTGAACAACACACGCTCAGGCAGATCCTGTTCGCCCAATGCTTTCGTTTTCACTGTTTTCCACTCAATCGTGTAACCAAAGCCCTTCACCTCTTTCGATTGCGAACGGATGTCCGTCAGTTCGTGCTGATACTCATCCATCGATGCGCTCGCTTTCTTATCGCAAGGAATCACAATTGGTTCAAACTCAGAGCCAGCGACCACTGAACGCAAATAATCCACATACTTGCGTTCTGTCTTCTTACGTATTTCTGCTGCCGTTATCATACCTGCATACTCCTTTCACGTTCTGCCTTAAACTCACTGATAGGCATATTATAGAGTACAGAACGGTCGCCCTTGCGCTCCACATAATGCACATACGAAATATCGTTCTCCACGATGTGGATGTTGTCACTCGGAGTCACCACGAGCAACTGCAGGTGGAGCTGTTTGCAGAGCGAAATCAGATAGCGAGCCTTGTCCTCGTCCTGTGCGCGAAAAGCCTCATCTATGGCAATGAAGCGGAACGAAGAGTCGAGTCCGTTCTTAGTCAAGCCAAACTGATAAGCGATAGCTGACCCCAGGATGGTATATGTCAATTGCGCCTTCTCGCCACCTGACAGCTGTCCCATAGCCTCGTAGGTGTTACGCTTCTGATCATCGTCTTGATAAAACTCCTCCGCCTTATATGTGTACCATCCACGCACATCCATCACCAACTTTCGCCATGATTCGTCTTGTAAACGAGACATCAGCGGTTCGATATGCTGTTCAAAATGAATCCTGCTGCCATCGATTGTCGAATTCATCTCATGGATGTTCGGGATTGCACTGCTCAGAAGGTCTTGGAACTCCTTCAAATCCACGTTCAATCGTTTGGCTGCGACCAACTGGATATACGTCTTTGGAGCATCCTTGAAATCGATGCCCACAAGATACGAATTCAATTGGTCGATGGTCTTGGTGATAGACTGGCGCCAGTTCTGGAAGAACATATTGAATGCACTGACCTTGTTGATGATATTCTCCTGTAAATACTTGTTGAAGCGCGATTCAAACCCAGGCAGATCTTCGTCCAGCAATCGTTGGTAATAGGTCTGATATTCGCCCACAAACTCCACGGCTTCGGGCAAACGGTTCACGTCCGAACGCCAATCGCGATACTTCGCGGTAATTTCCTCAGTGGGATTCTTGAAGCGATAAATCAGGTTCTTCAAATCGCCACTCTTGCTACCCTTCGTCTCACGTTGTTTCCGCAAAGCGGAATTGATGTCACTCTGTAACGTGTCACGCATTTTGTCCAAACCCACCAATGCCACATTCAGTAAATCTGTGTGTTGCGACTCAAAAGCATCGGTATCAACAACGCCTATTTGAGCCAAAGCCAAAGCACAATCATTGCTCTGTTTCTTGAGTATATTCTCACGATTTTCCAATAATGCTTTGTTACCGATAGCTTCATTAAACTTCTCCTCAAGTGCACCAAGTTCCTTTCTCACCCTCTCCAATTGCCCCTGCAACATCTTCACCTTATCATTGGTCTCCTCCAGTTGTCGCTTCTGTTCTTCCTTTTGCTGAATGACGAGTGCACACGACCACCAGTCGATATCATCAAATTTATCGTATTTATCAAACAGCTTCGAGTAGGTTTCTCGCTTCTCCTGAGCATTCTTTGTATCTGCCTCTATACGACGGACTTTGGTTGCCACCTCCTTTTCATCCTGCTGCAACTGGCGTACTTCCGCCTGCAGCATGGCAATCTTCTCCTTATTGTCCCAGCCCAACACATAGTGTTCCTTGCCTCGTGTCTCTGGTCGGTCGTCTTTCTCATGCTTACCACCTCTCGCTTTTATCAGTCCCTCTTTCGTTACTGCTTTCTCTTGCAGATAGTTGAAGTCCGCAAGCGAATCAACACAACTATAGTTGAACTCAGCAAATAACCTATCCTCAAGCCAATCCAAATACAAGCACTTTGACTTGTATTCAACCTTACGGAGCAACGAATCCACCTTCAATGTCCTATCCTCAAACTCACGAAGAGGCTCTGTGCCCTCGTATCGCTGATACACGATGCGTCCTCGCAGATTATGACCATTCACATACTCATTCACCTGCTTGTAATACTTCTCTGGCACCACCAATCTCAAGGCAAAATTGTGCAGAATACGCTCGATGGCATACTCCCAATCGCACTCAATATCCTTCACACGTATCAGTTCACCGATGAATGGAATCTCTTCGGCGGTTGCACCAACAGCCTCCAGTATCTCATCACGAATCTCAGCCACACGACCAGAGATATTGTTCTTATGCTGCTGCAGATAGCGTATAGTATCCACTCGCTCTGATATCGTGCAGTTGATTTCATCCTGACGGTTTTGTGCCTGACGCTTCTCTTCCATGAGTTGCCTGTCAATCTTTACCTGCAGAGCATCTTTCTCGTGTTTGGCGGTCGCACGATTGGCATCGAATACCTCTGCATCAGGACTTTGTGTCAGCTCCACCGTCTTTGCCAGCTTATCGTATTCTTCGGCTTTGGCCTTGCGGTTATCACGCATCTTCACCTTCTGATTGATTTCCTTCTCAATCTCACGTATCTGCTGACCCACCTCGTCCTTCTCAATAGCCACCGACAAGCGCGTCTGCTCTTGTTCCAGCTCACTCTTCTTCACCTTTAACGCCTTCAACTCATCTTCCAGTTTTCTCAAGTTGCTCTTGCAGCGCGCCAACTCCTCGTTGCACAAATCCACCGTTCGCGCAGCAAACCAATAGGCCACCACACTCTTCTCTTGCTCCAATTCAGCTATGCGCGTGTCTATCGCCATCAGTTCCTTTGCCAATGTATTGATAGGTTCCAGTTGGGCAATCTGCTCCTTCACCTTATCGATATTGGTTTTCGCCTCCATCAGATTTTGGAAGTTGTCCTTTAGTTCCTGGTACTTTTCCTCAGCCGGCACTTCCTCGAGCATATTCGTACGGATGAAACTGTCTAGATCGTCCAACACTTTCACGCCCACTATCTGATTGAAGAGTGTAAGCGCCTTGTCCGAACGCATTCCGAAGAGGGCTATCATCTTCTCGCCATACGCAACCGGGCCGTCAAAAAACTCTATCTTGCGTCTTGTGTCATTCGTATTGTATTTCTTCGTCAGTCGCTTGCGCCAGTCGCCATGCAGGTCAAACTCCGAAAAGTCGCGCTTTATAGTCAGCGGTTCGCGAGCTATACCAAACAACACCTTCAGTTCCTCGCCAGTGTAGTAGCGCACCTGAAACAGCGTCACCACACGTTTGTCCACATTGCAAAACGATGCAAGAAGTACCGAACGTGCCCCTTTGTCTCGCAATCTAAGCGTGGTAGTGCTCGCTGCACCCTCCTGCTGCTGATTGCCATAGTTGCCAAAGAAGTACGACTCCTCTGTACGGTTGCCCTTCTTCTCCACACCCGATGATTGGTTGTAGAATCGTTGGCGCTTCAGTGGCACTAGCAGCGTGAGCAGAGCATCTACCAGCGTACTCTTGCCCGATGCGTTGGCACCGGTCAGCAGCGAGTTATTGCCCTGCGTATTCATGCAGTACACCTTTTGGTCGAATGTACCCCAGTTCCACACTTCCAAATAGTCAAGCTTGAAGCCTGCCACTTCCGGACTGGTATTAAAGAGATTCATCTGCTGCATCATAGTCGTTCAGTTTGTTTTTGAATTCCAATAGATCGTCCAGTGTCACCTTCTCCTTGATGATGCGATGTATTTTATAGCGTTTCTCGCCCTCAGCATGCTTTGCTTCCACAAGGAAACCAAAGCTGACGATGCTGTCGATATAGCGGTCAAGGTCTTTCTCAAACTTGGCACGATTGAAGGTGGTGGGCAGGAACAGTTCCGCCTCTTCCTTTATTTCAGTGGCGGTTACATACTTATACGAAGCCTGCGACTCTGTTGGATTGCTGTCGAAGTCTTCGAGTATCTGCCTCAACACGATGAGTATCACCGACACCTCAAAACCATACAACCTTCTCGACGTCATGTTCAACGTTTTGTCATCGTCCAATTTCAGTTGCTTGACAAAGGCAAAACCCTCATCCTTTTTCACGATGAGTTCCAGCCCCATCACGCTGATATAGTCCAGTATCTCGCTCTGGTAGTCGAGTACATCATTCCACACTACATCGTCTTTCTCTACGATGCCTTTCAGAAGTTTCACCACAGCCCTGCTGTATGGTTGTATATTTGTTGCGTTCATCGTGTTATTATGATTTCGGGAATTGATATCGTTTTGTTTTCTGCAAAAACAATATATTGCTGGCGCTCTTCGTTTACCACAGTCTTATATTCCTTCAGCACGCCAATGTATCCAAACACTTCCGACAGACCTTTCTCCACACCCTCGTTCCGTTCTATCACCTCTGCTAGTGTCGTCTGCTGTCTGTCGTACAGCACCTTGTTAATGCGGTCTCTCAGCACCAGACGATCGATGTGATACGGATTGTAGAGTTTGCCTATGCGCTCCAAGTCGTCCAGACTCAGTTCAGCCATATCAGGCTTATCCTTATACACAGTCTCTTTTATAGGAGCCAGAGTCAGAGGGCGCTCGACTGGCAGATTGATATCGATAGTTTCATATTCAAGCGAAGCTTCTGGTTTCTCTTTCTGTTTGGTGGCTTCGATGAGCAGTTTCTTTATATCATTAATCACCTGCTTTGTCACCTCTGCATTCATCTGTCCGTTCTGGCGAATGATGCGACTCAGTTTCTCGCTCATGCGATCGTTGGTTTTCGCCACCTTCTCGCCTGCGTCAAACAGATGCTTTTTCATTTCCCTGAGAAACATGTCATGCGCATCAATGCCTCTATTCTCCAGTGTTTCATAGAGTGCACCAGTCAACTCGTCCCATTCTTTCTGCAGATCGGCCGAGAGCAGGAATTCCCAGAATGCATAGAAACTCTTGCCTTGTTGCGATTGTTTCAGTTCGCCATACGCATCAAAGATGTAGTTCAGCAATACTTTCTTCTCCGCATTGTCTGTCTGGCGCTCATATATCTCTTTGATAATCCCCTTGAAGTTGTCATCCACCTCCTTGAAATCGCTAAGCAGCTCCTTAGCCAGTTTATTCAAGCTATTGTATCGTGGTTCTATCTGGTAGTCCTCATACACCTCGACCTCTTCGCCCATCTCCAGTCGCTGAATCTGATGCTCTATCTCCATTTTTTTGGCTCGGAGCAGTTCCAGTCGCTTCTCGCGGTCCTCGTTCGAGTATTCCACCAATTCCTTCAGTTGGGCAAACAGCGTCTTGAACTTCGATTCCGTACCGATGTAATCCTCTTTTTTCAAGCTCACCACCCAATCCATCAGTTTGCTTGTGTGCGACGAAATCTCGTATATCACCTCTCCCTCTTCGTTCTGATAGTTGGTCAAGAATCCCTTGTCTGTCCAGTCTTTGATGAGTCGTTTTGCTTTCTGTTCGTTCGACTCCCCTAGTCTTGTCATTTCAAGATTATCCTCCACCAACGCATTTTCCTGCTCATCCAGTCGGTTCTCCAGTAGCATGTGCAAGCGTTCCTGCATTATAGCCGACTGTCCCTCAAACGCCTCAATGACAAAAGACAAGAAGAAATCCACACTTCTTGATTTTATGAGTCGTACGCTTGGTGACTCTCGTAATATTTGTGTTATTTCTTCTACTTGCATATCCATCAGTATATTTCTTATATGTTATTGTCACATCTTTGAAGGATAAACGAGCACCTCCTCTTCCCCTACTTCTAGCACCTTTGCTATCTGAAATAGAGTCTCGAGGCTGGATTATGCTGCATTCGTGCACCATTTTAATACTGTAGCAGGATCTAAGGTAATTGTTCTACAAGCCACTTGTTTGTGCGCTTCTTCTCTGCCAACATTCCTTTGATGCGATTTATGTCCTTATCCATGACTATGCATTACATATTATTTAGGGCAAAATATTAGGTGACTATATACTATCTTACAGCAAAATCCTCTATACACGATTATACGATTTATAGAAGGTTTATATTTTCTATATCCTACCGCTTAACAAGGATTCACACTTTAAGGCAATATATAGTTACCATATTTTATATGTTTCTCAATTGTGTGGCAAAATTACAAAATATTACTGAAAAACGAAAAGTTCAGTGATAAAAAGAAAAGATCATGCGCTAAATTCTATGACTTCATTCTTCAGCCTTCTCTATTTACAAGCTTTATTTATTATGTGTTTAACAGCAAGCCTTCCTCAACTACCGAAAAATCTGTATAGACATATTTGATTAGGAGGAAACGCCAGCATTAGGAAAACTTCTTCATAAACCTTACCACTTCCGATATCGTACAAAAGTCAAACTTACCGGTTCTTATCATATAGGATTGCAGAAATATAAATATAGCGTGCCTTATTTAGTATGTAGACTAGTAAAGTACATACGAAGTACTACAAATATTGAATATCTCATTGACAGATAAAACTCATCTGAGAGACCTCTTTGATAAAACTAAATTTCAAAATGACAAAGAACGATTCGGACCAAATAGGCCAAGTTCATTTAAATTTTAATTCGGACCAATTTTAATGGGACACTAGTGATCCTAAAACTTAAAACATATATACCAAACCCTTATTTTTCTAATTTAAATTGAGCCTCTTTCTCTTTAATAAGCAATAAAGAAATATCAAATAAGGCCTTTATAGTACTATTTAATTCAAGCGAAAAATCTTTAATCGAAGTGGTCATCTTATCAACATCATCATAGTATGAAATAATTTTTTTATCTAATCGTTCCAGTTCCATGTTAACATCCTTAATCTCTTGCAGAAATAACTTTCTCTTTTCTATATCTACCGCTTGTTTACTTAATTCCAATAAGATATTTTTTCGATGCATATTATTCTCTTTTATTTGAATATCATATCTATTTTGATTAACACGTTCTATAAAAGAGAGTTCTTGATCCAATAAATCCGATAGTCCAATACGTGCTTTAATCCAGCATTCTTCATAAGTCTTTTCTAAATTTGTTTTCTGGCGTTGTACATCAACTTCAAACACATATCTATACTGCAAATCTGTTGCATAGATTCGACCTTTCATTTGACATATTTCTGATTTAGATAATGATATATTCTGATGGTCAAGACCAACAGTAATTCCCATAACATCTACTATATTAAGTAAAGCCAAATTATTTTTTAGACAGTTATTATAATCATCCAACTTTTTAATATTTTGTTGACGAATTAACAGTTTTTCTTGTTGTAGAATAGCTTTCTCACTATTTCTATTACTATAAATAATAGCAAGATAACCTACTACAACAGCAAAAATTCCACTACTATAACTTCCCCAAAAATTTAACCACGAGTCATTTGAAAGATTTGTTTTAATAACATTACCATATGCCAACAACGTATTAATGATAAATGCAATAGCAATTCCACTAATTATGATTCCCAAAACAACATATAAATCTTTTTTTTTCATCAATTCATATTTATTACAACGATTCACTAACTTTTTTAATCGCCTTATAAATCTCACTATAAGAATCTCTACCTTTATATTTTTCGGCCAGTTCACATGCTTTATCCATTTTTGAGCCTGCAAGTATTTCTTTAACCCATTTATCCTTCTCAAGGTATTTCCGAGTTTTATCATATGTTGGCAGATATTGCTTTAATGCTCTTTCTGTTGCTGCTGAATCTTGGAAATGTCGACATGTATCTTCAAAATGTAGTAAAAACCAATATTCTATTGACTGTAAGCTATCACAAAGAATCACATTAGCATTATTTTCATATTTCTTTTTGAGCGATACCATTTTTTTATTCTCTGCATCAGAACGCCTGCTAACATCAGCATCAAAAACACATATTACAAAGACATCTTCATCCAGAAGTTCCTTTATTTTCTTTTCTATTTTCTCAATACTATTGTTTTCAAATAAACGAGGAGAAATAGAGTATCTATAACCAAGTATTTTTTTCAAATGACTGAAATAGAATAATTCAGTCAAACCCTCACCGACGATATGAATAATCTGTCTGGTCGCTGTATTTTTCTTGCTTTTCTCATAAAAATACACGATTATAGATTAGGAACTGCACCGAATTTACCGAACTTATATGCCTTTTGGAAAGAACTGATCCTATTCAATCCCTTGAAGTCTGTCAGAGGATACAGTACACTTGAACCATCCAGATTCTTTTCAGTAAACCAAACATTATCTTTTCTAAGCAAATCTTCCTCTCCTAACAGTCCATCATAATGCGTTGTGAGCAACAACTGTGCCTGTTCTGATTCTTTTAGAAAACGTTCAATGATGTATTCTATCAATTTTGGATGAAGAGAAGATTCAATCTCGTCAACTGCGAGAAAAGCATCTTTTTCAAGAATCTTTTGTACTTGAGCAGCCAAGCCAAATGTACGAATAGTGCCGTCCGATTCAAACAGTTCCAAGAACTCATAATAATCATTGTTACCATAATCAGATGAAACTTTATGCTGATACATAGTATAATTAATCGGCCCCTTATGCGTTTCCTGTTCTTTGGAAGTAATATTTGAAATATTAAAATCTGCTTCCTGCAGATATCTCAAAATATAATCTTTTGCTGACTCATTCTTGATTGATTCTTCGGCATAACGACTTAAAGATGATGCAGGTACAATAGCCGGCATAACCTGATTGGTTAGATACTGAAGAACCGTCTCTAGTTCTACAATATGTGTATTCACCTGCATATAGGCAGCAAAAACTGACATATTATGCAAACACTTCAATGTTATTTCCTCTTTGACAGCTTGCGACATCTTGATTTTCTGTCCAAATTTAATAACAGATACGTTATTCTCAGTATTTCTTTCAAATATAGTAGCAGGCTGTTGACTTGGATAATAAATTAAACTTTCCTTTGCTACGTGCCATCTATCTAAAGCTACTGAATAGACATAACAAACAGCTTTCTCCTCATTCTTCAAATAGAACGAAATCGAATATTCAGATAACTGCTTTGAACTTGTTTTATTCAGGAGAAACGGGACTACTTGAATTTGTTCTGCCTTATTAAGTGGAATATAAGTAATGAATGACTTGATAAAATCACAAACCTTAATAATATTACTCTTACCCGAAGCATTTGCTCCATAAATAACAGCCACTTTCAATAGTCTCACACCCCCACCCAATTCAACAACATGATATGATTCCATATCCTTACTTCTATCAGCTTCAAAACTTAATATAGCCTCGTCTCTAAATGAGAACATGTTCTTAAATCTAATTTCTGCTATCATACAATTTGTTTTTCCACAAATATATAACTAAATATCCATATCCACAAATAAGATTAATCTATTTGCATCATTTCTACAAATATCACAAACTAATACCTATTCTATTATTTTTTTATAACCTTAGGCAATATCAATCATTTAAAAATCTTGGATCACAACAAGGAAAAGGTAAGTATACCTACAGAAGAAACCATGAAGATAACTATCTATGTACAGAAGCAGAAATAAGACGTATGTTTGCTGATGCTAATCACCACAGAGATTCTAATGTAAGGTGGACACACCGTATCTATCAGGACAGAATGTGGGAAGCAAACCTCTATCATTTCTATATAAAAGTATATAATAGATTGATACAGGTTTTACCACATCCTATTATGATAAAAGATGGTATACAACAAGAAGAAACACCTGCTCATGATGCTATACGAGAAGCACTAATAAATTGTATAATCCGTGATAAAAGTGGGTATCAGATGTAAAGAACACCTTGCTGCCATCAAATTTATAATTTATTTCTTCTCAATTTATGTGCATCACTGCACGTTAATAATCAAGTTATCAATCACCCATCAAACGGAAATGACAGAGAAGTATCACAAAAGTAACTGCCATAAATGGGTATAAAACAAAATAGTTGAAAAGTTTGCTAAAGACTCTCCAGCCATTCAGTCTCTATTCTAGATCAAAGTATAGTAAAATGTACTTTATTATGTTCGCTGGAAAGTATTTACAATACGAGATTCAATACCGGAGACATGAACATTCAACACACATTCCGAGCGTTTATTACCCTAAATTGTGGTGATTGATAGTATGCCCATCCAAATTCTCTGCATTGTTAGTTTTATGTTATTTCAAAATCAGTGCAAAATTAGTAAATAAACTCCACATACCGCATGACAAAACAAGAAACTGAGTCTATATGAATATAGATATTATATCAGTGAAGATATAATTTAGCAGGGTTCATTACTATAAACTATGTAACTCAAGAAGGATGTTCTTACTCTTCCTTTTCAAATTCTTCCGAAGCATTTGCTATCAACGCCTTTCCTATTTCCATCTGTATGAATTTAGGCAATCGAAACAATTTTGCCATAAGCTGGTTATAAGTGAACTCGACTTTGGTATACAGTATAGATTTCTTCTTTAATGTGCACATCGATTTTCTCAACAACCTCAGAGTCTTCCATAAAGTCAAAAAAGTCCGGTTCTTCAAACCAATTTATCATGTCATCCTCATTGATTCTAAGACGAATATAATCGCCACAACCATCTACCTCTGGAATTAAACTGTTAGGAACATAATCTGCAATTTTACATATTGTCTTTTTGTCTTTGTCAAGTAAGAAATAGGTCCCACTATCACATACCTTGGCTTGCAAATACAAATTGCCATATTCGGGCTTCGAATTCAGAAGTTTATGAGTTTTCAAATTGATTATTCCTGACCATACCCTTTAGAAACCAATGGATACTCGTTTTCATATAGTTCACCCATCCATGTATCAGTATAACTACACATTTCCTCATTGTATGGAAAGTAGATCATAAGGCTCCGCTTATCTAAATCTTTTGATTAGGAGTGCTAAAAAATCAAATCCCTGCGATAATCACCAAATTATTACAAGGATTTTTCATATTTTTCAGTCTATTGTCGGAAATCTTTGTGGACGTAAAATCGACTTTTGCGGCCCTAATCAAATAAGCTAATAAACAGACAGTTGAAATCTTACGGCCCTAAAATTGATTCTTGCGGCCCTAGACAATCGATGGAAAATCCGGTGCTTTTACACAACGGGTATATTTGCCTGCACCATCTTTCTGTATAATCCCTGCATTTTCCATCTTTGAAATCAAGCCTCTAATTTGTTTTTCGGACAACATGTCTTGAAATACCTTTTTGAGAAGAGAACGATTTATATAACCATTTTTATAAAAACAGTCTGAAACCAACTTAAGGTGAGTCATGCTCAAGCCCTTCAGTCTTTCAGCAAACTCATTCCGATATTCCTCGGACAAACGATAAGAGCCGTTTTCGTAAACGATAAGTTTTTCTTCCGATAATTTCCTTAAAGTCTTTTCTTCAAGTCCCTCATAATCCCTCATTGCTATTTTGTGCAAAGCCAGCAATTCAAAGACATTAAGTTGCTCGGCGGCAGATCTATTGTCTTGTACCTTCCTGATGAAAATAACAAAAGCCGTATCAAGTATAGGAGCATTGAATGTGAGACTTACCTAATACGAGTCTGTTCCCGAATAGTCAGGCAGTGCTTCCCCTTCCATAATACAGTTGTAGAACATTTTTTCCACTCCTTGACCGGAACGCTCCACCAATCCTGTCTTCTGCAATACCTCGCTCATCAGTTTACTGCGCGGAACACTGTTCACTGTCAAAATGTTGTTCATATCCACTCCGGACGGAAAACCACCAGCATTGGTAATGGTTATACTATCGAGATATTGCTTGATGACGACATCGCTCTGAATCAACATTGAGCGGTGGCAGCAAACATTCAATATCGCCTCTCCGATTACCTCTTTGTTGAAAGATGGTATATCGAATATATAAGAGCCGTCATTGTAATACAGAAGCGGATTGCTGGCAGGCTGGTTGATGTAATCCCATACCTTGTCAATCGTTATGAATAACAGCAACTGAAATTCTTTGCAAGCGGTATATTGTATCATCGAGTGATACATCCTGAACTCTACAACGATATTGTTCTGAGGGAGATATTTCCGTATGGCTTCGGATTTCCCAAGCAGAATAAGTGCCGCATAATTCTATTTCCCGTCCTTCAACAAATCCAAATCAGACAGCACTTGTTCGTCGGGATAGTTTTGAAACAACGGATTTTCCTGCTTTCGCGCATATTGGGTTTTCATTTCCGCTATGGCCTCCTTATCCAAATCCTCTATAGTAAGCCCTTCGCATATCTTGGCTGAAAAATCCGGTTCCTGTTCAGACAATATCCTGAAAATATCGGCATCGGACATTGCCCGCAGGCTTTCCCCTGTACGCATAAGAGGTACTCCCTCAAATCTCAACAACCTACCTACGGGACGAGATGGAACAGATAGTACAAGCACACGCACCGTCTTCGTAAAGTTCGGTAGCTTCTATCCTTATTCCTAATCTTTCGTAGATTTCATCTGTGAGTTCTCCCACTTCTTTTTCTGCAAAATCCGAACCGACAACCGCATGGAGCATATACCATTCCTAATACCAATCGTCCACCCTTTTCATTCACCAAGGCGACAATACACCCCAATACACACCGCCGCCTGTCTTTCAGATCAACATGTTTTCCTCCGGCAAACGTGTAATTATGCTTTGCCTCCTTAAATTCTATATGGTCTTCGCTTTCGCCTAGCTTCTGTAATTCTGCAATCGTAATCTCCAACAAGGTAAATCCAACCCTAAAAGATACAAATGGCTATTCCGATAGAAACGAAAATTGTGCAACACAATTTTATGTCAGTAACACATGACAATGTAAAATAAAAGGGGAATCCGCGCTAATAAAAAGGGATCTGCACGGAAGAGAACCCGACCGAAGCCAGCTCCCTACACTCTTACGCTTAATCCGTTACATCAAAGAAATAACTTAGCTCTTCATCTTTCAGGTTCTCCATCGCATATTGGTCGGTCTGTTCCTCAAGGGTATTGTAGAGTTCCGCGAACTCCGGTCTTTTTTCGTGGTATTGCCATATCTTATGGTTAAGCACCAATACCAGTTCGGTTAGAAATTCGTAATCTTCTTTCCACTCTTTGAAAGCACGATTGAACGTGTACTGAATAGCCGAAAGGCCAAATCGCTCTGCTAGCGAAAAATCTTCCCAAAACTTTGTTTTTACTTCGTAACCGTTTTCTTTCATAAATTCTCAGAATGTCATAATGCTTAAATTTTAAGATTGTTTTTTGTTTTTCCCTCTTGTAGCATCTACTACTTTCGGGCTTGATTTAATTATGTCGTCTCAAAAGGTGTCATGGCTCCTTATGCAAGGTTTCACGGCTAAATACGACCTCTGTGAAGCAGAAGGTGGAGATTTGGCTGTGAAACCAAGGCTATGACCTTGCAGACAAGAGAGACATGACAAGCACCTTTGCGACACAATTCACACTAGATAGCCCGAAAGGGATATGCGGAATAATGGAGGAAGTAAGAAGAAGGCTAAAACAGGGAAAGGTAAAACTGAGGATATGCCGCCAAAGCACATAGCCCAAACAACGACTGGTGAAAAGAGACAGAACTGAAAGGACAAAGTAATGTCTCCTTTAACAATTTTGCTGGCCAAAAGAAAAATAGGTATGGCTTTGGGAGCTTATAAAAGCCGTTTAGTTTAGAACTTGAAGAGATATACAAAAAACAGACTAAACTTTATTATATTTGCAGTGTGCTTCGAATATCATCGTATGATGAGAACGGGATTGTTTTTCTTTCCGAGGGACAAAAAAATTGGCCTAAAAAACATCAAGGGATAGACCTTATATTTGCTCTTTTTATCTTTTGGATAGCAAATTTTTGTCCCTAGTTTGTCCCCCGAAGCATTTCATAAAAACATAATATATTAAATATCAATTTATTACAAGTCAAAAATGATACAAAACATTTTCTGCATCGGCAAGTAAACAACCTAAGATTCATTGCCTTATACCCAATTTGAATACCTAAATATTACCTTAGATTTGCATCCGAGGATTACAGATAAAATAGAAAGTATGGCAGACAATTATATCGAAAGACAATACGAGCAATATGAAGCCAGAAAAGCGGCTTGGGAAAAAGCACGCAAATATGGCAAAAAGAAAACGGGGATCACTCACCCTGCTAGAACAGAACAACCGGGCCAAACGACAACAGAGCCCCATCATTATAAAAGAGTATTTGTTACGGGAGGAGCCAATGGAATTGGTAAAGCCATTGTAGAAATATTCTGTAAAAGTGGGTATCGGGTGGCATTTTGCGACAAAGACGAAATAGCAGGAAAACGTACTGCAGAAGAAACAGGAGCCATTTTTCATCAAGTTGACATAAGCGACAAGGATATGCTTGAACACTGCATGCAATCCATCATTGAGGAATGGGATGACATTGATATTTTAATCAATAACGCAGGTATCAGTGACTTCTCTCCTATCACTGAAACAAGCATAGAAGATTTCGACAGGATTCTATCCATTAATCTACGCCCGGTATTTATTACTTCACGCTTCATAGCTATCCACCGTCAATCGCAAACAACATCCAATCCGTACGGAAGAATCATCAATATCTGCTCTACCAGGTATTTAATGAGTGAATCCGGCAGCGAGGGATATGCAGCTTCTAAAGGGGGAATCTATTCACTGACACACGCGTTAGCCTTGTCACTTGCCCAATTCCATATCACAGTCAATTCTATTGCGCCGGGCTGGATACAAACCCATGACTACGATCGTCTCCGTCCGGAGGACCATGCGCAACACCCTTCAAGAAGAGTCGGTAAACCGGAAGATATAGCCCGCATGTGTAGATTCCTTTGTGAAGAAGGAAATGACTTTATCAACGGTGAAAACATCACGATTGACGGAGGGATGACTAAAAAGATGATTTACACGGAATAATATAGTTCCGAACCAAACATACAGAAGTAAATGGAATATGGTATTATAACGTACTAAAACCATCTCCACTTTTCCACTCCATGATACATTTTACTTTAAAGTCCTTGTTTCTATTTAAATGATACTCCAAATAAAAAGCTGCCCGGAAAATTTCCGGGCAGCTTTTTATTTGCCTCCGTTCAAACAACGGAGTATTCTTTTACAGAAGTTTAAAACTTACGTGTGTTCAGGTTCTTGTCGACCAAAACGCCATCAATAGCTTTCAGATCAAACTTCACAGCGCGTTTCGCTTTCAGCTTCAGAATAAACAGATCGTTTGTTCCTTCGAGGGCTTCTTTAGCTCCGAGGTTAACAAATGTAGGATAGAGTGCTTTTGTACCATTGGTATGGAGTCTGTCATAAGTCAGATTTTCCATAGCTTTGAGGTTCAGAGGTTCTACACCCACGAATTCATAATCCTGCTGATTGTATGGCAACGCAAAACTCAACGCATTTACAGAGCGGAGGTTGACACCTTTTACAAGCACTTCAACAACATCACCCTTACTGTAATTCCGTTTAGCAGTACTGATTTCAATGGTACCATCCAGTTTCTCAATCGGCTCTTCACTTACACCATCTTCCAATTGTGTTGCCACTACAGAAATATCATAAGCGTCAATCAAACCATTCTGATCAATGTCGCCTACACTGATATAGCCTTCATAGTCGGAATCACCTTTTCTCAGACCGGTATAGTTGGTATACGAGGTTAAATCGTTATTGTCGATCTTACCATCGTTATTGATATCACCCTGCAAACGGCTCTCGGTTCCGGGAACCTTAAATACATACAATTCCCTACCCGAACCATAGTTGTTTACACCTTCTGTTACAGCCAGTTTGATATAGCGTGCAGTCGGACGTTCAGTAAATGTAAATACTTTCACATCACCATTACGTTTCCAGTCGATTGCTCCGGCCTCGGTCCAGTTTTCCTTATCCATACTATAATATACAGTACCTTTCAGGATCGTTCCGTTACCACCATCGGTACGTGGCAGGTATTCGAATTTATCCAGCTGGTTCACTGTTCTCAGATCGATAATCATATCATAAGGCAGTGCTTTTGCTCCATACTTCGTATGCCACATATCACCCAGCTCGGCAAAGTCGAACAAACGATCGATATCAAATCCTTCCTGATTCTTCGCAGTTGTTTCACCCTTGATTCCGTGAAGAGCAAATTCCAGCGGATTAGCTTTTGTCTTAGCACCGAATTCAGCCCAATCCGAATAGCCATCCTTGTTTACGGCACGAATCTTAAATGTATAGTCTGTTTCAGCAGCCAGTCCGTCAAACAGCAACTCAGTATCCTTTATTGTTGTATACAGCATGCCATTGAATTCTATTTCATAGAAGTCAGCATTCGGCACTTTGTTCCATGTCGGCTTCAAGGTATAAGCCTCAATATCTTCGGCAGCAATTCGGGCAGCAGGAGCGGTCAACGAACCGGAGGTTACTCTGTAATTATCGGCAGGTGCATATTGGAAGCCTTCGATATCCATTACAACTTGATTTTTAGTAATATCGGTAGCGGCCAGTTTCACAAGAACTTGAGGATTCTTAGTGATAACCTTCTTCTCAAATTCACTGTCCTTTGTAGCAAACTTATTCAAATTAGGAGCAGCGTCATAGAAGTATACGTTTTCACCTTTCCGGAAATCATCCATAGAAGACACTTCGGTCAACTTCACTTTGCCTTTACCTATCTGAGCAGAAACCTTCTTCGGCTTAGCAGTAACATTTACTCTGAATTCTGTGGCTTTCTCTTTTACAAAGCCGTCGAAATCACCCTGTGTAGGACGAATAGAAATCTTCACATTATTCTTTGAATCAACATTCGATTCAATGAAAGTAGTGGTTCCTTTACCCTCTTTATATGCTTCAGATATACCGTCATCGTCATATTCAACGGTCATCATGTGCTTATACGGATAGATTTCGTAGATACGAAGTCCCTTATTAATTTCAGCAACGTTATTATTAGGATTGGTCATCGGGATGATAGCTCCGTTCTTTACGAATACCGGAAGCTTCCAGAGAGGAGCGGCAAAATTGTTGAGAACACAGTTACCCTGATATTTCTCTCCGGTAAAATAATCGATCCACTCTCCTTCGGGCAAATAAATGCCATCACGGATATCATTGCCTTCAGCATCTGCTTTGGTAGCTTTGTAAATGGGGGCTACTAAAAAATCGGTACCATACATAAACTGATACTGCGTAGCTGTTCCCAAGGTGTAAGCATTCGGATATTCCAGGAACATGGCACGGATAAGCGGCATACCGGTTACAGCCTCTTTTGCAAAACTATAAGTGTAAGGCAGTAATTCCGATTTCAGTTTCAGATACCAGCGATTGATAGAAGTGGCAGGTTCGCCCAGAGCGTGAGGATACTTTTCATTAGATCCCCATCCGTCCATATTCAACTGCATCGGAGTGAAAGTTTTCCACTGGAAGTCTCTGGTGTTGACAATCATATTCTTGCCGCCAAAGATGCCATCCATATCCGAAGAAATATTAGGTTGGCCTGACAGGCCTGAACCGATATAAGTCGGGATATGGAAACGGATGTACTCCCATACACCGCCTGTCTGGTCACCCGACCAGATTCCGGCATATCGTTGCGTGCCGGCCCAACCGTCAAGTGAAATAATGAACGGACGTGCATCGTTACCGTAATAAGGCATAATGTGACCCACATCTGCCACTCCATTCAATCCGAACGAATATCCCCAACCGACCCATGCTACGTCTGTTTTCAACACACGCACACCGGCATCTCTAACTTCTTTCACGATATCTCTTTGCAGCAATGCACTGACGCCTTCTTTCGGATGTAAATCCGATTGTGTCCACAATCCAATTTCAACGCCATTCTTACGGGCATAGTCACCCAGACTTTTCAGATTCTGAATGTTTCCGTCGAGTGTCTCCGTCTGTCCGTATCCGGCACCATATCCATCATTCGGCAGGAGCCAGCCCAACGGCATATCATGATTCTTGTAACGGTCAATCACTGCACGGGCCGAGAACTGATAATTATTCTTTTCACCGTTCAATGATTCTTTGATTCCGCCATTATCTTTCTGACTTTCTTTATAACGCTTTCCATCTTCGAACAAGATTCCTTTTTCGTCTTCTTTCCAATAGTCGCGATTGTAAGCATTCAAATGTCCCTGATAGAAACCGAACTTGGGCAGCAACACCGGATTACCGGTCAACTGATAGAAATCATTCAACACGCCCACAGCTCCGTCGCTAACCATATAAAAGAGATCGAGATATGGAGAATCATGTGTAAGTTTCACTTTTCCCTTCTCGTCTGCACCGAAATCATATTTACCCGGTTTGAAGGTATACCACATCATACCATAGCCATTGGTCGACCAATAGAATGGCGCAGGAGAAGCTACTCCACCGTCAGTCCAACTATTCTCGTTTACAATATTAATGGCTTTTCCTTTGTGTGAAAAACGTCCGTTCTGCACACCGCCACCATAAAAATATTCATTGGGATTTTCTTTCAGGGTTACAGTCACTTTTCCCTTATCGAACAGTACGGGTTCTACCTCTTCAAAGGCAACAGTATTCTTTTCCAAGTCAATCACTTTCATCAAAGAAGTATTCTTGTCGATTTCCACTTTGATTTTCCCCGTAGTGATAGAGATGAGATTGCTGCCATCATTCAAGTTGAGTGTAGAAACTGTGTTTCTGGGATTGTTTACCAGAATTTGTGCTTCAGGTTTTGCTTCCGGATCACGGATGATTCCTCCGGCATTGTCCTGAAATACTCTGAAGATGTTTTCCCCGTAGAAATCGAATGTCATTCTCTGATTATTAGAGAATAATACTTCAATCGTTGTCGGATTGATTTTCTTTGCACTAACGATCTTCAAGTTTTGTTGTGTCACTTCTCTAACGATTTCGGACCTGTGCATTGCCTGCGCAGGCGAACCGGAAAACATCAGAGGCAAAGCGAGGGCGAACAGCACTGCTTTTCGCTGCCTACAATTACCAATTGCGTTTTTCATGATTTTTACTATAAAATTTCAACTAAATATTACTCCATTCTGTCAATAGATTGAATACGCAAAAATAGGCAAAAGTATTCATAAAAGACATATTTTATGAAAATAAATACAAGTAAATACGCTTGCTTCCTATAATTCAGGAAGTACTTTCGCACCTTATGCCTCTTTCCTCCTAATCATCAATCTCAAAACATGGGGATGTTCTTATACTAAACATCCCCATGTTGTCCACCTAAACATCCCCATGTTTTGATAGTAAACATCCCCATGTTTTCCTATGTGGCATTAGAACATAAGACTATCCGGTCAGCAAGATAAAGCACTTGCCTTGTTACGTAAGCTAACAACCGGTTCGTGATATCGGTAGACTACTTCCTTAAACACACATTATTTATAGAGGAAATTAGCCAATCAGAATGAAAATCTTAACTTTGCAGAACAAAAATGAAATCATATATGGAAAAGCTAAAAATGGAATCTGTGAGCATCGCAGAGGACAGCCTGAATAAAATAGCCGAACTCTTCCCAAACGTAGTCACTGAATCGATGGGTAAGGACGGACAACTACATAAAGCTATCGACTTTGATAAACTGAAATTCCTGCTTACAGCCAACCAAGCAGAAATGGGAGTGGTATATGATGACGACGAACGTTACGAATTAACATGGGTGGGCAAGAAGCAGGCGATAAGAGAGGTGGCGCATCCTATCCGAAAAACATTGCGTCCCTGCCCGGAAGAGAGCAGGAATTGGGAACAGACCCAAAACCTATACATCGAGGGAGACAATCTGGACGCAATGAAACTCCTGAAAAAGAGTTACGCAGGAAAGGTAGACGTTATCTATATCGATCCGCCTTACAACACGGGTAAAGACTTTATCTTCAATGATACATTCGCTCTTTCACAGGAAGAGTCCGACGAGAAACAGGGAAGATATAATGAAGAAGGGCAACGATTGTTTCAGAATACGGAGGCTAACGGAAAGTTTCACTCCGATTGGTGTAGCATGATGTATGCCCGACTGATGCTTGCCCGCACTCTGTTAAATGATAATGGCATCATTTTCATTTCCATTGATGATCACGAATTGGCAAATCTGATCAAAATAGGAAATGAAGTATTCAATGCTTCTAATTTCATCGATGTATTTAATTGGGCCAAGACGGAAACTCCGGAAAATCTCTCAAAAAAAAGTAAGCAAATCATCGAATACATCGTCTGCTATCAGAAGAAGAAAAACGACATGAAATTCCAGGGTCTGAAGAAGGAATCGGTCAGTTCGAACGGTTTGTTGAATCAACCGAATTCCGTCGGTATCCTGACCTTCCCCGCCAACAAAGTAGTCACTTCCATCCCCGACGGAGTGATCAAAGCAGGCATGTACGGAACAGATGCTTATGATGTGGAATTACTGGAAGACACCACCGTACGTGGCGGACTGTTTACAGCCCCCGTCAAACTGAAAGCCAAATTCAAATGGAGCCAGGCGAATCTGGACAAAGAGATACAAAAAGGAACAACAATCAAAATACCGACTCTCAAGTTAAGTCCTTCATACGAAAAGCTGGAATATGATCCGGAAGTTCCGCCCAACCTGATCAATTACAAAGTAGGAGTCGAAACCAATGAACAGGCCGGTAACCATCAACTACAGTTCTTTGATAAGAAAGTGTTCAACTTTCCGAAACCTGTCAGCCTGATCCAATATTTATGTGAGTTTATCGACACCAAAAACAAAGATTGCATCGTGATGGATTTTTTCTCAGGAAGCGGTACGACCGCCGAAGCAGTTATGCGGATGAACATGAAACCACGTAAAAACAAGGTGAAATACATCCTCGTGCAACTGCCGGAAGATGTGACTGAAACAATAAAAAAGGCCAAAACTCCCAGTGAAAAAGAGATTATGCAGAATGCAATCGACTTCCTTACGGAAAACCATAAAGCATTGAACATCTGCGAACTGTCCAAAGAACGTATTCGACGTGCCGGAGACACAATTGAGGCGGAATGCAACCAGCGTAAATCAAAGGACCTCCCGGACATCGGTTTCCGTGTTTTTCGGATTGCCGACAGCAATATGAAGGACGTGTACTACAGTGCAAAGGAATATTCACAGAGTGATTTATTCTATTTCACTGATAATATCAAAGAAGACCGTACCGGACTCGATCTGCTTTATGGTTGCCTGACCAACCTGGGACTATCCCTGTCTCTACCACATGATGAAGAGGATATACATGGATATACGGTTTATTCTGTCGACAAGACCGAATTAATGGCATGTTTCGCAGAACAGATTCCCGAAAAAGTCTTCCGTGAAATAGCCGGCAGGCAACCACGCCGGGTTGTCTTCCGGGACGCCTCATTCCGTGACAGTTCCGATCGTATCAATATAGACGAGATATTCAAAACATTATCTCCCGGTACTACGATCGAGATTCTTTAAACAGAGAAGGAAGATACAGAAATGAAATTAAAATTCAAACATCAGAAGTTTCAGGAAGACGCAGCAAAAGCGGTATGTGATGTCTTTGGCGGGCAGCCATACAAGATATTCGACTATCAAGTAGAGACCCGGAAGAAAGACGGACAGACCAGCTTTGAAAAGTTTACAGGATTCCGTAACCACCCTATCGTACCTCAACTCACAGATGAGATCGTTCTGAAACACATCCGGGATATCCAGCGTGCCCAACAAATCAAACCGTCGGAAGCGCTGGAAGGGAAATACAATCTCACCATCGAAATGGAGACGGGTGTAGGTAAAACGTATACCTACATCAAAACCATCTTTGAACTGAACAAACGCTACGGTTGGTGCAAGTTCATCATTGTCGTACCCAGTGTTGCCATCCGCGAAGGAGTCCACAAAAGCCTGGAGATTATGAAGGAACACTTTGCCTCGGATTACAGCACCCCTCTGTCTTATTTCATCTACGACTCCAAACAGTTGGGTGAATTGAACGCATTTGTCACAGACAGCAAAATCCATGTAATGATCATCAATTCACAGAAGTTCAATGCAACGAACAAAGATGCCCGCCGCATCTACATGAAGCTGGATGATTTTGGCGGAAACTGTCCCATCGATGTGATTGCGCAGATGAATCCGATACTGATTATCGACGAACCTCAGTCAGTAGAAGGAGCCAAAACAAAAGAGGGATTGAAACGATTCAATCCCCTGTTCACACTGCGTTATTCGGCTACACACCGCGAACTCTATAATCTGGTCTATCGCCTGGACGCAATGGAAGCTTACAACCTGCAACTGGTTAAGAAGATCGCTGTCAAGGGTATCTCTATCAGTGGGACAACAGCTACTGAAGGATTCGTTTATCTGGAAGGTTTGAACCTGTATCCGGACAAAAACCCGACTGCCAATATCGGATTCGAAGTAAAAAGAACCAAAGCAGTGAATCAGGTAGTACGAGCTCTGAAGATAAATGATGACTTGTATGCTAAATCAAACCATCTGGAAGAATACCGGAACGACTATGTAATTACAGATATCAACGGCGTTGAAGACTCCGTCACCTTCCGGAACGGCATCAAACTTTATGCAGGTGACGTAGCGGGTAGCGTCAACGAAACCCAACTACGACGTATCCAGATACGGGAAACCATCTTGTCACACATAGAAAAAGAACAGGAACTGTTTGAGAAAGACATCAAAGTTCTCTCCCTTTTCTTCATCGATGAAGTAGCCAAATACCGCCGGTATAACCCGGACGGAAAGGGAGAATATGCCGAGATTTTCGAACAGGAATATACCGATATCATAAAACACCTGGATCCTTCGTTATTCAATCAGCCGGAATATATCGATTACCTGAAATCGACTGTGGCATCGAAAGCTCACAAAGGATACTTCTCCAAAGATAAAAAAGGAAAACTGATTGACAGTAAAACCGAGCGGGGAACCAAAGAATCGGCAGATGAAGATGCTTACGATTTGATTATGAAGAATAAAGAACGTCTGCTTGACCGGAAAGAGCCGATCCGCTTTATTTTCTCACATTCCGCTCTGCGGGAAGGATGGGACAACCCGAATGTCTTTCAGATCTGTACCCTGAAACAAAGTTCGGCAGAGGTACGCAAGCGTCAGGAAGTGGGACGAGGGCTGCGCCTCTGTGTAAACGGACAGGGAGATCGCATGGACGCCAACGTTTTAGGCGTAGAAGTGCATCGTGTCAACCTACTGACCGTGATAGCCAGTGAATCGTACGAATCGTTTGCCAAAGGCTTACAGACAGAAATGGCGGAAGCCATAGCCGACCGTCCACAGAAAGTAACCATCCAATTATTCAAGGACCAGTCGCTCCGATTACCTAACGGTGAAACCATCATAGCCACCGAAGATATAGCACAAAGTATCTACGACTCTTTACTTGAAAACAAGTACATCAAGAAAGGAGAACTGACAGACAAATTCTATGAAGACCGTAAACAGGGAGAAGTGATTTTCGACGACGAGCTCACCGATTATAAGGCGTCTATCATGACCATCCTGGCCTCTATCTATAATCCAAGAGAGATGCAGCCGAACGATGCAAGGAAAAGTAAGATAAATCTTCGGTTGTCAAAAGATAAACTTGAAAACAGCAAACTTCAGGAACTGTTAAAGCTGTTATGCAGTAAGTCAACCTACACCGTAAAGTTTGACGAAAAAGAATTGGTAGAGAGAGCGATCGAAAGTTTAAATGAAAAGTTAAGAGTATCCCAGCTCTATCTTTCTGTCATTACGGGCCAAATGGAAAAAATCAAGTCCAAAGCAGCTTTAATTTCGGGAGAGGCATTTAAGGTAGATGCCAATCAGGCGCACTATGAAAAGATAGATGCCATGGCAAACGATCAAGTAAAATATGACTTGCTCGGTAAACTCACAGACGCCACCAATCTGACCCGACAGGCAGTTGCTCAGATTCTCTCCCGGATAAAACCGAATGTATTCGGCCAATTCAAAAACAATCCCGAGGATTTTATTATCAAGGCTTCGGAACTGATTAACGAAGAAAAAGCATGTCTGATAGTAAAACATATCGAATATACCCCAATCGACCAGTACTATGATGTATCGGTCTTTACCCGGGCAACTATTCAGGGGCGTTTGGGAGTAAACACAATAAAAGCAGATAAACATCTGTACGATCATGTGAGATTCGACTCCCAAAATGAAAAAACATTCATGGAAAGACTGGAAGAAAATGACGAAATAGAAGCTTATGTAAAACTACCCGCCAATTTCTATATCCCTACTCCGATGGGAAAACACCATCCGGACTGGGCCATCGTCTTCAAACAAAAGTTATCGAAGTATCCTTATTTTATTGCCGAAACCAAAGCCAGCGATTCCTCCCTACAAGATCGGAGAATAGAAGAGGCAAAGATCGAATGTGCCAAAAAACATTTTGCGAAGACAAACGGTGGGAAGCTTAAATATAATAAAGTAAGCTCCTTCGAAGAACTCTTGAAAATCGTCACACAAGAATCCGTTTAAATCCAATAAAGTAGCATGTTTCATTCCTTCCAGACCTCCATTGCCGGCATCGAATTGCCCCGCTTGTTTACTTATCCCTTCCATTACACTCCTCATCCGTTATGTGTAATGGCAGCAGGAGAAGTACAGGCTTACATAAATAAGCAGACAAGATGGAAAGAAGAATTGGACAAAGGAAAAATGTTCGGCGTATTGATAGTCCGTACTTCTAACGGACAAACGGGATATTTGGCTGCTTTTTCGGGTAATTTGTGCGGAAGCAATTCACACTCTTTCTTTGTACCGCCGGTATACGATCTGTTGAAACCGGATGGTTTCTTCAAGATAGAAGAAGAACAAATCTCGGCTATCAATCACCAAATCGGACAGTTACAAAACTGTGACCGATATCTGGAACTCCAACAAAAGATGGAGAGAGAAACAGCTTCCTCACAGCAGGCATTGTCAGAGGCCAGAAAAGTTCTGAAAGCAGCAAAAGAAAAACGGGAACAGCGCAGACTTCACCGACCGAACGAAAATGAACAAGCTGCCATGATTCGCGAAAGCCAATACCAGAAAGCAGAATTCAAGCGTTTGGAAAGATACTGGAAAGAACAAATTTCCGAAATAAAGACAGAACTGGAAAGTTTCTCGTCACAGATAGAGGCTCTCAAAGCCGAACGCAGAAATCGTTCGGCAGCATTGCAACAAAAGCTATTCCAACAGTTCAACTTCCTGAATGCCAAGGGGGAAACTAAAAATTTGTGTGCTATCTTCGAAGAAACCGTTCAAAAAACACCACCAGCCGGAGCAGGTGAATGTGCTGCCCCGAAACTATTGCAATATGCTTATCTAAGCGGATTAAGCCCCATTGCCATGGCCGAATTCTGGTGGGGGGAATCTCCTAAGACAGAGATCAGACACCACGGTTATTATTATCCGTCTTGCAGAGGAAAATGCGAACCCATTTTGCGACACATGTTGCAAGGTCTCAATGTAGAGCCAGCACCTTCAGAAAGATACTCTTTGTCACAAAATATGCCGGAGATTCTTTTCGAAGACCAATGGCTTTTAGTTCTTCATAAACCCGAAGGAGTACTCTCCGTACCCGGAAAGTCAGAAGAACAATCGATCTACAGTCTGCTTAGAGCCCGCTATCCTGAAGCGACAGGTCCCCTCGTTGTACATCGATTGGATATGGCCACTTCAGGATTACTGCTGGCTGCCAAGACCCAAGAAGTACACCGGCACCTACAGGCCCAGTTTGAAAACCGAAGCATCAAAAAACGATATATAGCCCTATTGGATGGTATCCTTCCGGAAGAAGAAGGAGTTATCGATCTTCCCATCTGTCCGGATTATCTTGACAGACCCAGACAAATGGTGAACGAAGAGCTAGGAAAAACAGCTATCACCCGATATCGGGTGATGGATCGGAAAAACGGACAGACCCGTATTGCTTTCTTCCCGCTGACGGGACGGACACATCAGTTGCGTGTACATGCAGCTCATCCGTTGGGATTAAACTGCCCTATCGTAGGAGACGAGCTTTATGGACGGAAGGCAGAACGCCTTTATCTGCATGCCGAATATCTGGAATTCATCCACCCCGTATCCGGGCAAAGAATGGTCATCGAAAAGAAAGCTGAATTTTAATTGATAAGTCATGATAGAACAACCTTCCCCAAAAGTATATGATGAACTTCTTTCCATCTGGGAAGAAGCTGTCCGAAGCACACACCATTTCCTGACCGAAGCAGACATACAATTTTATAAGCCGCTGATCCGACATGAATATCTTGCCGCAGTCCGATTGTACATCATTCGCGAAGATTCAGGAACTATTGCAGCCTTCATGGGATTAAGTAATGATTGCATAGAAATGTTGTTTGTCCGTCCGAATGCCCATGGACATGGCTACGGTAGTCGGCTGGTTGAATTTGCCATTCGGAAAAAACGAATCTATAAAGTAGACGTAAACGAACAAAATGCAGCAGCACTGGGATTCTATTTACATATGGGATTTGAGACTGCCAGTCGCGATGCATTGGATGCAACAGGTAAGCCATTCCCCATTTTACACCTGCAAATTCCTCCCATCCGACTCCGAAAAGCAACTCTTGAAGATATAGATCTGCTTAGAGCCCTATTTACACAAAGCGTGCAGAATACCTGTTCGGCTGACTATAACAGGTTACAAATCCAAGCATGGACCGGACGGGGAACTCTACAACGTTGGCATGAACTGTTTCAAAGCGACCTATACTTTCTGTTGGCAGAAGACAGCAGAAAGTCTCAAGTGGCAGGATTCACATCTGTCAACTCTAAAGGATATCTGCATAGCATGTTCGTACATCCCGACTATCAACGCCAGGGAATAGCTTCGCGCCTATTGCTAAAAGCAGAAGAGTATGTCCGTATCCGTCAAGGCGTATCTGTCTATTCGGAAGTGAGCATCACTGCACGCCCATTTTTTGAGAAACACGGCTATAGTATCGAAAAAGAACAAACAGTATCTGTTGGTGACATAGAAATGACTAATTTCTTGATGTATAAACGAATTTAACAGAACGAACTGAGATTTTTTTATAGCTTTGCGATAGATTACCATTTAAAATCAGCTCATGTTAAAATCAAAATACCTGTTTCTTTCACTTATTTGCCTGCTGACATCGTTCCGACTCCATGCTCAATTTATGGATTACGGCTCGGATCCTGCTAAATTCAAATGGAATATCGCGAGATTACCCCACTACAATCTGGTTTATCCGCAAGGAAACGATTCCATGGCTTACCGTTATGCCCTCTTTCTCGAGAATGTTTATCCACACATGTCAAAGACCATTGGAAAACCGATCAAAGCTAAGTTTCCGGTCATTCTTCATCCGGGCAACATGCAATCCAACGGAATGGTATCCTGGGCTCCCCGACGAATGGAACTTATTACAACGCCTTCTTCGGATCTGAATAACCAAAGTTGGGATAAGCATCTGGTACTGCACGAGTCACGCCATGTTTTCCAGACAGGAAAGGTAATGCACGGCATTTTCAAACCGCTCTATTATATAATAGGTGAACAGGCAGCCGGAGTAGCCTCTTTTTTCTTGCCGGTATGGTTTCTTGAAGGAGATGCCGTAAGTACGGAGACTGCCATGTCTAACGGTGGTCGTGGACGACTACCGGAATTTAACATGGTTTACCGTGCCCAAATGTTAGGAGGAAAAAAGAACTATTCCTTCGACAAGTGGCTAATGGGATCTTACAAAAACTATACTGGTACCTACTATGCACTGGGGTTTGATATGACCTCTTATGCTCGTCAACGCTACGGAGCCGATATTTGGGATAAAAGCACCAGTAGATACATTCGGAACCTACTGTTCGAAGGTTCATTTAAGCATTATACGGGCAGTAGTTTTAAGCGTCTCCAACATGATACGTTCGACTTCCTGCGTGCAGAGTGGGAGAAACAGGATACTTGTACACAGTCCCCGCAATATCTATCACCTGCAAAAGAGACTTATACCTCCTATCGATACCCACAACCCATCAACGATTCTATAGTGATTGCCGTAAAGTCGGGATTGAAAGATATCAACTCTTTAGTGATCATCAATAATGGCAGAGAAAAACATCTGGACTATATAGGTAGTATCAATAGCCGTTTGAGCTATCGAAACGGCCGGGTTTACTGGAGCGAACTAGTACCCGGACTACGTTGGACACACCAGAATTACTCAATTATAAAGTACTATGATCTGGATAAGAAAAACATAAAAACCCTCACTCCCCGACAACGTTATTTATCCCCGGCCATTGACGAGCAAGGACAGCACATTGCCGTTTCACGTCCTACAGTCGAAGGTAAAAACCAACTCGTGCTGATACAAGCAGAAAAAGGTAATGAACTCGCTGCTTTCGACGTTCCCGATAATGCATTTATCAAAGAACTGACATTTGCAGGAGGCGACACAATTATCTCGATAGCTGTCGCAGATTCCGGTATCCGCCTGTTACAATTCAACTTCGGAAACGGAATATGGAAAGAACTGCTAAAAACAACTTCCGCCAATATCACTTCTCCTGTTTGGAAAAATGGAAAAATCTTTTTCGAATCGGGAGCCAACGGCACCAACAACATCTACAGCCTCAATCCGGCAGACGGACAAGTCCGCCGAATGACAGCTGCCCGCTTCGGAGCTTTCGATCCTTCTTTTGGATCGTCAGACGGACGTTTGTTCTTCTCTGATTACCAAGCCGACGGGTATCGCATTGCCTCACTCCCGACTGACAGTATGCTCTTTGAAAAGGCAGATCTCAACCGGTCGGCTTCCATGCCATTTGTTGAAACACTTGCCGCTCAAGAGCAATTCAACCTGGACTCGGCACGTCTGACATCAGTCGATTTCAATCCGAAACGTTATAGAAAAGCGGAACATACGTTCAAAATTCACAGCTGGGCCCCTTTCTATTATGATGTGGCTGAGGCAATGAACTCAGGTGCCAGCGATCTGAGTACAATAGTAAAACCCGGAGCAACCCTGATGTCCCAAAATACCCTGAACACAGCCATCATGCAGGCCGGATGGTATATAGACAAAGGCTATCATCATGGTAAACTGTCATTTATCTATCAAGGCTGGTTCCCCGTTATCAATCTGTCGGTAGACTATGGTGATAAAGCTTTCAATGTAGACTGGACACAGAATGACAAAGGGCAAGACATTACACAGGGCCATTATACCCAACGAAATCTGGTGGAAGCAGAAGCACGTGTCTATCTCCCTTTTAACTTAACACACAACCAACGAATACGAGGCATACAACCGGCTCTGACTTATTATTTTACCAATAATAAATATCAGGAATATCACAGTCGGAAATTCCATAACTTCCAATATATCCTACCGGAAATTCTATTCTATGATTACAGACGAAAAGCTCAGCGAGACATTCTCCCCCGCACAGGCTATCAATTACGTTTGCAATACCTGAAGACTCCATTCAATTCTGAAAATTACGGAAGCCTGTATGCCGCCCACCTGACTACTTACTGGCCGGGAATCATCAGGAATCATGGGCTGATGATCCGTGTCGGCTATCAGTATCAGGATCTTGACAACAAAGCATTATACCTTCCCAAACATCTTTTGGAAAAACCCCGAGGATACCATTTCCAGTATCAAACCCGCCAACAATGGGCCTTCAAAGCAGATTATGCTTTACCCCTGCTGTCACCCGATTGGAGCATCGGCTCACTTATTTACATCCGTCGGTTGCGTGCAAACCTCTTTTATGATCTATCGCGCAATCAAGCCAGTTCTAAAAGTAGGTGGATTAACCAAAGTTCATACGGAGGCGATCTGATTTTCGACTGGAATGTACTACGAATGAGTTATCCGCTTACAACAGGCATACGCTTGATACAGCCGATCAATTATGGCAAATTTCAAGTAGAGGCACTGTTTTCAATCAGTTTCTGACATTGGGTGCAAGTTACTTTATTTCAAAACTTTCCAAACTAAAGTTTCCATAACATCTGCCACAGATAGCGGTAAAGGTTCCCCCTCCTCTCTTCGCAATTCATCTGTCATGAGATGGTCTGTGCACTGATTTTCCCAATAGATATCATGTATACTTGCTTGGATACGGTTAAACAAACGCATAAAACTCCGTTCACGCCCTGACCATTCCTACTCTTATTTTCGATTAAAACACTTAAAATCAGCATATAAACTTCATATTTAACCGCAAGATCCGTATCTTAGCTGTTAAGATGAAAAATGAAAACCGTCAAAAGTCAGCTTGCTCCCATCGCTCCGCCACTTTGCATAGAGGGTTCTTTATCTGCCTATCAATTCCCTATACTCACCGGGAGTCTTTTCAGTGATACTCTGAAACTGCTTAATAAAATAAGGTACGCTGTTGAAACCGGACTCAAAAGCTATTTGCGAAACAGACAAGTTTGAATATGACAGTAATTTACAAGCATGTTCTATCCGGATTTCTGCCAGACACTGAAAAATACTTTTGTCTGTCCGTTGTTTAAAGTAACGGCAAAGTGCAGAAGGATTCTGCTTTACATAATCAGCCACTTCTTGCAGGAGAACTTTCTCTTTAAAATGATTAAATAAATAGGTATACACTTTATTGACCGGTTCATTCACTTCCAGAAGCCTATTAGAACCATTGTAGGCTACATCAGAAAGTAATTTAATATTCCGACATTCAGTCAGTCTCCCCAAGATACGTAATATAGTGATCAAACGATTAGTATGTTTTAAGAGATCCATCTCCTGAAACAATTCTTTGACCTCATCATACAACCCTTTATCATAAAAGCGAACGCCATATTGACTTTTTCTCAGTAGACGATAAATCTCTTGATAATCAGGCAAATTTTCTATATGTACAGGAAATATGTCCGGAAGAAACTGTAAGGCTTCTCCGGCACTGCATACAGTGTTCGCAACAGGATTCAGTTTTGAATTACAAAGATGCAGATGAGGCACATTGCTCCCTATCAAAGCAATATCCCCTTCTTGAAAGTCCGCGACTCCTTCTCCTACAAACTGTTTTCCACTCCCTTGAGTGAAGAGCATAATTTCGTATTCCGCATGCTTGTGTCGGGGTAACACAAATTGCGGATAGATAATATGACTGCATGAGGTATCAATCTCATGTATAATTTTTCGTTCTAAAATAGCCATAAAGATCTATTTGGATTCCGAATGCAAATATACAGAAATATACTGCAAATAAAATAGAATCCCATTAGAAAGACAATGTGTAACTTTGCCACATCTGATAGGTTTGTCGTAAAAAACATAAATCGCTAAAGCCTCTATCCATGAGCTATATAAATCTCTATATTATTTATGACTGATAAATACTATCATATATATTCAAACAAATCAATAAAATAAGATACAATGAAAGCAAATAATTTACTATCCCAATTTGGTGATCATCGCCAAAGAGTTCAAAGCGCCATTACCGCCGTTTGCGAAGGAAGAGGGATTCTTCTGGTAGATGACGAAAACCGAGAAAATGAAGGAGACCTGATCTTCTCTGCCCAAAGTATGACAGAAGCAGACATGGCCATAATGATACGGCATTGTAGTGGCATTGTTTGTCTGTGCATCACGGAGGAGAAAGCCCGACAACTGAACTTACCGTTAATGGTGGAGCAAAACACCAGTAAATATGGTACCGCATTCACCATTTCGATCGAAGCAGCAGAGGGAGTGACCACCGGAGTATCAGCAGCCGACCGCATACAGACTATCCGGACGGCCATTGCCCCCAATGCCACTCCCGAATCTCTTCATCATCCCGGACATATATTCCCATTGATAGCCCGTTCCGGCGGAATCAAAGAACGGAGCGGTCACACCGAAGGCAGCATAGACCTGATGAAACTGGCAGGACTTGCACCCTGTGCCGTACTTTGTGAATTGACCAATGATGACGGAACTATGGCGCGCTTACCCGAAATCATAGAATTCGGGCTAGAACACAAATATCCGGTAGTGACAATCAATGATTTAAAAGAATATCAGACAGCCCCCGACTTCCTTCCCAAGCTGGTAGGCTCCTTCTCTTGTCCGGCAGCCGAAAATCCGACTACTGCCATTATGGAAGCAGCATTCCGTCACCACTATATGCACTACAGATATATCAACTGTGAAGTCGGTCCCGAAAATCTGGCGGCTGCCATACAGGGTGCAAAAGCCATGGGATGGAGAGGATTCAACTGCTCTCTGCCTAACAAGGTGGAAATCATCCGATACTTGGACGAGTTAGGAGAATCGGCAAAAATCATCGGTGCAGTGAATACAGTTGTCATTGGAAACGATCAGAGGGCTACCGGAGAAAACACAGATGGAAAAGGTTTTGTAAAAGCCATTTCGGAAATTATCACCATCCAAGACAAGAAGATTGCCTTGTTAGGTGCTGGCGGTGCTGCCCGTGCCATCGCTGTCGAAATGGCTCTGGCGGGAGTGAAAGAGATCACTATCTTGAACAGAAACAGAGACAAAGGCCAGGCATTGGCAGATTTACTGAACAGCCAAACGGTTGCAACTGCCAGATTTGTACTTTGGGACCATCCTTATCGGTTTTCCACAGATATCGACATTGTCATCAATGCTACCTCAGTAGGGCTTTATCCCAACGTAGACCAACGCTTGAACATAGACACAGATACCTTATTGCCGCATATGGTAGTAGCCGACTGCATCCCCAACCCAGTATACACCCAACTGTTGAGAGATGCGGTCCGCCGCGGTTGTTGTCATGTATTGCCCGGAATGAAAATGCTGGTCTATCAAGCGGTCATTGCCATAAAATACTGGTCAGGAGTTGATGTCGATCCGGATATAATGCTGGAAAAATTAAAAGAAGTAGTAAACCCTGTTTAAATTTTCCTTAAATAAATTTTATAAGAGTTTTATCGGTCTGTTCTTGAATTTCTTTTCGGTCTATCTTTCCGTTTTTATTCATTACATAGCCTGCCATGCTCCTCAGAAAAACGAGAAAAGATCTTTGAAAACAAATCTCAAGACAATCTCAAGTAAAATTTAAACAGAGACTTAAGAATCCGAAAACAAAGTCACTATAGAAACACATGGATGACTATAGATTTCAATCTTTCCGGGTTACCAATAACCACCGAATGATTCTCTATAGTCATCCCCAAAATTATCTTGTCACCAGCTCTATGATTTATAAATAAGGTATAATCGTTATATAAATGCCTGTAATGATGGCCGAAGTGATTACTCCTGAAATGTTGGCTCCTAATGCATCACCCAAAATAAAAGAATTCGGATTATCTTTACTTACCAACTTTTGAGCCACTTTTGCCGTAGTGGGTACACAGCTTACGGCTGCAATGCCGATCACCGGATTATAGTTCCCTTTCTTAATGAAATACATAATGTACCCTCCCATGATGCCTCCGATACCCGACAGTAACAAAGCAAGCATACCTAATACTAACAGTTTAAGAATCTTCGGATCGAGTAACAAATGTGCGTCGCAAAGTACACCCAATAATAATCCTAACATAAAAGTAGAACCATAGAGCAACGGACCGCTCACAAAATCATATATATGCTTCATACCGGATTCACGTACTGCCACTCCCAGGAATAGCGAAAAGAACAATGGTGAAGCAACCGGAAACAAGAAACACAATACTGCACACAGGATTGCAGAAAAAGCCAGCTTCACTTTCGCATCATAATTTTTAGGAGCTTTCTTTTCTACCATCTTGATAGCACGCAGACGTTTAGGAATCAGTAATTTCACCAAATAAGGATATCCCCCGTAAGTCAATCCCAGATAAAGATAAGCCACCACCGTAATAGGTACAAACAGGTGTTTGGCCAAAGCAAGCGATGTAAACAAAACCATCGGACCATCAGCTCCGCCTACCATTGCCACTGAAGCACTTTCTTTTAAAGACAGTCCCAGACCGGAAGCAATAGGCACTGTCAAGAATGTACCCAATTCAGCACATAAAGCAAGAAAAATGCTGGCAAACGGTTTCTGCAATAGGAATCCCACATCAAGCAATGTACCGATTCCCATAAATACAAAGCAGGCTATCAATCCGTTACTAAAGGTCAATGTGTATACCGGTTGCAGAAAGTCAATCTGCATCGTGTTCATCAATGCGTCGGTATCCGACAGCATCGGATCTAAAAAAAGATTCCCCAATGTTCCGTCGGGCATAATCAGTGTTCCACAATTAATAGCTACCATTCCCAGGCCCATCGGAATCATCACCATTGGCTCGAGTACCCCTTTCCAGCCTAAATAAATGAGCAGAAACCCCAAAGCTATTAAAAACATACGGGCACTGGCCAGAAACCATCCGCTGGCTATCATTGTTCCAAATCCCTGAAACAGGGTTCCAAAGTCTATACTTTCCATACTATCAAGATTTATTGTTTTTTATTGGTTGAGGATGTCTTATTATTTTTTTTATCATGCTGTAACATCTGTTCTTCTTTCCGAAGAAACATCGTTCTTGTGTCTTCCGGATAAAAATAATCCATTAAACCTCTCTCCGATTCACCGGGACTGACACCATGATAAAACCCACGATTATCTCCGGGATGTTTTGTGACCCCCCTGCTGAAGTCTTCACGCCCATCACTGCCATACTCCTCATCACTCAGAGCACTTTCAGTTATTAACGTAGCTACTTTCTGATGCAGTTTCCGAATACGCTTCAGCCGGGCCAATTCTTCCTGGTGCGAACTATAAAAAGCCAACGAATCAGCTGCAGAGGCAATCAACTTTATCACCCCGGCAACGAAAAAACCAATGACGAAGGTAAGCCCCATCATGGCAAAAGTGGATAACAATAAGCTAAACATAACACAGTATGATTTTAGATTGAAAAATAAAATGCAATGTATACCGACCGCCGGAAAATACAAGACGCACCTTCCCGGCATTTATCGGAATGGATAAATGGGGTTACCCAATCACTTCAATACAGAAGTGTAGAATCGGAAAGCTAAATCAGGATATGCTCTAACGAGTATACATAATACCCGCTGGAATATTTAATGAAGTTATGATTGAAGTCCGGATAAGTATCTCCCCTCTCCGATTGATGGAAAAGTGAGGCATTGAGCAGCCGGATAGCAGTCTGCAATTTGAGTTTCAAAATTTTGGAAGAACTTAGTTCCCGTGAAAAAGAACTATGGGGAAGAATAGCATCACACACTTTGGATTCAGCCGTCTCATCATTGAATAAAGAATGGTCTCCGGCATATTGTGATACAAAGGTGGCAGTAACTTCGGCGGGAAGTTCTGCAGTTTCTTCTATAGAAGCGGTATAACCGGCTCCATACACAAAAAAGATACCTATCAATATGCAGAATATGTACTTTATCATAGTAGCTGCAAACGTAGCAATAAATTTGAGAAAAAATAGAATTCGTTGTCTAATTAACGAATATTTTATAATGATTGTTCCGGATATAAACGGATAAATGACAAAAAAAGCGGAGAATCATCCGATTCCCCGCTTCTTATTCATATAATATAGATTGTGTTTAATTACATGGTAACCTGCTTTGCAAGCAGTTTTTGAAGTTTGCCATTTAACAGCTGGCACATTGTTCCATTTCCCATTGCTTGGTAACGTTTGATACGATACTGCAACATCATAATTTCATTTGCATTCTTTTTCATAATTTTGGTCCTCTTTTTTTGCTCTCCACGTTTTGAAGAGCGGTTTTACATCTTGTTTTCTTTATTAACACTGCAAAGATACGAAATGTTTTCGAAAATATGTTCTAAAACATAAGAAAAGTGTATCGTTAGTTGATTTTTCTTTTTATAAGGCCTGATTTGGCAAGTGTATATTACAAATATATTGCATAACTTTGCGCTTTATCAAGAAAAACGACTATGCTCAAACGGATACCCCACACATACACCATCATTTCTTCGGTCATTCTACTCTGTGCAGTGCTTTCCTGGATCATTCCTGCCGGAGAATATATGCGAGAGACAATCGACGTAAACGGTATTTCCCGCACTGTCATTGTAGACCATTCTTTCCACCGGGTAGAACAGACACCCCAGACCTGGCAAGTGTTCAGCTCCCTTCTTGAAGGCTTCGAACGTCAGGCAGGAATTATAGCTTTCTTACTGATTATGGGAGGTGCCTTTCAAATAATGAATAGCAGCCGTGCTATTGATACCGGCATTTTTTCATTTCTGAACTTCACGAAAGGACTTGAAAAACACCGACTGATCAAAATACTGGGAGTAAACAATGTAGTGATATCCTTAGTCATCATCCTTTTCAGCCTTTTCGGTTCCGTATTCGGTATGAGTGAAGAGACACTGGCCTTCGTCATCATCATCGTCCCACTTGCCATATCAATGGGATATGACTCCATCACCGGGCTGTGTATGGTATACGTAGCTGCCCATATCGGCTTTTCCGGTGCAGTACTGAATCCTTTTACGATCGGCATTGCGCAAGGTTTGTCTGATCTCCCGTTGTTCTCAGGATTTGAATACCGTATGTTTTGTTGGCTGGTACTGACCACCGCCCTGATTGTTTGTGTACTCAGATATGCCGCTGTCGTCAAAAAGCATCCGGAAAAATCACCTATGTATCATGCTGACGCTTATTGGCGGAAACGGGAAAAAGAAAGCTGTGGAGAGATATCCCATGTAACGACTCGCCAAGCATGGATCGTATACCTATTGTTACTCGTGTCCTTGGGGTTGTTCTCCATCATCTACCCGATCAGTACTTTTTCAGTAGGTGAAGCATCAGTCACCTGCTATGCAGTTCCCACCTTATCTATCTTGTTTGCAGTTTTCGGTTGGCTGGGTTTACGCAAATCCAACCAGTTCTTTATATTGACCTTACTCGCATTCACTATTCTTTTCCTGATTATCGGTGTCATGGGTCATGGCTGGTATTTACCGGAGATATCCGCCATCTTTCTGGCAATGGGTATTCTTTCGGGGTTTGCCAATAGTGAACATGCAGATGCTATCATCAAGCAATTCATGGATGGAGCCAAAGACATGTTGTCGGCCGCCATAGTTGTGGGATTGGCCGGAGGGATTATTCAAATACTGCAAGACGGACATATCATCGACCCCATTTTACATTCTTTGGCTTCACTGATGGGAGAAGCTGGAAAAATAGTATCTTTGGGGGTGATGTATCTGATACAGACACTCATTAACCTGATTATCCCTTCCGGGTCCGCCAAAGCAGCGTTAACCATGCCTATCATGGCACCCTTTTCCGATGTCATCGGACTTTCGCGGCAAGCTACGGTAATGGCTTATCAGTTTGGTGACGGATTTACCAATATGATCACCCCTACTTCTGCTGTATTGATGGGTGCCTTAGGCATTGCCCGCATACCTTATGAGATTTGGGTAAAATGGTTCTGGAAGATACTTCTTTTATTCATTATCCTAGGAATGGTACTACTGATTCCCACAGTACTTTTCCCATTGAATGGATTTTAGAGTTCCGTTCTCTTTCCTTCACCCGGAAAATGGAAAAGAACCGGACTCCGAAGAATGTAAACCAGAATTTCCATAAATGACCATAAAGATACCGAAAGATTAAAGTAGAAAACAGTAATTCCGGAAAGATGAAACAAAAAGAGAAAGAAATCAAAACTAAATATATGAACCAAAAGCATTCACTCCCCCCTCTCCTTAAGAGAGGAACGGGGGTGAGGCCTTACTTAACAACAAATTGTATGAAAACCCTAACCCGCTTTCTAATCATTCCGATGTTGTCGGTTGCGTTCTTTTCATGCAGTGAGTCCCATTTCCTGAAAGATGTGGCTTACCGAAACCAAGTGACGCAAGATTTTGAAATGAAGAAGCAGCAACTTCCCAATGGAGAGTTGTTTGCAGTGTTTAATGAAAAGCTCACCATTCCCGAACAAGAGGCTTTAATGTTCCTCTATGCCTACATGCCTACAGGTGACGTAACGGATTATACAGGCGACTACTATCTGGAAAATGTCAGACTCTCCGATCAGGCACGTCGGGAAATGCCTTGGGGAAAAGAAATCCCCGATGACGTATTCCGTCATTTTGTGCTCCCCATTCGGGTAAACAATGAAAACCTGGATGACTCACGCCGGGTGTTTTACAATGAACTGAAAGACCGTGTGAAGAATCTGTCATTACACGACGCTGTACTCGAGGTAAACCACTGGTGCCACGAAAAGGTAATCTACACCCCAAGTGATGCCCGTACGAGTTCTCCACTCGCTTCCGTAAAAACCGCTTATGGTCGCTGTGGTGAAGAATCCACCTTCACCGTAGCAGCTCTTCGCTCGGTAGGTATTCCGGCACGACAGGTATATACTCCGCGTTGGGCACATACCGATGACAACCATGCATGGGTAGAAGCCTGGGTAGATGGCAAATGGTATTTCTTTGGTGCCTGTGAACCGGAACCGGTTTTGAACCTGGGTTGGTTTAATGCTCCCGCCAGTCGTGGTATGCTGATGCATACAAAGGTATTCGGACGCTATACCGGACAAGAAGAAATCATGTACGAAACTCCGAATTATACAGAGATCAACGTGATTGACAATTATGCTCCGACTGCCAAAGGTTCCGTACTCGTGACAGATGCCGAAGGTCAGCCGGTAGCCGATGCTACCGTAGAGTTCAAGGTCTATAACTACGCTGAATTTTATACGGTGGCCACCAAACATACAGACCGGAGCGGGCATGCATCATTGACTGCCGGCAAGGGTGATATGTTGGTATGGGCCTCCAAAGACGGACGGTTCGGTTATTCTAAACTATCATTCGGCAAAGACAATGAACTGAAGATCACACTGGACAAAAACGCCGGTGAAACCTATTCGCTTCCACTGGATATCGTTCCTCCTGCCGAAGGCGCCAACCTGCCCGAAGTGACTCCGGAACAACGTACTGAAAATGATCGGCGCATGGCACAGGAAGATTCTATCCGCAACGCATACGTAGCCACTTTCATTACCGAAGAGCAAGCTCGGACTTTTGCCAAAGAAAATAAGCTGGATGAAACTGAAACAGTACGCTTACTGATAGCTTCCAGAGGTAACCACCAGACTTTAACCGATTTCCTTTCTGATGCTGTAAAAGCCGATAAGGCCGGTCAGGCTATCAGCCTGTTGAAAGTAATCTCGGCCAAAGACCTGAGAGACGTAAGCCCGGAAGTATTGAACGACCATCTGAATAACTCCGGCCTGCCCGCTTCTGAAGATTTCTGTAGCAACGTACTGAACCCGCGTGTAGCCAATGAAATGATCACTCCTTACAAAGCATTCTTCCGGAAAGAGATTCCGGCAAGTGAAGCAGAAGCCTTCCGCAAAAATCCACAAGCTTTGGTAGAATGGTGTAAAAAAGAGATCACAATCAATAACGAATTAAACTCACAACGTATACCAATGTCACCAATGGGTGTATGGAAAGCCCGGGTAGCAGACGAGAAATCCCGTAACATTTTCTTTGTATCCATGGCCCGTAGCCTGGGGATTCCTGCCTGGATAGATGAAGTGACCGGCAAGATTCAATATCGGACTTTCAATGACAACAACCTCAAGAACGGCAAGGTCTATGATGTCGATTTTGAAGCCGCACAGCAAACGCAGGCATCAACCGGAACGCTCGTAGCCCGCTACCGGCCGATCCCTTCGTTGAGTGATCCAAAATACTATTCACACTTCACCCTCTCAAAGTTCCGCAATGGAACCTTCCAACTCCTCAACTACGACGAAGGTGACGTAGATATGGGTGGAGGAGCCACCTGGTCGAACTTGCTGAAGAATGGTGCACGCCTGGACACAGGATACTATATGATGGTAACCGGTACTCGCATGGCAAGCGGAGCTGTATTGGCTAATGTGACTTTCTTCACCATTGAAGAGGGAAAGACAACAACTGTCGATCTGGTCATGCGCGAAAGCAAAGACCAGGTACAAGTAATTGGTAATTTTAATTCCGAATCGACTTATCTGCCTATAGGAGCCTCTGAACCGCAAAGTATTCTTCAGACTTGTGGCCGGGGATACTACGTTGTAGCAGTGCTGGGAGCCGGACAAGAACCCACTAACCATGCCCTTCGGGATATTGCAGCTTTAAGCGGTGAATTTGAAAAATGGGGACGCAAAATGGTGTTGCTCTTCCCTAGTGAAGAACAGTACAAAAAGTTCCGCCCGTCAGAATTCCCCGGATTGCCTTCAACCATTACCTATGGTATCGACGTAGATGGAGCGATCCAGAAACAAATTGCCGAATCGATGAAGTTGCCAAACAGCACCATCCTGCCCATGTTTATTATCGGTGATACATTCAACCGGGTAGTCTTCGTGTCACAAGGTTATACCATCGGATTGGGCGAACAGTTAATGAAAGTAATCCATGGATTATAGAATAAAGCGGGCACTTGCCTGAAACATATCCTCCATTAAAAAAGGAAGAAGTTCAGACTTCTTCCTTTTTTAATATATCATGAAATAGAAACAGACATCAAAGATTCCCTCCATACCGTTTACTATTCCCCAAACGTAAATATCCCTTTTATAGGTGTGTCGCCCGGAGAGTAACTTGTTATTCCCACTCTTCCCTCATAATAGGAGCTTTCAACAATAACCGTTACCTTTTCAGCATTATCCAATAACAAGGTTATATCTTCTTTTCCATCAGCAGATAGACGGATGTCAGGAGTTATTTCTTTCCCTTCATGATCCAGCACCCCGTCCGGAAGATAATGAAAGCCTACAATATCCATTGAATATATTCCATAATAGATATATACCTTAGCTTTATAATCCGTATGTATTCCGAAATCATCCTTATATTTCACAATAAAATCTGCGGTTCGCTCATTGGACTGTGGGATATCTCCTTTATCTTCATCATGGCAACTGCAGAGTAACGCCAATAATGCCAATAAAACAATCGAATATTTATGCAAGCTCATAGTTCCTTATAATTTATTAGTTCTCAATATGATATTACTTCCAAATATATAAAAATAATGCCGGACAAATACGATCATGCAACTATTTTTTTCTTAGGATTCCACCTTTAACTATTTTCCCCAATCACTAAATTCAAAACTCAGTTGTTCCCATACTCCCCGATGTTCATCCGCTTCTTCTCTCGGATTCGATACCGAAAGCCCGATCAAGCGAATGGGATGCTGCTCATACTCCACCTCTTTCAGCAATTGTTTGGCAAGGGGCAAGATTCTCTCAAGATTCGTAAGTTCCTGTGCCTGTGTCATGCTTCGTGTTATCTGGCTAAAATCATGAAACTTGATCTTCAGAGTTAGTGTATTTCCCCGGAACTCTTTCTGCTGCAATCGCTCTACAAGCTCCGTAGCTACGTGATAAAGCTCTATAATCACAGACGATCTTACATGGATGTCTTTCTCCAATGTATGCTCACATCCGATTGATTTACGTATTCTCACTGCTTCTACCGGTCGAAGATCGACTCCACGTGCAAAATCATAATAAAGCAGTCCCACTTTACCAAACTGACGTACCAGCATTTCAGACGAACACTCCCGTAACTGAAGTCCATTGTGTATCCCCAGTAAATGCATCTTCCGGGCAGTCACCGGCCCTACTCCCCAAAATGACTCAATAGGCAAACGGGCAATGAAATCGATTGCCTGATCAGGATGAATAGTACAAAGTCCGTCGGGTTTACGAAAGTCCGAAGCTATTTTAGCCAGAAATTTATTATACGACACGCCTGCCGATGCCACCAGGCTCAGTTCTTCACGGATACGTTGCTTGATAGCTTTAGCTATATCCACAGCCAGCAAGATCCCCTGCTTATTCTCCGTCACATCAAGAAACGCTTCATCCAATGACAGAGGTTCAATCAGATCGGTATACTCATGAAATATTTCGTGTACCTGACGGGAAACGGATTTATACACTTCCATCCGTCCGGGAACAAAAATCAATTGCGGACACAGACGTTTCGCCTTTTGTGACGACATAGCCGAACGAACTCCATAACGACGAGCTTCATAACTTGCTGCCGCTACTACTCCCCGCTCCTCGGCATGCCCCACGGCAAGCGGTTTACCACGCAATTCAGGATGATCCCTTTGCTCCACAGAAGCATAAAAGGCATCCATATCGATATGTATAATTTTACGTTCATTCATCTCTGCAATCCTTCTGCATCGCAGTTTTCCTTTCGGATAGCAAAGATAAGAGTAATTCTCTCAATCCAGTCGACCGGATTAGTTAATAAAATGAAGACCGGCAAGGTGGCTCCCTTACCGGTCTTCTGTCGGTCTATAAATTGTTTATATACTTCGTCGGTGAGCCCCCATAATATTTCTTAAACACGATCCCGAAGTATTTAGGATCACTGAAACCCGTCATATCCGCAACCTCAGCCACCGTATACTTTCTGCTCATTAACAAAACCAATGCTCTGTTGAGCCGCACATTACGAACATAGTCCGCAGGAGCATGCCCGGTTATCTCCTTAATCTTATTATAAAAACTCGAACGACTCATATTCATGCAGTCACTCAGTTCACCAATCTTAAATCCGGAATCGGTCATCCTCTCTTCAATCAGACTTCTCACCTGACGAATAAACTCCTGATCACCTTCTGATGACTCTACCTCTTTATCGATAGGGTCCGAGGCCTCACCCCCCAAGGCCAAACGAATATACCTCTTACGGATCATTTCCCGGTTAGCAATCAAAGCTGCAATCTCAGTCTTTAAAGATGATATGGCAAAAGGCATCCACACATAAAGATCGGCATTCCGTTGAATGTACCGGTCATCCTCTCCCGGTTTCACTAACAATATTACCGGAATATGTGCTACTCTGTCATCCGATTTAATCCGAACGGCAAGTTCCTCACCCGAAATACGGGTAAGAACAGAAGAAGCCAGTACTGCATCCGGACATTGTTCACACACAGTCTCAAAGGCCGCTTCCACATCACAAACAGACACAATCTTATACTCCTTCATCAGGATTTGCACAAGATAATTGCACAAATCCTTATTCCTTTCAACCAATACCAAAGAATGTTTCTCTTTTTTCTTATCCGGACGTTTCTGCTCAGAAGTTTTCACTGTCGGCAGCATTCCGGTAACCGACAACAACTCACTATTCCCTGTGGAGAGCTCCGGTACGGATAATATCCCGGAGAATTCAGAAACTCTTTCCGATTGCCGGATGACAATAGGAAAAATTAAAATAAGCACCAGTTTTTGTTCTTCTTTATAAGCAAATTTGATTTTACCTTTATGCAAACAGATTAATTTACGTATAAATAACCAACTCATTGTCTCGGAAGAACCTCCCGAAACGAACCCTTTATAATTTAGAATTTTTTTTTAAGAAACCCGTTATCCTCAGATTCCAGCCTCAACTCCCACTTTTGATTGTTACACGAAGTACTCAGAAGAATTTCGCCACCTCGATCCATACTGTCTGTAAAAGCCATTAACAGGTTTCTAAGAATGGCAGACATCTTATCCTTATCGAGGCATACGGTAGCAAAGGCAGGCTCCTCCGTCCAACGGAGCATAATGTCCTTCTCGCTGATATAATCTCTAATTCGGGCTACTGTCTCTTTCAAGAATATGGATAACTCATAGTCGGCAAGCGACAGACGCCCTGGAGCAGCAGAAACACGACTGATATTTTCCAGCTCAGCCAATAAATTGTTCACTCCCTTTATCTGTTGCAATACGTTACTAACAAGTTCGGAAGATGACTTTTCATAAAGATATTCCAAAGGAACTTTTATCAGTGTAAGTGGCAGACAAAGGTTACGTGTCGTATTCACAAACAACCGTACTTGTTCTCTTGAAAGGTTTCTGTCTTGCCATACGAACCATGAACGTACGGCCAGAGAGCCCAACATAAGTGCCAAAAGACCGTAACATAGGAAAGCTCCACCTGTCTTCCAAAGGGGTTGACGAATGATGATGTGCATATTTCTTTGCGCAAACGGCCGACCGTTATCAATGGATAACGCCCGCACAGAAAAGATATATTCACCCGGAGGAAGGTTCGAAAAACGAATTCTATTATCTACAGACGGAGCACTCCAATCCGTATGATCGAGTTTCCAACTGTAAGCTATATCCTGCTTTTCAGTATAGCGAATGGCAGTAGCCGTAAACGAAAAAGTATTTTCATTGTGCTCCAACTGTAACGTAGCTGTACAGTTCAGAGCTTTCTTCAATGGAGAATTCTCCGTTTCGACGGTCACCTCTTTGTCCAAAACCCGAAGTTCGTCCAAGTAAAATCCCAAACAAGCTTTACGCAGCGGTCGAGCCTCTTGTTTATCATACTCAATTGCGCCTTGATAGGTGCCCAGAATGTATCTTCCATTACCTAAGAAAGTACCCGATGTAATCCGAATTCCTTTACTCAGAAACCTGTGATATGAATGTTGTACAAGATCGAGCGAGAAAGCAAACCCATCACTGCTTCCCATTAACCGCCTGCTATCATCCGACCAAACAGCATATACATTACCGGTTCCTAAAGCAGCAACCGTATCCATCTGCTCATGCTCCGGATGATAGACCATTAATCCGTTTCCTTCAGTCCCAATATAAAGACAATCATCGGACTGATGCAAAGCATGAATGTGTAAACCGGACAAGCGTTTTACCTCCACGATACTATCGTTTTCCGGACAATAAAAAAACACCCCTTCATCCGTTCCAATCCAAAAACCGTCTTTATCCTTACGACACAATGCGTTTACTCCTGAAATACGTACATACGGTGTAACCGAATAATTACTTTTCTTTCGGATGAAGAACAAACCGTGTACATAGTTCCCGGCACATATCTCTCCCGGCTTTACTTCACACAATGCAGTATACATCTGACAAGGAAGAGGCGTAACAATCCGGTTCCATAAGCCTGTCGACGGATGAAAACAACTGATACCGTGATCCGTTGCAAACCAGACATCCCCATCCGAATCATGCAGAACCGCATTTACCCGATTGTTGGTCAGTGAATGACTGTCCCCGGACCGTGCCCTGTACCATTTATAATCATCAGGAGATTCCACATCGATCATTGATACGCCTTCCGGATAATCCGCCACCCAGATAAGTTTCTGATCATCTACAAACACGTCAGCAATCCGGTTGGTACGAATTGAATTATCATTCTCAAAATCAGTTTGTATAAAAGATGTAATATCCGGATTAACGATATCCATACGAAATATTCCCTCACCATCTGTAGCTACCAAAACAGTCCGGTCATCCCATATCCTCAGACCACTGACCCGACTATTCAACAATCGGTTCCAAGTACCAACCAATTGCTCCGACTTCATATCCCATACCCCTAATCCTTCCGAATAATCAAACATAACCAATCTTTGGGTATAAGGATGAAAAAGTATTTCATGTATCCGGCTATATCTTTTACCGGACAATTCTCCGGTTTGCCTGTCGACGGCATAATTCTTTATTGTAATTCCGAACAGCCCTTCATCCGAACCTACAAAATACTCTCCCGGAGCCACCTCTACCATACAGGAAATCGTTGCCAGGCTATGATCCACCCGATGAAAAGTATTAGATAGTATTTGATAGGCTATCAACCGGTTTCCGACAGAAAACCAGATATGACTACTGTTATCTACGCAGAGAAAATGAAGGGAAACATCATTCGGAATAACCAGATGATTCCTGCATTCGAATTTATCCAATGATGGATTGTACATCCATAAATATCCATTACGGGTGACTACCCACAACCCATTCCGATTATCTGTAAGCAACCGGCAATTGCCCATATAATAATCCATGGTTCGCCCTTCGGCCGGCAGTTTATAGTGTTTTAGCTTGGTCCCATCAAACCGACTGATTCCGGCATGGTTCATAAACCACATATAACCCAGAGCATCCCTTTGGATCTGATACACTTTACGAGTATTCGTTTCACTTCTTTCTACAATGTGTTTGCAAACGATGGCATGACATAATGAACCATACAACATCATCATGAAGTATATAATATATTTCATTCTATTTGTTTGTTATAATTTAAATGGAGTAGTTTATAAAAAGCAAGAATCAAACAAGAGGTAGCGAGGGGGGGGGAAAAGAAATACTACCTTCTTCACGTCACGTAAGGAGGTGATCGGATTTGTAGCGCTCCTACACGCTTTAAATCCCTCTCAGTTATCGTAGTGGATATTAACAAAATAACAGCAATGAGATGTTCACATAGTTTATTTATTAGTAACAAGACATTGAGAGAGGTGACTTACATGAAAAATCAATCTGATCTACATTAGAACGGGATAATATTCAATTTGTTTTCCAAATATGGTTTCTAATAAAAAAAAGACAGATTAACGGGGCATTTTCCAGAATATGAATTAGGAACAAATATGGGTAGACAATAATTTCCTTAACCAGACTTGGAATCAGATTGTTTTTCATTTGTCGATTCTCTATGACAAATTACTCCGAAGCCAAATGTAGAGTGTTTATTTTAAAAAACAAAATAAACTACCCGGACAAATAATTGGGGATAAAATGAAGTTAATCCAATATATTTCAACAAGTTACGTTAGAGAAGAACTTTATAACCCGGACAATTGTGATCTTATTAACCCAAAAAGTCCCCCTGAATTTATAAGTTCAGGAGGACCTTTTTGTCATAAAGTGGAGCTGGAGGGATTCGAACCCTCGTCCAAACGAGGAAATCATAAGCTTTCTACATGCTTATCTTTGCCTAAGTTTTTCGTGCAGGAGCAGAACCAAAGCCATCAATTCCTGCCTTATCCTTTAAAGTTTCATCAGAAGCGCAAGGCCACTTCTGACTATCCCCGATGTAACTGCACCACTAAACCGGAATGCTTCGGAGCAACAGCTTCCGAGTGATGTCTCGTCCTGGCACCTGGTGCCTGGATTAAGCTAATCTACTATGATTCGATTAAGCAGCAAGAGCGTAATTAGTTTCGCCAGATAAAATTTTGATAACTGAGATTAAAGTGCAAATCACCGACGCACTGCATGCTTACCCACCATTTCTGCCCGCTGTCAAAACCAGTCAACCCCTTTTGAAATGAGGAAGTGGTAACCACTTATGTAGGTGCAAAGATAGATAATATTCGTCATATAGAAAGAAAAAGAGGGTGGATTTTAGATATTTTATTCATTCCGGAAAGAAACACAGGAGATTATACTAACTTTGTATTTTCAGAATGTAACAAAGACAACCAACAAAATCTTAAAACAACATCTATTCATTATGGTCAAGAAAATCATTAGTATCTGTGCTGCCGGTATGATTGTAGCCAGTTGCTCCCCCAAAAAGACAACAGCTCAGCCGACAGATCCGTCAACCACTGACAGTGAATTAACAATGCTGGTCGGAACTTACACTTCCGGCAACAGCAAAGGCATCTATACTTTCCGATTCAACGAAGAAACCGGAGAATCGCTCCCACTGAGTGATGCGGAAGTAGCAAACCCTTCATACCTCATTCCATCAGCGGACGGAAAGTTTGTCTACTCCGTCAATGAATTTAGCAAAGACCAGGCCGCAGTCAGCGCCTTTGCCTTCGACAAAGAAAAAGGAACTCTACACTTATTGAATACACAAAAAACAATGGGAGCCGATCCGTGCTATCTGACCACCAACGGAAAGAACATCGTCACAGCCAATTATAGCGGTGGAAGTATTACCGTCTTTCCTATCGGACAAGACGGAGCATTGCTACCCGCCTCAGACGTAATCGAATTTAAAGGTTCCGGTCCGGACAAAGAACGGCAGACGATGCCTCACCTACACTGTGTACGTATTACCCCCGACGGTAAATATTTACTGGCAGACGACTTAGGTACCGATCAGATACATAAATTCAATATCAACCCTAATGCCAATGCCGATAACAAAGAGAAATTCCTCACAAAAGGTACCCCGGAAGCTTTTAAAGTTGCTCCCGGTTCCGGCCCCCGGCATCTGATATTCAATTCAGACGGTAAGTTTGCCTACCTTATTAATGAAATCGGAGGGACGGTAATCGCTTTTCGATATGCTGACGGAATGTTGGACGAAATTCAAACTGTTGCGGCTGACACTGTAAACGCACAGGGAAGCGGTGACATCCACCTTAGCCCGGACGGAAAATATCTCTATGCCAGCAACCGCTTGAAAGCAGACGGAGTGGCTATCTTTAAAGTTGATGAGACCAACGGTACCCTAACCAAGGTAGGTTATCAGTTAACGGGAATCCATCCACGCAACTTTATCATCACTCCCAACGGCAAATACTTATTGGTAGCTTGCCGCGACACCAATGTCATTCAAATATTTGAAAGAGATCAGGCTACCGGATTATTAACTGATATCAAGAAAGATATAAAAGTAGATAAACCTGTTTGCCTGAAATTTGTAGACTGATAGAAAAAGAAGGTAAAGGAGAAACAAATAGTTTTACCCTAGAATAACCGAAAGGAAGACGTTTTTTTATTATTTTTGCATCACTTTATTAACCCTAAGAGATTTCACAAATATGAAAAGACACGTCTTCCTTTTGGTAACCTTGTTTACCATGAGCACTGTTGCAGCTCAACAACAACCAATTATTTCCCCCAAAGACTCTATCCCCTCTGTAATCGAACGCGTCACCGGAAAAGAGAACAAAGGATTTTCCGCTCACATGAATCTCCAATTATATACTTCATGTGCTGCCTCTTTTACTGAAAATGAGTTAGATGAAGTTGCTTTCAAGTTAAACCGGTTTAAGCTGGAAATCATAGGAAACATCAACCGGAAGTTCTCTTACCATTTCCGGCAATCTTTTAATAAATACAGCAACCCCTTTGCTCTGGATAATCTGTCCTCTTCCGTAGAGTATGCTTATCTGACCTATCACCTTTCCGATCGTTTTTCCATCACGGCCGGAAAGCAATTTCTTATGCTGGGAGGCTATGAGTACTATGTCAATCCGATTAAAGTACGTGAATTCAGCGAGTTTAATAATTATGTAAACTGCTTTCTGGCGGGAGTATCTGCCACTTGGAATGTAACTCCGACTCAAGAACTCAATTTTCAGATAGTCAACAACCGTAACGGTGGAGACGCAGACACTTACCTTCACGGCCTGCCGACAGATGTCGAAGCTACCAAAGTACCTCTGATATCGACCATTAACTGGAACAGTTATTATCTGGACAAAGCCATTCAGTTGAGATACGCCGCTTCATGGGGACAGCAGGCCAAAGGAAGAAATATAATGTATCTTACCGCAGGCAATGTTTACGAAAAAGGTCCATGGATCGCTTATATGGATTTCATGTACTCCCGACAAGGAATCGATAATAAAGGCATTATCAGCGCCTTACCTCGCATAGACTTGGAAAACCCGCAGACAGCCCAACATACCGAGTATTTTACCACGATTGCCAATGTAGACTACCGCTTCCACCCTAATTGGAATGCTTACCTGAAAGGTATTTACGAATCCGGAAAAATTTATAAAGCTAACGGTATCTTTGAAAAAGGTACCTATCGCCGGACATGGTGCGGACAAGTTTGTGTGGAATACTATCCAATGAGGAACAGCGAACTATTGATCTTCTTGCACTATCAATACAAACGGAATAAACTATTGAAACCCGCCCGCAATTTAGATGCTATAGACCCGAATACGCAGCGGATCTCGCTAGGGCTGGTATATTCCATACCGGTTTTTTAATCCCGGGCAGCTCATATAGGAAAGGCGAAAGAGTTTTATATTTAGGAAGGACTTTTTCACTTTTCAAAGCTTTAACAACAATTCCCTTACCTTTCTTCGTACATTGCAAATAATCAGTACGCAAGGTTCCCTTCTTCATATCAAAAATAAGACCGGGATTAAAGTGTTGTCCGTTAATCCGCGTCTCAAAATGCAGATGCTCGGTAGTAGCCCGTCCGGTACGTCCGGTCAGGCCAATAGCCATTCCGGCTTTCACCACATCCCCACTCTTTACCAGATTCTTCACATTATGACTGTATACCGTCTCCAGTCCATTGGGATGTCGTATCACAATCACATTGCCATACGCACCATAAGGTTTAGCCATACGTACCACCCCGTCAAAAGCTGCACGAATCGTATCGCGGGCGCAAGTTTTTATGTCGTCACCGCTATGACCTCCACGTGTTCCATAGCCCGAAATGACTTTGCCTCCCGGCAAAGGGAAAGAGTAATTCCGTGACAGGGACTTCAGATCCAGCATGACACAATTCTCCTTGGAAAAAAGTCCCGGTGTAGCCACCCGGACATGATTGACCTCCATATCCGAAAATTTGTTCTGTGCCCTACCCGATATGTTGGCACACAAAAAGCATACAGATAAAATCAGTAAAGTGAATATGTTTTTCATGGGGATATCCGTTATTCAAAGTAAGTAATTGTTCCTCCGTCCGAGTCAGCGTATTTTTTCAATAAAGTTTGTATCATTTCGGCAGCTTCCTGCAGTCCTTCTTTACCATTATAGCCATTAACGATAGCCAATATATGTGTTGTTTCCAGCCCCATCTTTGTCCGTTCGTTATCACTGGTCGGAGTCCCTATTCCCCCCACAGCATCCCGGTACACCGGCAGCCCTTCGATATTCAGCACACCACGCCCGATCCCTTCGAAAGGCTCATTGATCTTACCGATCCCCAGTTCCAGACCAGTGCCCGCTATCTTATCAGCATCAAAACCACCTATCGAATGTCCGGTCCGGAGAGAAACCAGGTTAATCAAATCGACCAAAGTATCAATCTGATACAAAGCAATCCCCCGCATCAATCTGCGACGTAACGCTTCGGCCGACGGCCGATATCTCCCGGGATCTTTCCCGCAGCGTTTGTAGGCTTCACGTGTGGCAGCTATCACAGGTTGTTTCTTAATATCTTCCAACCGGGTTGTTGCAGTGAGCATTTCTGTGAAAGATTGAATCTCCTCCCAAAGCCCTTCACAATAAGAAGTGTTTTTCACTTCAGCATATATAGCAACCCCTGCAAAAACAGGACATGCTTCTTTTAACTCTTTCGATACAATAATGGTATACATAATAAATCAAAATTTTATCTATCAGCTATTTATCATAATGCCCGACAAAATACGTCCGGACTTTATGCCCAATCTTCGCGCTGAAAAGAAATCCTCATGCCGGATGTAAGTACAAATATCCGCTATTTCAATTTGTACCCCCGGTACTCCAAAATCCAAAAGCTGTTGCCGGTTGGCTTCCCATAAGTCAATATGGTACTTATGTGTAACCGAATGCCTGAAAGAGATACGCGACATATCAAAACCATTCAAACGAAAAGCTTCATAAACTTCATCCCCCACCTCGAATGATTGCAGAGAGATACCCGGACCGATACATGCGATTACATCTTGTCCTTCCGTTCCAAAAACAGCCCGCATCTTCTCAAGCGTATGTCCAACAATATACTCCACTGTCCCCCTCCACCCGGCATGCACAGCCGCTACAGCATGATGTACTCTATCATACAACAATACCGGAATACAGTCTGCCGTGGAAATACAAATGCAGCATCCCGGCTCAGTGGTAATCAACGCATCAATCCCGTTTAGCATTTCCTGTTGCTGCTGCCCAGAAGCTCCAAGAAATTTTTCATCGACCGGAAGTATTTTCGTTCCGTGTGTCTGAAAAGGAATAATCAAATGCCTAGGAGCTTGCGATAGTGATTGAAACAACAACGTCTGATTCTTCTCTACCCTTTCAAGTTTATCTCCCGAAAAAGGTGAACAATTAAAAGAAGCATACGCCCCCTCACTATAACCGCCGTGACGGGTCGTTACAAAATGAGAAATGTTGGGGTATGCGCCCAACAGCCCATACCCCAACATTTTTCTATCGTCAGTGAGTGAAATCATTTATCTTCCCAATCCTCTTCTTCGTATTCGTAATCCAAATCGTCCTCATCACCATCATCCTCATATTCATAGTCGAGTTCTTCATCCTCACCCATATCTTTGAGTTCCTGCTGCAATCGGCTGACATCCTTCGGACGATGCACAATAGCTTCTATTTTATTGCTTTCCTTATTCAACTCCGTCCATAAAATGTCCTTCAGCACCGAGATGCCCAAACCGGATACAGATGAAATGAATACATGAGGAATTCCCTCCGGCAATGTCGGTTCTATTTCATCCATCAGCTCCTGATCCAGCATATCACTCTTAGTGATGGCAAGTACCCGTTGTTTATCCAGCATTTCAGGATTAAATGTTTTCAGTTCGTTTAGCAGCACTTCATAATCTTTACGGATATCATCGCTATCCGCCGGTATCATGAAAAGTAACAAAGAGTTGCGCTCAATGTGACGCAAGAAACGCAATCCCAATCCCTTACCTTCACTGGCACCTTCGATAATTCCCGGAATATCAGCCATCACAAACGACTGTCCGTCACGATAAGATACAATACCCAGGTTAGGCTCCAATGTTGTAAACGGATAATCGGCAATCTTTGGTTTTGCAGCAGAAATAGCAGATAACAAGGTAGACTTACCTGCATTTGGGAAACCTACCAGACCTACATCAGCCAGCAACTTCAATTCAAGGATTACAGTCATCTCCTGCATCGGTTCGCCCGGCTGGGCAAAACGGGGAGCCTGACGGGTAGCCGTCTTGAAGTGCCAGTTTCCCAATCCGCCACGTCCGCCTTTTAAGAGAATGACCTCTTGTCCGTGTTCTGTTACATCACATACATATTCACCTGTTTCGGCATTGTAAACCACCGTACCACAGGGAACTTCAATAATCTTATCCGCTCCGTCTTTACCGAAACTACGGTTCTTACTGCCCGACTCCCCATGACCAGCCATTGCATGACGATCATATCTCAAGTGAAGCAATGTCCAGTAATTCCGGTTACCACGCAGGATAACATGGCCTCCTCTTCCGCCATCTCCTCCATCAGGTCCACCGTTAGGAGTATATTTTTCTCGCCTCATGTGCGTAGAGCCTCTTCCGCCTTTACCCGAGCGGCAGTATATCTTTACGTAATCAACAAAATTCGATTCAGCCATAACCAATTATTTTTTCGATGTAATCATGTGCCAATATGTCCATTGGCTATAAATAGCGCATGGAGCATATCAGCACACATATTTTATAATTATAATGTATCTACCGCTTTACAAATATCTTCGAAGATACCTTCCATGGTTCCAAGACCATTGATATGCTGGTATTTGCCTTCGCCTTTATAATATTCTTTCAACGGTGAAGTCTGTGTATTATATACAACCAAACGTTTTTTGATGGTCTCTTCATTATCATCTGCACGGCCCGATTCCTTACCACGTTTAATCAGACGAGTCATCAGTTCTTCTTCCGGAACATCCAGATCCAACATCACAGAGATGTCCTGACCACGTTCTTTCAACATCACTTTCAACGCCTCAGCCTGTGGAATAGTTCTTGGGAAACCGTCAAAAATAACCCCTTTGCTATCTTTGAAACTATCAAACACACTTGCCAGAATGTCTACCATCAATTCATCCGGAATCAACTGTCCCTGATCAATGTAGCCTTTAGCTGTTTTACCCAGTTCTGTGCCGTTTTTAATTTCTGCACGCAATACATCTCCTGTTGAAATGTGATTAATTCCGTATTTCTCAACAATACGTTCGCTTTGTGTTCCCTTTCCTGAACCGGGAGCACCGAAAATTACAATGTTCAGCATCTTGTTAATTTATAATTCTACATTTTACCATTACTGGTATACCTATTATTTTATGTTAGTCTACAACTGTATAAATATCCGGATAGTTACGGCCGAAACCATCATAATCGAGACCGTATCCTACAATGAAATCATTGGGAATATTCATTGCCACATATTCAATATTCAAGTCCACCTTCAGTTTATCCGGTTTCACCAGCAACGAAGCAATATGAATTTCTTTTGGTCCGCGTGTTCCCAATGTTTCCAGCAGACGCTGCATAGTCAGTCCCGTATCCACAATATCTTCTACAATAACGATCGTACGTCCCGCTATGTCTTCATTAATACCGATCACTTCCTTAATGGAACCGGTAGATGATACTCCCTGATAAGAAGCCAGCTTCACAAAAGAGATCTCGCAAGGGATCGTAATGTGTTTCAGCAAGTCGGCAGTAAACATAAACGAGCCATTCAACACACTGAGGAACAACGGGTTCTTACCTGCCAAATCACGATTAATTTCGTTCGCCACGCGAATCACTTCTTTCTGAATCTCTTGTTCCCTGATAGAAACAGTGAATAGTTTATCTTTTATCTGAATGGTATCCATAACCGGTTATTTTAAAAAAGTTGGTTGCAAAAATACGATTTTTATTCCACTCCTTACACCATCTCCTGCAAATTCTTTAAGAGAAGTCACAGAATCCCTCCGATATGCAAGGTGTGAAAAGCCATTCGGAAGTTGAACTAATAATTTTAATGGAATTAGTACCAACCGGCATCCGTCTTTTACCTATTTTTAGGTATTTCACACTCTTTAAGGACCCTCTATCTTTGCTGTCTCAAAAACAAAGATTATGATGAAAGTAAAATTAGCATTACTACTTACTCTTATAGGAACACTTCCTTTAGCAGCACAGAATGTACGGCAAGAACAGGACACAGTCTCTTATATGAACGATGATCCTTTCAATCTTGAACAAATTGTGGTTACGGCAACCCGAACAGAAAAGAAGATTAAGAACACACCGGTCATCACTCAGATAATCACCTCTAAGCAAATAGAAGAAAGAGGAACCGGTAACATTCAGGACCTTCTGACTCAAGAGGTTCCCGGACTTAACTTTCAGGAGGTTGGCTATGGAACCAGCATCGATATACAGGGATTAGGTTCCAAACACATCCTTTTCCTGATAGACGGCGAACGTATAGCGGGCGAAAACGGTGGCAACATCGACTATTCGCGAATCAATCTTTATAATATCGACCATATCGAAATAGTCAAAGGAGCTTCTTCGGCCCTCTATGGTTCTCAAGCGATGGGCGGAGTTATCAACATCATTACGCGTAAAGCCAAAAAGAAATTCGAGGCTTCCGCAGGCATACGCTATGCAGGAAGAAACCAGCAAAACTATAAAGATACTCCCAAAGATCATTCGCAATACAAATATCGGATTCATCTGGATAAACCCAATCTGAACACCAATCTGTCTCTTGGATTGAACCTGGGCAAGTTCACCATGAACACCGACGTACTTTACAAAAGTTTCGATGGATACCAATTATTCGATAAAAAACCTCTCGTGAAATATTTTCCGGCCTATAACACCACAATTACCGAAGAACTCAGTAAAACCCCGACCAGTATATCGGGATACGAAGACGTACAAGTAGCCCATAAAATGGACTATCGTTTCAGCAAACGGCTCAAAGTCCAGTTAAAAGGAAGCTATTATATGCTGAACAAATATGATTTTCAAGCAGATAATATATTCGAGAAATCAGAGGACTATACCTATGGCGGAAGCATAGATTACACGATTTCCGACAAATCCTCTTTGGTAGCCTCTGTTCATACCGATCACTACAACCGATATGATAAATACGAACTGAAGAGCGGTCGTCGTCTCGAATATAAAAACAATATTATCCAGCCCCGTATCGTATATAGCACTACGGCGCTCGATAAACAGACCATTACGGCAGGATTGGAATATTACAGAGAATCATTATTCAGTGATAAATTTGAAACCGGTGTGAAAGAAAACAAAAGCCAATGGTATGCCACCGCTTTCCTCCAGGATGACTGGAGCATCAACAAGCAATTCTCCGTAATAGCGGGACTCCGCTGCGACTATCACGAGAAATACGGTACCAACCTCACTCCCAAAGCTTCCGTGATGTATAAGATCTTTCCATTCACTGTCCGCTTTAACTATGCACGCGGCTACCGTTCACCCAGCATTAAAGAGTTGTACATGAACTGGGACCATCTGGGCATGTTCTGGATATATGGCAACAGTAAACTGAAACCCGAAACCAACAATTATATCTCTCTTTCGGGAGAATATGTGAACAGTTGGATCAATATCAATGCCAACGTTTATAGCAACTGGTTCCGAAACAAAATAGAAGGAATGTGGAGCAATGACCAAACGGAACTCCATTATATCAATATAGGAAAAAGCCGCCTGGCAGGAGTAGAGACCATGTGCAAAATACAAATAAACAGACATATCAATGTGCATGGAGCATACAATTATCTGTACACAAGCAAAGATGCTGATGGAGTCCGGTTGAGCTCTTCCAGTCCACATTCCGGTAATATTCGTGCTGAATATAACACACGCATCCCACGCTATGCCACCGTTGTCAACCTGTCCGGCAATATTATGGGGAAAAAGAAATTCGATGTGTTGGATGAACTGGAAATAGACGGAAAGAAGGTAGAAGCCTACTATCAGGCTAAAGTAAACCCTTATTGTCTTTGGGATCTGACAGTATCTCAATATATCATGCAGAATCTGAGAATCACAGCAGGAATAACCAATTTATTCGATTATACTTCAGATCGAGTGACTTTCAATACTTCCACTTCACCGGGAAGAAACTATTTTATCGCATGTAATTATACACTTTAATTAAACTAAAACAATAATGAACAACAAAAACAAATTCAGATTCGCCATTCTATTATTTGGCGTACTTTCAGCGTTTATCATCACCGCTTGCTCAGACAACAATAGTCCCGACGACCCTTCACAAGGAGAAAACACGTTGCCGGTAAAACAAGTAAGCCTGAGTCGGAAAACAGCATACGGAAACGACTGGATCTATTATTCACTTGAAAAAGGAAAAGAAGTAAGCGTCAGTGAAGAATCCCATGCCGAAAATACAGACTGGGACATCGCATTCAATCGTTACAATGTGCGTACCAACAGCGGTGCATCCGGCAAAGGAAAAGGTGGAGCATTACTCACTAACATTAAAGATTTGGCAGCCTGTACGACAGTTCCGCAGGGAACATTTACTGTCGACGCAGCCTATACCATCACTGCTCCCGGCACAGGTTTCCCTCCTCCTACCATGGAGTCCACCGCTAATGAGGTTCTCTGTAAAGCAATCACTTTTGCCGGCCCTCCTCCCACTTACACCCCAAGCGATTACGTATTTATCGTTCGCACAGCCAGTGGGAAATATGCCAAGTTGAAAGCCAAGAGTTTTTATGATGACGAAGGCAAAAGCGGTATTTATTCATTTGAATATGCCATTCAGCCGGATGGCAGTACAAATTTAAACTAAGCAAAAATCTCTAATGAAAAATTTCTGGAAGAAATACCATAAATGGGTAGGTTTATTCTTTAGCTTTTTTATCCTGATGTTCTGCTTTTCCGGTATTGTACTCAATCATCGTACACTCTTTTCAAAAGCTGAAGTCAGCAGAAACTGGATGCCGGAAAGCTATCACTACAAAAATTGGAATAATGGAATCATAAAGGGAACACTACGCCTACCCGATGGGAAAATTCTGGCATATGGTAATGCAGGAGTCTGGAAAACAGACTCCTGCTTTGCTACATTTGCCGATTTCAACCGAGGTCTGGCCGAAGGAATCGACAATCGTAAAATAAGTAATATCGTCCGTGTAGCCAATAACGATATCTGGTGTGCCGGATTATATTCTATCTATCTCCTGAACCATGACAGTTGGAAAGAATATCCGATATCCGGCAATGACGAACGAATCTCAGATATCACTCAACGTGGGGATACCTTAGTCATATTGACACGCTCTTATCTTTATACGAGTGTTTCTCCTTATGACGAATTCCGGAAAACAGAATTGAAAACACCGGAAAACTATTCCCCAAAGACCTCTTTGTTCCGGACCATCTGGCTGCTGCATAGCGGAGAGTTATTCGGTACCCCCGGCAAACTGGCAGTCGATTTTCTGGGAGTAGTATTAATCGTTCTCAGTGCTACAGGAATCATATACACCCTTCTTCCCTCATTCATTCGCCGGAGACACAGAAAAAGGCTTCCTGTCAAGACACAGGCAAAGGCTCTGAAAACTTCACTGAACTGGCACAATAAATTGGGTACATGGTTGATCGGACTGACCCTATTGCTATCTGTCACAGGCATGTGTCTGCGACCTCCATTAATGATACCTTTTGTTCTGGTCAATACCCGGCCTGTCCCCGGGAGTACACTCGATTCGGATAATCCCTGGCACGACAAGCTTCGCAGTATTCGTTGGGACGCATCCCGGAATGTCTGGCTGTTATCTTCGTCAATGGGATTCTACCGGATAAACGATTTACAACTTCCACCGGTTAAGTTAAAACAAACTCCACCGGTAAGCCCTATGGGAGTAAATGTATTTCATCCCCAAAGTCCGGACGAATGGCTGATCGGATCTTTCAGTGGCCTCTTCGTCTGGAATCCTTCCACCGGCACCGTCCTCGATTATTATACGGGACAACCTCCTGCAGCCGTTCACGGACGACCACTCGGCGGCAGTCTCGTCAACGGATTCACTGACGATTTAGTTACCCGTGAAGTAATCTTCGAATACGACAACGGAGCACGCAATAAAGAGAACAATTTAGTATTACCGGCAATGCCGGACCTTATAAAACAGCAACCCATGTCGTTATGGAATTTCTGTTTGGAACTTCATGTCGGTCGTTGTTATTCTCCGTTCTTAGGTGTTTTTTCAGATCTATTCGTTTTTATTTCCGGACTTCTGCTAACGTTAATCCTCATTTCGGGATATATCGTATATAAAAGACACCATAAACGAAGCAAAAAAATAAGGATGCATTAATGCATCCTTATTTTTTTGCTTATAGAACCCCCAAAAGCTAGTTATAGTTTTTAGAAGGAATTAATAACGGTCATAACTAAAATTATTATAGATACAATAATTATCTTTTAGATAAAAGATGCAAGTGAAAATATTTGTGCATAAAAACAATATATATTCCACTCAGCAAGAGGATACAGCCCAATAAATACCAATAACCATAATTTTGGCAATATAAATATCCGATGATAATTATAATTTGCGCAATCATATACACCAACGATACTACTACGTGCGGTATTCTCAGTTCATTAGCCATTATCTGATATAAATGTTTCCGGTGAGGCAAACCAATATTTTCGTGAAGCATCAATCGATGAACGATCGTCAACACACTATCTACTCCATATACAGCAAGCAATATAAGCCAGCCAAAATTCTCTGTTTTGATAATTAAACTTCCGATCAGGAACAGGATTACAAAAGCTATACTGACCGAACCGACATCACCGGCAAAACATCTCGCTTGTTTGCGGAAATTAAAAAAATTAAAGACCAATACTGCGCAAAGCATAGTATAAATAAGGTCCGGTTCAACAAATGGGACATATATCCTATTTATGTAGGCCAATGCTATCAGAATGATCAATGAATATCCGCCTGTTATGCCATTAATGCCATCCATAAAGTTGTAAGCATTGATAATCCCAGTACAAATGATCAGGGCAACAAGGATCGTCCACCAAGGCAAGCTAAACAGCCCCCATTGATAAAACATCAAAGCCATTGCCGTAAAATGAAAGACCAGACGAAGTCCTTGCGAAGTAGAACGGATGTCATCTATAAAACTGATAAAGGTTATCAGACTCAAAGCCAGCATAAACCATGGATATTCAAAGTGGTTTGTCAGAAAATAAGCCAACGCCCCAAAATAAAAGATGATCCCTCCACCACGCAGTGTAATCCGGGTATGTGAACTACGTTCGTTAGGCTTATCGATAATGTTACACTTATCCGCAATACGGAAATAAAAAAGTTCTGCCAGGAATAGCAGAACTAAGATTATTAGATAGTACATAAGTTATTTAGTTTCTTCAAATGAACGAATGGTCTTCATCAATCCTTCTTTAGCCGTTACAGGTAATTTATCAATGCCCAAAGCGGCCTTGATCTTAGCGTTGCTTACCACATAATTTTCCGTCAGTTTACGAAGTCTTTCCGTATTCAAAGGTAAATGCATCAAAGTACCCAGGCCGGCACATCCTTCCATAACCCTTTTGTTCATCTTCCAGATATGCGGCTTTTTTCCCATTGCTTCACACATGATGCCAATCAGTTCATTCGTTGAAAGAGCTTCATCATCTCCCATATGGTAGATGCCCGTAGGCACATCCTGATTCAAAAGCCCCTCAATCACATAACAAAGGTTATCGATTGAAGTAAACGAACGGCGATTATCAAAATCGCCAAGAGGCCAAGGGATTCCTTTTTTCACTACATTATATAATAAATTCAGATTCCCTTTATTTCCCGGTCCGTGAATCATGCAGGGACGAAGAATATACACCTGTTTATTCTTGGGTATCCTCCCCTTCTCTTTTTCCAACCGCAAAGACCGATCCTCACTAATAGAAGAAGTTGGAAACATAAAATGATTTTTTATATATTCTTCCGCCTTAATCTTACTCTCCCCATAAGGACCAACCGGAGTCGGAATCACGTCTTCGGTAAGCACGTCTCCTACTACACTATCAGCAGCAGCTTTCACCGAACTAAAGAAAATGAATTTCTTGGCAGAAGACTCCAAAAAGAAGTCGAATATCTTTTGAGTCAGACCGGTATTGATGTCAAAATAGGACTGAGCGGCTGATTGGTTTTTCGTATCATGGGCCTTTCCGGCAAGATGAATAATGGCATCGAATTGGGGAAGAGTTTGAAAAGGAAAAGATGTGGGTTCGATATCTAGCCAAGAAAAAGTAGTTACAACTCCCTCTTTAGCAGGAGAAACAATATCAAGCCCATAAAAGATACAATTCTCTTTTAAAGCTTCAACCAAGTTAGAACCCACAAAGCCATGAATCCCTGTTACTAATATATTCATCATTACTGTCCAATACACGTATATTCAAAACCCATATCATGCAGTTCTTTCTTATCATAAATATTCCTGCCATCGATAATCAAAGCACGATTCATCGTCTTTTTCAATACACCCCAGCTAGGCATACGAAACTCTTTCCACTCTGTAACCAGTAACAAGGCATCCGCATCAAGAACCGCATCATACATATCATTGGCATACTCTATGCTGTCCCCTATCCGCCGTTTACATTCTTCAACAGCAATAGGATCATAAGCTTTAACAAGACCGCCACAAGACAAGATCTTATCTATTAGAACCAGAGCAGGAGCCTCGCGCATGTCATCCGTTTCCGGTTTAAAAGACAGCCCCCACAACGCAATACGCTTTCCCGAAAGATTTCCATCAAAATATCTGATCAACTTATTAAAAAGAATACTTTTCTGAGAATTATTAACTTCTTCAACAGCCTTAAGCACACGCATGGAATACCCATTCTTATCGGCCGTTTTTATCAGGGCTTTTACATCCTTAGGAAAACAAGAACCACCATATCCACAACCCGGATATAGGAATTTACTACCTATTCGGGAATCAGCACCGATCCCCTTACGGACCATATTTACATTTGCACCAACCAACTCACAAAGATTCGCAATATCGTTCATAAAACTAATACGAGTGGCCAACATAGAATTTGCCGCATATTTTATCATCTCGGCAGAAGGGATATCAGTAAAGATCAAACGATAATTATTCATCATGAACGGTTTATACAAACGCTCCATGATAGATTTGGCTCTCTCAGACTCAACTCCCACAACTACCCGATCCGGCTTCATGAAGTCATCAACGGCATCTCCCTCTTTCAGAAATTCAGGATTGGAGGCCACGTCAAATTCAAGATTCAAACCGCGTTTATCCAATTCACCCCGGATCGTAGCTTTCACCTGTTGCGCTGTGCCGACAGGAACAGTACTCTTCGTTACCACCAGTACATAATGGTTCATCGTTTTACCAATCGTACGGGCAACTTCAAGCACATACTTTAAATCCGCACTGCCATCTTCATCAGGAGGAGTACCAACTGCACTAAACACAACCTCAACATCATCCAAACATGAGGCTAAGGAAGTAGTGAACTTCAAACGCCCCGCATTGTAATTGCGGTGCACCATGTCTTCAAGTCCCGGCTCATAGATCGGAATTATGCCTTTTTTAAGATTATCAATTTTAGATTCAATCACATCAACGCATGTGACGTCTACTCCCATCTCAGAGAAACAGGTACCTGTAACCAAACCAACGTAACCTGTACCAACTATAGCAATCTTCATAATTATAGATTATAAAATTCTTTATACCAACTTATTGTTTCCTTAACGCCCGCCTCCAAGGACGTATTGGGTTGAAAACCAATTTCCCGCGAAAGAGAAGAAGTATCCGCATAGGTCTGATACACATCCCCGGGCTGCATCGGAAGATAGATCTTGTCAGCTTCCCTCCCGATTGACATTTCTATAGCACGTATAAAATCCATCAATTTTACAGGACGGGAATTACCAATATTATAAATCTTATAGGGAGCACAGGACATGCTTGGATCCGCAACCTCAGCATCCCAGCACTGGTTCCCTTCCGGAATAGAATCAGCCACTCTCAAGACACCTTCCACAATATCATCTATATATGTAAAATCACGAAGCATGTTGCCATTGTTAAAGACCTTGATGGGGCGACCATGCAAGATAGCATCCGCAAATAGAAAAGGAGACATATCCGGTCTACCCCAGGGACCATATACCGTGAAGAAACGAAGACCCGTAGAAGGTATATTATATAAATGGCTATAAGTATGTGCCATAAGTTCATTCGACTTCTTGGTTGCGGCATACAGACTCACCGGATGGGCTATGCCATCTTTCTCTGAAAAAGGAACCTGTCCATTCAAACCATATACACTACTGGAACTGGCATAAACCAAATGTTTCACCTGACTGTGACGACAACCCTCGAGAACATTCAGAAAACCGTCTATATTACTTTCAACATAAGCATATGGATTCTCAATGGAGTAGCGCACTCCCGCTTGTGCGGCCAAATTGATTACTACATCAAAATTTCCATTAGCAAACAGCATTTGCATAGCCTGCCTATCCTCGAGGTTCATCCGCACAAAACTAAATCGAGGATAAACATTACTCCGTGTGAACTTATACCATGACAGTTCAGATTGAGAAACACCTAAGCTCGAAAGGCGTCCATACTTTAAATTAATATCATAATACGAATTGATATTATCCAAACCCACAACTTCATCCCCACGTTGCAAAAGACGCTTACAAACATGCGAACCTATAAATCCGGCAGCACCGGTTACCAATAATTTCATTTAATATCCAAAAAAGAACGATAATTGACTAATCTTGCGAGTAATTTCAATCATTACAAATTCTAATACCACACATAAACTAAAAATAAGTATGACTAATATAACTGAATTTGAAATATTCAAGTAAGAAACTAATAATGATCTTACAAAAGTTAGTGCAAAACCATTAAACAAATAAAACTGCAATGAATATTTGCCCAAATAACCAAATATTTTCCTCAATTGAACAAAATCTAACACTCTCATTGATAAGCTCCAACAGAAAAATGTACCAATAATTGGCAAGACATATTTTTTTAATAATAAGATTTTCTCTAAATCATGTATCAAAAGAATATTAGTAACTCCAAATAAGAAACACAAAGAGTAATATATACAATCTTTAGAAATCCATTTTTTAAACCATTGATATTGTGAATAAAAAACATACCCAAAAACAAAAAAGAAAGAATAATAAACAATAATATCATTCAAAAACAAATTTGAAGCAAAAGGAACAATACCAGACACATAAACAATAATCAATAATAACAACAACCAATAAGCCAATATCTTTTTATTCAAAAAATAACGTAAATGTTCAAATATGAAAAATATAAAAAATAATACATAAACAAACCAATATTCTCCTCCATAAAAAAGAATCTTATCAATGTATGTTCCAATAGAGTCAACCTTCCTATTTACCAAAGAAGGGATGATGTATTTTATCCCCAATATTAATATTGAAAAACAGAAATATGGAACAAGAATTCTACGTACCTTATTAATAATATTTTTGTGCCCTTGTGCCGTAGTATTAGCAAATAAAAAGCCTGATAATAGAAAGAAACAAGGCATATGAAAACTATAAATTACATCCACGAGCCATCGGCACCAAAAAATCTGTTGCAAATCAATAGGATATACAATAGGACTATGTCCTAATATGACAAGCAGCATCGCAATTCCTTTAGCTATATTTACATCTTCGAAATAAATTCTACCCATATTATTTCTCTAACAATGTTTCATAAATGTGTAAATGTGTATAGATCACATTGTCTATAGAGAAATATTGCTCAGCTAATGTTCGAGAGTTTAATCCCATTTTTAGCCTAAGATTTTTATTCCTAAAGAGAATATCTAATCGATAGCTCAACGCATCACTGTCCTTAATCGGAATTAGGTATCCATTGTAGCCATCTATTACTGTTTCTTTACATCCTATTGAATTAGTCGTTATAATAGGACGACCTATAGCTGTTGCTTCTATTAAAGCCCTTGGTAATCCCTCTTTATAGTAAGAAGGGAAAGCGACAATATGACATTTTTTTAACAAATCCAGAACATCTGAACGATAACCTAGCCACTTGATATAATTCCCATCACATACTGCCTTTAATTCACTTTCTTTGATAGCCATAGGGTTATCATCAAGTCCACCACACAATAAAAACTGAACTTTATTCTGATATTGTCCCTTAAGTTTCATTGCAGCATCTGTCAAAATGAAAATTCCTTTCTCTACAATCATTCGAGCTGCTAATAGAACTTTTATTCTTCCTTCCTCCGGTTCAGGAGTATAATTATACTGTTTCAAATTAACACCAGACCCTTTAATTTTATAAGCTTGGAATTCCTTTATGATCTGATGTTTTAAAAATAATGACTTGTCTTCATCATTCTGAAAAATAACAGCAAGATTATTATGATGATGAGAAAAGCGAAGTACTTTAGGAAGCACTTTTGAAATAATAGATCGGTTTTCCTCTGAAAAAAATACACCTAGCCCGCTAACAGCATTAACGATCCCGTGAACATTAGCTAATTTCGCTGCTAACGTACCCCAAAGAATCGTTTTCAAACCGACATGATGCACAATATCCGGATTTTTACGACGATATAAATTATAAAGAAACCAACAAGTATATAATTCCTCTAATAAGTTTTGTCCAGATCGGTTCATAGGCAAATCGATCACCTTCAAACCAAGCGCCTCAATATCCTTTTTTTTTCCGGTATCCTTGGTTACGATAGTGACATTGTAACCAGATGTTTGAGCAGTTAATGCAATGTCTTTGCGATGAGAAAGAAAAAACCAATCAACGTTAACTACGATGAACAAATTAATCATTTTACGATATTGAGTAAAAAAGAATCTACTAAAGTTAAATAGTTTCTAAAATCAAAATTTGTATATTGTCGACATTCCTTTTTTAAATTATTTCTTTGTTCTCTAGTCAACCTCAGTGGAATTAATAAAGAGTCTATCAACGCTTCTTTAGTGACAATATTTAAGATAAAACCATTCTTCCCTTGATCAAGGTATGAATACAAATTACTATAAGAATTAGTCAATACTGGAGTTCCACATGAAATAGCCTCAACAAATTTTGTAGGAAATCCAGCCATATTAGGTCTATTGTTATCTCTTATAAATATCTGAAAATCGGATTTACATATATATTCAAGAACTTCTAAGTGTGATATTTTACCTTTAAACTCTATATAAGAAAGAATATCTTTAGGTAAATCTACCTTGTATAGTTGTGAATATTCTTCCGACGTCAATCCAATAATCAAGAATTTAAAATCAATTTTATATTCTTTCTGAATATCATATAGTGCAGCAACAATCAAATCAAGTCTATCCTTATTACCACTTCCCGGTGAACCAGCATATATCAAAGAGACGCGTTCATTATTCATGTATTTCTGAGATATCTTCCATTTACCCTGCTTTAAGTCAACTAGAGGTGGTAATTCTATAATATTAGTATTTTTATCCTTATAGTAATTATAGAGATATCTACTTATTACAATTAAACCATCTAGTTTAGGATGAATTATTTTCATTCGGAGCCAAGTATCTGCACCTTTTATGAATTTAAATAATAAACTACCTTGAGGAGAATACCATTCAGTACAATCAGACAAAATATAAATACCATTGCACAGCCCCCATTTACGCAATTTATTCAAAGCTAATGCCGGATAATTATATGCAATAATGAAGAGGGGTGAAAATTGTTTCAAACTATATAAGAAAGAAACATCCGACAGATATTTTACCCATTGAAATATTGAACACGGATATTTTACCCTGTAATATATAAATCCTTCAAATTCCAATTTTGTATCCTCAAATTCGACATCGTCTGCCATGTATTTATCAATACCTACAAAAATAACATGATATCCCAGTTTCCTAAATATTTTTGCATTAGATATCACACGCTGTGCAGCAGCATTTTTATCCGGTAGTTCGAAACCTCCAATGTATACAATCGTTTTATTCATCTCTTATACCTTATTCCATACCACTCTTTTCACATAATCTGTATATGAGAGTATAATTCGCACTACCTTGTCGCTTACATTAGGCATAGAATAATCAGATACAAGGCGAAAATTACGATTTTCTAAGTTCTGCTTCTGAAGTTCGGCCAGAGCCTGCATTACACGCTCTGGATTCAAACCAACCATCATCACACTAGTCTCCTCCATAGCTTCTGGACGTTCATGCGCTTCACGAATATTCAAAGCATGAAAGTTTAAGATACTGGACTCTTCACTAATAGTTCCCGAATCAGAAAGAACCGCATTTGCATTCAATTGAAGTTGATTATAATCACTCAATGACATCGGTTTCATCAACCGAATTAATTCATGAAAAGTAACCTCTTTTTCTTCAATCATCTTACGAGTACGAGGATGACAGGATACAATAACCGGATAACCATAAGTTTCCGCTATCATATTTAACACCACTGCTAAATTCATAAAATTCTGTTCGCTGGAAATATTTTCTTCACGATGGGCAGATACAACAAAATATTTTCCTTTTTCTAAATTAAGGATCTCAAGAATATGAGAAGATTGAATTTGGGGGAGATATTGATTTAAAACCTCGAACATTGGACTCCCCGTCTTAATAATACGATCAGCAGGAAGTCCTTCTCTCAAAAGATATTCCCTGGCAATAGAACTATAAGTCAGATTAATATCACTGATATGATCCACAATTTTACGATTACTCTCTTCTGGTACACGCTGATCAAAACAACGATTACCAGCCTCCATATGGAAAATTGGAATATGACGTTTCTTTGCTGCTATTGCACAAAGGCAAGAGTTTGTATCACCCAATACCAAAAAGGCGTCAGGTTGCACTTCCTCCAATACAGGATCAATACAAATTAATATTTGTCCGGCCGTGGCTGTTGCATTCTTTCCTGCTGCATTCAAAAAGTAATCTGGTTTTCTAAGTCTAAGATCCTCAAAAAAGACTTCATTTAATTCATAATCATAATTCTGACCAGTATGAACCAAAACATGTTCTATAGCAGGACTTGCATCAAGTTTCTGTAGCACACATGATAAACGGATTATTTCCGGACGAGTGCCGACAACAGTTAATACTTTCAATTTCTTCATATTTTAATTTTATATTTTCTCATAATAAGTATCTCCATCTTCTGGATCATACCATTCATTTATCCAAAACTGAGTATAGAGTTCTCCACCACCTACATTTGTGATACTATGAGTATACCAGACAGGCATATCCACATAAGAAGGTTCATTTCCATCTAGATAATATTCCAAAACTTCTTCTGTTCCAATACAACGAAGCTGTATAAGAGCTTTACCTTTAATAACCGTGAAACGTTCTATTTTGCGGCTATGATAATGGTTTCCACGGGTAATACCAGGAACAGTTGTAGAGAAAGAGACTTGCCCCCCCACTCCTAACTTTATTGTTTCAACAAAAATTCCACGAGGATCAGTATGAGAAGTCAGTTTAACAGGAAAATGATTTTTATAATCAATGTAGCTACGAAATGTATTAAATAGATTTACTTCATTTTGATCTTTTAATGTTGGGATAATACCATGATCAAAATAGAGTTTTTTATAACTATTCAGTAAACTCAAAACATCTGTCACTTTCTTTGAAAAATCAAAGGGGATTTCAGTTCTTTCAACTATAGAGACGGATGAGTGATAAACTAAATGTATTTTATTTACAATATATTTACAGAGATTTCCAATATAAATCAGCCTAACATCACTATCTTGTAATATCTCAGGGTGCTCTCCATGAGTCAATTTATAACAAAATGTCGCAATAAAAGAATTATAATTAGGTTGGCCAAAAGGACCATATACATTAGGAACGACCAACCCCGTAAAAGAAGCATCATTACGTATAGCCCAATCCTTTAATAATTCACGTCCGTCACGCTTAGATTTTCCATATTCATTATCACACTTTTCTTGAGTTGACGAAGAGAACAACAGATATGGTTTTACCTGCTCTATCTCCATTGCTGCAATGAGCTGTTTTACCAACCTAATATTCGTATCATAAATTACAGAAGGATCTAAGTGACGATTTACAGCAGCAAGATGAACTATGACATCGCATTGTTTCACAAACAAACGCAACTTCATATCACTCTCAAAGAATGAATCTTCAAAAGGAATGCGCATAATCTGGTTAGGCAACAAACCAAATTCGTTGTAGAGATTCCTCCCAACAAAACCTGATTGGCCAGTAATGCCAACTTTTATCATAAAAAATTAGGAATTAAAGGTTTAAGTCTTTACGAATGAAAGTAAGTTTAAGGAGTAGTTGTTTCATACCCTCTACATCTAACTGATGGGTATTATGCGAATGATAATCTTCTATTAAGGAGACTTCTTCATTTCCTTCAACAAAAAACTTGTCATAATTCAAATCACGCGTATCACAGGGAATACGGTAATAATCTCCCATATCTTCGGATTTAGACATTTCTTCACGTGTAACAAGTGTTTCATAAAGTTTTTCACCATGTCGTGTACCAATTACCTTCACTTTAGCCGAACTATGATAAAGCTCTTTCAAGGCATCAGCTAATACATCTAATGTTGCAGCCGGAGCTTTCTGAACAAACAAATCACCATTTTTTCCATGCTGGAAAGCATAAATTACTAAGTCAACAGCATCATCCAAAGTCATCATAAAACGGGTCATATTTGGATCTGTGATAGTTATAGCACTACCTTCTTTTATTTGTTCTACCCACAAAGGTATTACAGAGCCACGACTACCCATAACGTTGCCATATCGAGTACAGCAAATTGTTGTCTTTCCCTCAGCACCTAATTGACGGCCTTTAGCAATAGCTACTTTTTCCATCATGGCTTTACTAATCCCCATCGCATTAATAGGATAGGCTGCTTTATCAGTAGAAAGTACCACTACATTTTTAACACCGTGAGCAACAGCAGACTCTAATACATTCTCTGTACCAAGAACATTTGTCCGAACTGCTTGTGTTGGAAAAAACTCACAAGAGGGAACTTGCTTTAATGCAGCAGCATGAAAAATATAATCCACACCACTCATTACTCCATCCACGGAATGCCTATCACGAACATCGCCAATATAAAATTTCACCTTAGAATTTTTGAGATGATGACGCATATCATCTTGCTTTTTTTCATCACGAGAAAATATACGAATTTCATTGATATCAGAATCTAAGAAACGACGTAAAACAGCATTTCCAAAAGAACCTGTACCACCAGTTATTAATAATATTTTACCTCTAAATAATGACATAACACTCAATATTTTAACTATAACTAATGTTTATATAATAATGTAATATATAATCAATTCGAATTAATAACATTTAAAATTTTTAAGACTTGTAAACGGGGATTCTTATATTTTATAATAAAATCAGCGGCACTTTTTGCCAATATCTCTAATTCTATTGGGGACTTCTCACAAACTTTTATTATCGCTTCTTTTATAGCATCAATACCACCATTAGGTATAAAATATAAATAATCAGTATATTCTTGCGGTAAGCATTCTAATCTATACATTAAGGTAGGAGTTCCAGATGCTAAATAGTCCATTGTTTTAGAAGGAAAAAAATACTTCGTAATTTCCTCCTTATTTGATATAGGGTTAATAAGTAAAGTTGCTTTTTGCTGTAACAAAACCAGTTCGTCTTGAGTCACTTTAGCAAGATATTTAATACGCATATCAACTCTTGATTTTTCTATGACATACTTCATTAGTTCTCCATCACCACGAATCCATAAACGATATTCTAGACCGGGAATTTGCATAAAAGCATCAACTAGTTCTTTAATTCCATATTTTCGATTAATATTCCCTGTATAAAGAATCACTTTTTCTTTCTGCTCCAATTTATTAATTGGCAATTTTATTTCTCCAGAGAAAATTCCCTCTACTACCGTATATCTTGAATGTTGAATATTTAGTTTATCTACCATATGTTTACTTAATAACACAAATGAATCAAATTTATTTATATTATTGTAAATAAAATCAATCTCTACTTTCCTAGCCCCAATGAATTTATAAAATTTACTACATCCCATATATTCTGGCAAATCAGGAATAATTATACACAAATGTAAATCCGGGAATTTCTTTTTCATCTTCAAAGCTACTCTCATTAAATTGACCTGTAAAGAATAAACAAACAAGCATTTTTTTCCAGAAGTTGAAAAATACCATTTCTTTATTTTTGCTGATAAATCATCACAAAAAAATTTTATAAATGGTAAATTCAAAAAACTAGCACAATAGCCCTTAATATCTTTATAGACAAAATTTCCTCCTCTAAAATATATTTTTTTATAACCTACAGGATAAGTACTTATAACAGGAAATGACAACAACTCTAGATTAACCTCATTTTGTATAAACCCATCAATCAAAGCCCATTGAAGCTTATCAGCAGCGAATTGACACTTACCTTTGGTGTTTGTTAAAATATCCTCCAAACAATAATGTGGATAAAAGCAACCTAAAAACAAAATATTAAATTCATTCATTATTATTTTTCATCAAATCTTTTATAATACATTCAAATCGATTAGAAAAAGAAATTAAACTAAAGTTTTTATGTGCATAATCGTAAACCAAGCGACTCAATCTATTAATCTCAGCAATAGATAAAGAACTTGTATGTAATATAGTATTCACCACACTATCCAAATGATAATCACTAAATTCAAAAATAAAATTCTGGGATTCATAGCCTGTTTCTTTCGTAACAATAGGTATTAAACCATGGAGCATACATGTAGCCACACCTGATTGCATTCCTTCAGAACAAGACAATGAAACAATAAAAGCATTTTTTTCAACAACTTCAGAGATAAATGTATTATCCATAACATTTATTTTTTCATGTAGAAATGTATTTCGTCCTATACAAGGTTTAATCATTGCTATCTCTTGCTTTGAAATTCCATAAATATTCAATCGTTTTGAAGGAAGTTTAGCAAAAGCTTCTACTAATATATCTAATCCTTTATGTATAACTCCTGTTGAGCCAAACCATACAAAACTATTACATCTTTCTGTATCAGTATTTTCTTTTAAAATAAAATGTTCATTAAAAAAACCATTAACATTTATATGATATAACTTCTTAAAATAAGAAACCATACTTTTGCTATTATAAGTTGAATTCATACAAATAGCCCAATTAGCAATTTTATATTGCTCAATATCATAAAATGTATTTCTATAGTTTTGTATCTTAACTAGATTTCTTCTCTTTTTAAAATACTCTAAACGCTCATTATATTTTTTTTCTACTATTATCGGATTATTCTCTGTTATAAACAAAATACTTTTTTCTATATTTTGTATTTTCAATATCTGTTTAAAAACCTCCCCAAATCCAATTACCCAATCATATTTTCTTCCTCTCAATTTATCAATGACAGATAAATCATTACAATAGCATAAATCAATTGTAAATCCTAACTTAGATAATATGTATATCATTTGATTTGAATGATAAACATTAGGATGGAATAATTTATCTATATCTAGATTCAATTTAGAGATTGATGGTAAATAACATAATAAAACCCTAGGTTGTACTTTCGTTATATCCAAGTTTATATTGAGAATATAATCAAACTGACTTCTACGTAAAATTCGATATTTTAAATGATTCAATATTTTATATATCATAATACTACTAAATAAAATTACTCACCAACATCTATACTAGGAGAACATTCTTTTTTTAAACATAGGAAAACAGCATACCAAAGTAAATAAAAACGAAGAGTAAATAAAAAAGTACCATTTGGTATTAACTCACATAAAAATACTAAAAGAAAAAAAGCAGCCCCTTTTTGTGCATAAGAGCCTTTTTGGAAAAAAGCTCTATATATAGCAACAAAACAAATAGATACCAGAAGAAATAAATAACAAATCCCTCCCTTTAATATTAAATCTAAATATCCTGTTTCAATACCATTTCTATAGGAACTCAAACCGTTTTCACTTTCTCCCAAAGCAGTATAAGGAGTCTCAAAAGTTCCACCAATCCCTCTTCCCAATATATAATCGAATCCAGAAAAATCTTCATAAAATTCCTCTACAATTCCAGAACGAGAGTCTCTATTCATCCTACTCTTCAACATTTCAAAAACTACAGAATCAGAATTTTCAAATAAATATATCAGTCCTATTCCACTAAAAAGCAAAATTCCTCCAAACAAAAATTTTAAAAATTTGGATTTATAAATCAGTATACAATTATAATAGAAAGAAAAGAAAAGTGATAAGATAATCACAAAAATCATACTTCTACGCCCTAATATTAATGCAAAATATAATCCCAAAATAACGGCTAGTATAGATATCAGTCGCTGAGCCACAGTATTTAACTTAAATAAAATAACAGCAAACAATGCACTATAAACCATAGATTTACCAGAATACTCAATAAAGCTAACACAAGAGATGTAGTCTACAAAATTAAAAATATTCAACAAATAATAAAAACTAATTAGTATATACACAATATTACACACAAACAGTATTTTTAAAATATGTTTAATATCTATAGTGTTTTTCTTATTAAAAAGGAAAATAAGACTAAAAGGTAAAAACAAATAAGGATAAAATAATATTTCAAATAATTCCGATTGTGAGAAAAAGCCAATTAGCAAAATAAAAAAGGTCCAATAAGATAATAATTTAATCAATAGCCTATATTCTAAATCAGCAATTGATGTCTTCATCTTAAAGAAAAACAAGAAATAATAGATACCAAAAATAAGATAATGTAAATAGGGTAAAGAACAAAACGTTTGCAAAGTCATCACTATACCAGCAATCGCTATTACCCAAACAATAGATATATCAAGATTGATTTTTATCATACAATATCATATTTAATAATCTAATATGCTGTTGTATTACAGATTCTGAATTATATTCAATTTTTCCTTCACATATAATCATGCGATTTTCTATTAAATATTTAATCCCTTCTGCAAGATCTTCAACATTCTTATTATCGACGAGATAGCCATTTATTTTATGTTTAATCATTTCTGGAACAGCCGTATTATTAAACCCTATAATAGGGGTTTCGCATAGCAAATTCTCTAAGAATGTCAATCCAAAAGATTCCGCCAAAGATGGGGAAACATAGATATCTGTAGCATTATTAATAACCGCCATCAAAAAATCACTCGTAACAGTTCCCATAAATAATACAGGATATTTCGATCGTCGGATTATATTTTCCTGATAATTTGTACCAAAGACAAGTAATTGGATGGGTAAATCTGAATCTAATAATTCCAAAGCATCGAGTAGATAATCAATACCTTTAAACTTATTATAAGTTGATACACAACCAAACGAAATAATAATCTTATTCATATCAATATTCAATATGGATCTAGCAGACTTTTTATCTATTTTCTTAAATACTTTTTCATCAACAATATTAGAAATCACAAAATGTTTATTTTTTTTCGTAAGCAAAGATTTAGCCACACAATTATCCATCCAGGCACTAGGAGATACAAAATAAAGATGTTTATATTTTGAATACAATTTATATTTTTTATCGAATTCTTTACTAGCTAATGTATGCTTATGTTTTCTTGAAAACATGGGACAATAAATACATCCTGATTTATAATTTTCACAATCAAATGAATGATGACATCCACCCGTAATTGCCCACATATCATGCATAAATATAATTACTGGCTTATTTAGCATAAATAATTGTTCTAAGCTCTTAAAATTTAGAAAGCCTCCAACAAACCAGTGCAGATATATTACATCGGCTTCTACTATAAATGGATGACGATCAATTCTACTACCTATAAAATTAGGATAACTAAATGTATAACTTTCTTTCCTTTTTAATCTCAAATAAATTCTATTAACACAAGAATGGACCATATATTTGAAAGACACAATATGCTTATTATTTATTAACACATTGATCTTATCATCTATGAATGAACTTTTCAAATGTAACATCTTAGAATTTATACCACAATCTATCATTTTTAGATGTAAACGATAGGCGGCATTACCAGTCAAAGGTAACGAAGTTTGTACATGAGTCACTTTTATAGCACACATTTTTTTCTAAATTTATAATATTCTATCGGTGCCAGAATATATGCATTAAAATTTGCAATAATCAAAGAGTACACAAGAGCTTCAGCACCTAATTTGAAAAAATTTATCAAAATAAAAGATGAAACAACAAAAATAAAAGGTGCAAAAATAGAAGCAATAAACTGAATATTCAATCTTCCAATACCATTCAAAACACCGCAATATACACCTCCATAAAGAGACAGCAAATTATATATAAATAGTGAAAAAGATAAAGAGAAAGGAATATCAACAAGTTCTCCAATCCAGATTCTATAAACAAACGGAGAAATAAAAAGCATAATCACTCCTAACAAGCCAAAAACCGTACTTATTAACAAAAATTTATTCACAGTTTTTGAAATCCATAAATAATCCTTCAAAACAAAAGCATTTGTCATAGCTGACCATAATGGAGTATTAAATATAGTCATAGACATTATCAATACAGAAAAATATTTATATGCAATATTGTAATTTGTAACTTCATCCGGACCGAAACTCCTTATAATTATAAAATTAGAAGTCTGAAATAGAACAACTCCTGCAATTTGTATAACAAAAAATTTTACTCCTAAAGATAGTATATGTTTTGCTGACTTTAAGTTAGCTTCTCTCCAATGTGGCGATATTTGTTTATATCGTGTTTTAAAAAGAAATAAATTATAAAATAGCAATACAACCAAAGGAACTATACATAAAGCAAAAGCTAAAAAACTCAGGTTACCTTTAGTTGTTTTAATCAATAAAAATATAGTAAAAAAAGAAATTAGTTGTTCAATTACTCCCCTATATGATGCCTCTGCTGCTCTTTGATCAGATAACAAAATTATATTTATTGTAGATAAAATAAAACGTAAGCAAAAATAAATGATAACAATTCTTATACTTAATAAGATATCATCATTTATAGCTACTTTTAGAAGTTCACCCCAATCTACAAAGGAAGTTAATAGTAATAATACAAATAGAAGTGGAAGAAATATAAATATTAAAGAAACATATGCCGTGCTAACTAACGATTTTGCACCTTTTATATCATTAACAGCTAAGGATTTCGTTAATTCATTTCTTAATCCATTATTAATACCTATATCAAAAACTTGGAGCCATGCCACCGTTGAATTCAAAGTTAGCCAAATTCCATATAATTGGGGAGATACATAATCAATAGTTAAAGGCATTATCAAAAGAGACAATAAGACAGATAATATCTTAGCACCTCCCATTTTTATAATATTATTTTGAATCTGTTTAGTACGTTTGTTATTATCTTTAAAATAACATCGATCTATCTTTATTCCTATAATTTTCACGTTATCTTATAAATAAACAAAGCATATTAATATATTTACAAAATTATATTACAAATAAAATGTGTGTTATAAAAGAACTGACTAGATATTAAGAAATTTCTTTCAAAGTAAATTTCTTAATATCTAGTCAGTTCCTCATCTCCCGTCTGCTCAAAGCACTCCAGCAGCAACTGACATTTCAATACAGAGGCTGGTAGTTTTTCTAAAACAGTCATTGAACGATCCAATAATTCTTGAATAACCTGTTCATTCTCAGAGGAGAAATTAAACAGCATGGTATCGTAACCTTTGAACAAAGTAACAAGTATTTCCGCCTCTTCTTCGGGAGATTCTCCTTTCTGAAGAAGAAGATCGGCACACAAGTTACGGAGTTCTTGATTTAACGCAGTAAGTTCATTCACATAGACAGGAGTACCGTCCTCGCCATACTCCAAGAGTTTCTTCACTACGGAGGACACAGAATTACACAGAGAATTTTTCATTTTAAAAAGGAATGAATTATGATTCGTCGATTCTTTTCGGTTTTTATTTGTATAGAAGAGTAATAATATCCAATAGAATTATATCTAACGACGTAACGGGGCATTACATATATTGTTATCACCCGTTACATATATTGTTATCGCCATTACATATAATGGTATTTTCTTTACATATATACTTTTTATTTCTCTTTCCGGACGTAGCTAGCCGGAATTGTAACCATAGCGCTACCGAACATATCGATACGTACTAAAATATGATATTTATTATTATAGCGGACCAATTCTCCCCGCAAGCCTTGTAAATCGCCCTTGGCAACTACTACACGAGTACCTTTGGGAATGGACTCTCCTGTCAGGATCACCTGATCCTGGGAGTAATCGAGCATATAGCGAAAATCAGCCATTTGCGCATCAGGGATACAGGTAGGAGCCCCGGTGGAACGATCACGAAGGAAATCGTATACATTCAGTGTACTTCGGACGGCAGCCATTTCCTGACGGGAGATATGAACGAAAACCATACGGGGCAACAAAAGGCGCTCACGCTCAATGCGTTTTCCTTCACGCTCTATGACACGGTTTTGTACAGGAAGAAAGGTATCTACCTCCTGCAATTGAAAATAATCCCGAACTTTACGTTCTGAGTTAGTTCGTGTCAGTACGACATACCAATGTTTATCGCTATCTGTTGTCTCCAAGACTACGTTCGTAAGAAAAAGTTTCAGTAATGACTAAGAATGAAAATTTGTTAAAAACAAGAACATTCAAAAAACATGCCTTATTTTCAGTAATTTACAAATTAAGTTTTATGATAATCGGGTACAGAAAAAGTATTCGCACCGGATTTGAATACTATCCGATACGTTGAATTATTTTATTTTAAACATATATCGGACATAAAGAAAAGTATATTTGTCCGCCTATATATTTACGGGTGCAAAGGTAAAACCTTCTTTTGAGTCTCCAAAACTTTTCACAGGTTATTTTCATCATAGGAAGTTATATAACTGAATATCAAAGATATAATTTATCTCTTTGCAAATAAGGAAAGCAGCAATATACATAATACTAATGTGGCTCATAAAAGAATGTGGAAATAAGTGGAGAGGCAGGCTATGGAGAGTCTTAACGGTAACTTGATAAACAGACAACTACGCACATCTTGAATGTAAGAGAAGAATTTTACGGCAGAACGCATCCAGAATATAAGCAATTGATTATCAAACAATAATATCTTAATAAGAGAACTGTAGGAAGTTAACATTAACAGTACGTTAATATTAACTTCGTAATTGCAAGATATTAATTCTTTAGAGATACGAAGTTAATAAGCTATTGATAAGGAGGGAAAGCACTTTTACGGGCATTAACATTGTTAACGTATTCGTTGGTAAGAGCGTCCCGGCATTGGTTACAACCGCACAGTTTGCCGATGGCTTACCAGGCACAGTTCTTCTTTCTTCGTCCGGAATATGGCCGTATCGGTAAAACCACTTTTGGAAAGAATCGCCTTCAGTTCATCACAGGAATGAATCTCCATCCCTTCAACAAGTCCCGTCCAAGCCTTATTGGCAGGATCGCTTATCTCACAACAGATAAGAAACGATCCACCGGGCTTTAACACACGCGCCACTTCCGTAAAAGCATGCTGCAGGTTACCCCAGAAGTAGACAGTCTCGAAAGCAGTGACCGCATCGAACGCATAATCAGGATAGGGAAGTCGGTGGACTCCTCCCTGCTCGATAAAGCAGCGTGTACCGAGATACTTTTTATTTTTTTTACGCGCAAAGGTGACACTCTCCGGTGAAATATCTATGCCATACGCTTTCCCTTGCGGGCAACGTTGCAATATCTGTAGCAAATTGGCACCACCACCGCAACCGATGTCGAGTACACTCCATTCCGGTTGCCATTGCAAGCATGACATTCCCCATTGCGCCAATGATGCATGTCCTGTATTCATCCCCCAAAGTATCATTCTTCCGAAAAAACCTTCAGGCTTCCGGAAATTCTGTAAGATCCTGCTTACAAAGCCTCTCTTATTCATTTGTCTGCTGATTTAATATTTCAGGCAAAAGTACAGTTTCTGCCCAAACAGGCAATACCCAGAAATAGGGAATTTATTTCCTAAAAGATATTTGCAGGTATGCATCTGCTTCCCGTTAAAATTATGACGAACAGATGCCCGGAGGTGCGATGCTCTTTTCGTTTTCGTTTCATAAATATTACATAAACATTACAACATAACAGATTCATTATCAATATCTATTAATAATAAACATTCATATATTCAGTAACAGGTCTGTAACACTACCCTCCTATTTTTGCACCGGAAAACAACAAGCAGATGTTATGAACAATGTACAGCAAGTAAAAACTTATTCGCAGAGAAAAATTTCTGATTTCCTTTTCATTCTTTGGGCAGGCGGAGCAGCGCTGCTCTCCTATTCATTGGTATATGCACTGAGAAAGCCTTATACAGCAGCCGGATTTGACGGACTTGAAGCGTTTGGAATGGACTACAAAGTGGTAGTTACCATCGCGCAAATATTAGGATATGTACTTTCTAAATTCATCGGAATTAAATTAATCTCCGAATTAAAACGGGAAAACCGGATGAAGTTTATTCTGATCTCCATAATTCTGGCTGAAGCTTCGTTAATATTGTTCGGACTGTTGCCCGCACCTTATAATATAGGAGCCATGTTTCTGAACGGACTTTCACTGGGATGTATGTGGGGAATCATTTTTAGCTTTATCGAGGGAAGACGAATGACGGACATTCTTGCCAGCTTACTCGGAGTCAGTATGGTCATCAGCTCGGGTACCGCCAAGTCGGCCGGTTTGTATGTCATGGACACTTTGAACATCAGCGAATTCTGGATGCCTGCCCTGATAGGCGGAGTTGCCCTTCCTCTACTTGCCTTGTTGGGATATGCACTCAACCGGCTTCCACAGCCAACAGCCGAAGACATTGCCATGAAATCGAAACGGGAAACACTGAACGGCAAGCAACGATGGGAGCTATTTAAGAATTTCATGCCTTTCCTCACTCTGCTCTTTATAGCCAATGTGGTACTGACTATCTTGAGAGATATAAAGGAGGACTTCCTGGTAAAAATTATCGATGTCTCTCAATACTCTTCGTGGATGTTTGCACAGGTAGACAGCGTAGTAACCCTCATTATTCTGATAATTTTCGGATTAATGGTGTTCGTCAGAAGCAACTTGAAAGCACTGTCGATATTACTGGGATTGATCATTGCCAGCATGGTAGTGATGGCAGTCGTTTCGTTTGGTTACGAACAATTGCAGCTGAACGCCATCGTCTGGCTATTCATCCAGAGCCTGTGTCTCTATCTGGCTTTTCTCACTTTCCAGACTATCTTCTTCGACCGTTTTATCGCTTGCTTCAAAATTCGAGGTAACGTGGGTTTCTTCATTGCTATGAATGATTTTCTGGGCTATACGGGAACAGTCATAGTATTGGCTGTCAAAGAATTCTTTTCACCGGACATTAACTGGACAGCTTTCTACAATCTGATGGCAGGATATGTGGGAATAATCTGTTTCGTTGCTTTTGTATGCTCTTTCATCTACCTGCACCAACGCTACCGCAGGGAGAATTACGGAAAGACAGGGGTATTCAGAAAAAAAGAAGAAGAAAAAGAAGTTCCCGATTTCGTATATTAATTGCTATCTTTGTGGGTCAAAAAACTTAAAATGAAAGTTCACCATGAAGATTTTTCCAAGTAGCAGCATCAAGAAACTGGATGCTTACACCATAGAACATGAACCGATTGCATCGATCGACCTGATGGAGCGGGCCGCACAGGCACTGACCAAAGCCATCACCGAACGCTGGGACATCACAACTCCCGTCACGGTATTTGCCGGACCGGGCAACAATGGCGGAGATGCCCTTGCCGTGGCCCGAATGTTGGCGGAAAAGGAATACAAGGTCGAAGCCTATCTGTTTAACCCGAAAGGGGAACTGTCTGCCGACTGCCAGACCAACAAGGAGCTGGTAGAGATGATGGATAATGTGAAGTTCAGCGAAGTAAGCACACAGTTTGTACCTCCTGCCCTGACAATGGATCATCTGGTAGTGGACGGACTTTTTGGTTCGGGACTTAATAAGCCGCTAAGTGGCGGTTTTGCGGCAGTAGTGAAATATATCAATGCATCGCCTGCCACCGTAGTCGCCATCGATATCCCCTCGGGACTGATGGGAGAAGAGAACACATTTAATGTAAAAGCCAATATCATCCGTGCCCAATTGACATTGAGCCTGCAATTGCCGAAACTGGCTTTCCTCTTTGCCGAAAATTCCGAATTCGTAGGCGAATGGAAACTGTTGGATATCAACCTCAGTCGTGAAGCGATTGAAGAGACGGAAAGCAATTATGCCTTATTGGAAGCGGAAGAAATACACGCTCTGATCAAACCCCGTAACACTTTCTCACACAAAGGAAACTTTGGGCATGCTCTGCTGATTGCCGGTTCGTACGGCATGGCAGGCGCGTCGATACTGGCAGCCCGCGCCTGTATGCGTTCGGGTGTAGGCTTACTGACAGTCCATGCACCTATACGCAACAATGATATCCTGCAGATTTCGGTTCCGGAGGCAATTATCGAATCGGATGCCAGCGATACCTACTTTGCCTGCCCTACAGATACGGATGACTATCAGGCTGTAGGAATCGGTCCGGGCATCGGACGCTCGGAAGAGACCGAAGCTGCACTGCTTGAACAACTCAGTGGTTGCCAGACACCTCTGGTACTGGATGCCGATGCACTAAACATATTGGCCAACCACCGCCACGCACTGACCACATTGCCCAAAGGCTCTATTCTGACTCCCCATCCCAAAGAACTGGAACGCATGGTGGGCAAATGCCAGAACTCATACGAACGACTGATGAAGGCCTGTGAACTGGCCCGAACCGCCAAAGTACATATCATATTAAAAGGGGCCTATTCGGCAATTATCACCCCCTCGGGCAAGTGCTATTTCAACTCTACGGGTAATCCGGGTATGGCAACAGCCGGAAGCGGAGATGTATTGACAGGTGTCGTGCTGGCTTTGCTCGCACAGGGATATCCGGCTGAAGAAGCTGCCAAAATCGGTACTTATGTACATGGCCTGGCAGGTGATTTCGCACGCAAAAAGCAAGGCGTTATCAGCATGACGGCAGGAGACATTATCAGTAATCTGCCATTGGCTTGGCGTCTGGTAAGCGAATAAAAGTTAACAACTTATGATTTTCCAAATAACTTCATTAACTTTGTTTTTTAAACCAGTTAAAATAAACCGGAAATGAAAAAGCTAATTATACTGACAGGGCTGTTACTCTCTACCTCGGCTTATGCCCAGACCGAAGTTACAGCGGGAGTTACCCGGGGAAAAGATTACGGTGTAACCTATGCACTTCCTAAAACAGCAATCAATATTGAAGTCAAAGTCAATAAAGTGACATATACTCCGGGAGAATTCAGCAAGTATGCCGACCGTTATCTCCGGTTGACCGATGTGTCGGGTGAGCCTCAGGAATATTGGGAACTGGTCAGCGTCAAAGCAAAATCTGTCGGTATCCCCGATAGCGAACATACCTATTTTGTCAAGCTGAAAGATAAAACAGTAGCTCCGCTAATAGAATTGACCGAAGATGGTATCGTAAAATCAATCAACGTACCGCTATCTCCTAAAAAATCGGCTCCGATGCAACCCGCCACGACACAGAAAAAGAAGATAAATCCACGTGATTTTCTGACCGAAGAGATTCTGATGGCAGGTTCTACGGCTAAAATGGCGGAGTTGGTTGCCAAAGAGATTTATAACATTCGTGAAAGTAAAAATGCCCTGGTACGCGGACAGGCAGACAACATGCCCAAAGATGGGGAGCAACTGAAGATTATGCTTGCCAACCTGGAAGAGCAAGAGGCTGCCATGACCGAAATGTTCTCGGGTACCTTGAATAAAGACGAAAAGATATTCAACATCCGCCTCACTCCGGATAAGGAAATGGACAACGAAGTAGCTTTCCGCTTTTCGAAGAAGCTGGGCATAGTTGCCAATAACGATCTTGCAGGAGAGCCGGTTTATATCACGCTGAAGAATCTGAAAACCGTCAACGTACCGGAAGACGATGGCAAAAAGAAGGTGGACGGCATTGCCTATAATGTGCCCGGCAAAGCACAAGTAACACTAACGGAGGGGAAAAAGCAATGGTTTAACGGAGAACTTCCTGTCACACAATTCGGTACCATCGAATATCTGGCTCCGGCGCTTTTCAATAAGAAATCGACTGTTCAGGTTACTTTCAACCCGGATACAGGAGGCTTGATCAAGGTAGATAGAGAAGAAGGAGAATAAAACATAATCAAAAACTCCGGCCGATCTTAAATGAAGTGCACCCCAAAAGTTCATGTTTAACTTTTAGGGTGCACTTCATTTTTAAATCAGCCGGAGTCTCTTTATTATAAATCAGTTCTCAATCACTAATTTCACAAATCCGTCTTTCTGCAACTGAGTGATATAAGCCGTAATACGTGATTCGTAATTTTCTTCATAATTGAAGTGTTCTGCCAGCTCTTCAATAATCCGGCGTACGGTTCTCTTTCCGTCAATCAACTCCCATACGGCAGTGCCATGATCTTCCAGCCGGACATGAATATCCGCAGACATTCCTTTAGGCAACAAGAATCGCCGCATCCACTCGTATTTAAACCGGGGGAAAGCAATGGTAACGGTACCATCGCTTCCCTTTTCGGCCGTAATATTTTCACTACGGAAAGGAATTACATCCAGAAGATTTATTTTCTCTTTCACGTCTGCCATATACTGTTATTTTTTGATATTTGCTTCCTGCAGTCCGTATCCCTTCTTCTTGTCTTCCGCTTTCAGCATTAAAGCTACAATCAGAGCCAAAACACCGAAACAAGCAAAGATAGCCATAGGCAAAGTATAGTCATAAGTCTGCGCTCCATCCACAACAGGACCTTTGCAATAGGTATTCAACACCCATCCGATCAACAGAGGTACCCCCATCAATCCCCAGTTCTGCACCCAGAAAATCAAAGCATAGGCAGTACCCAGTTGTTTCTCCGGAATAATTTTCGGAACAGAAGGCCACATGGCCGAAGGCACCAGTGAAAAAGCAATACCCAGAACAATCATAATCACAGTGGCAAACCACCATACGTTCAGAATGGGAAGCGCAAACAAAGTATGCACACCAATCAGCATGACGGCACCGATAATCATCAACGTCGCTCCCTTACCGATACGGTCATAAAGAGTACCAAACAACGGAGTCAGGAAGATGGTACCTATCGGTAGTAATCCCGGAATATTTCCGGCCAGCTTAGGGTCTACATTATACTTCTGCACCATCAGGTCGGTTGCATATTTAATAAAGGGGAAAACAGCAGAATAGAATAGTACACACAATAAAGCAATCAGCCAGAAGCCTTTATTGGTGACAATCAGCATAACGTCCTTCATACGGAACGGTTCTTCCGGTTCTTCTCCCTGAGCATCTAAAGAAGCGTCAAGTTTCTTATCATAAAAGGTATAAATGAAAAAGGCGATAGTACCGATGCACAGCATGATCAGGCACAACAAAATAGGCATCGGAATATTGGTATGGAAACTGCCGCTTTCATCCGTATAGCCGAAATAATCGGCAATGGGAACGGTAAGCACCATAGCCAAAGTGGTACCGATACGTGCGGTTGCCATCTCAAGTCCCATAGCCAAAGCCATCTCTTTACCTTTAAACCATTTCACGATAATCTTAGAGACAGTGATACCGGCGATCTCTACGCCGACACCAAAGATAGCGTATCCTAAAGCCGCCAGAAAGACCTGAGTCTTGAAACCCATAATCAAAGCTCCCTCAGGAAAAGTAGTAGAGATAGCATAATATTTTAGTCCACAACCCAACACCATCAGTATACAAGCTCCCATACCGGTGAAACGAACTCCCATCTTATCGAGAATAATACCACCGAAAATCAACATGAGCAGGAATACATTGAACCATCCGTAAGCACTGGTAAAGAATCCGTAGTCCAAACTATCCCAGAGAAGCTCTTTCTCGAGCATAGGCTTTAAAGGGGACATTACATCGGTGAGGAAATAGCCGCAAAGCATAGTAAACGCGACCAGAGCGAGCACACTCCAACGAAGTGTTTTGGAGTCACTCAATTTGTTTTTCAATTGTTCTGTCATTGTAATATTTAAACTCAGAAATTAGTAAAAGTGTTATTGCGAACAAAGGTAACTAAATCTGCCTTGTATGCCTAACAAAAAGATGCATTTTACGGCAAAAAATAAGCGAAGCTGCAAGTTTCGGTTTGAAATTGCAGCTTCGCTTATCGTTTCTTAAAAAGAATCTGTTGTTAGTTTGCCGGAGTAGCCGGAGTTTCTGTGGCAGGTGCTTCAACCGGAGCAGCAGCGTCTGTCTTCGGTGCAGTAGTACCTACGGGCAGGTTATAAGGGTTGGTCTGCTCTTCCTGCTGTGCCTGTTCCATAATGACATCTTGTGTTTTAGAAGAAGAAGTCGGAACGACATACGCAGTAGCAATGCTCATCACAACCATAAATGCAGCTAAGCCCCAAGTTGCTTTTTCCAGAAAGTCTGTAGTTTTGCGTACACCCATAATCTGGTTAGATGATGAGAACCCTGAAGCAAGACCACCGCCTTTTGAGTTCTGAATCAACACAATGAAGCACATCAGTATGGCTGCAATAACCATTAAGATAACTAATAATAAGTACATTTTGTTATTTTGATTTAGCGTTAATAATCAATTTCTCTAAAAATCTGATTTGGTCTGCAAAGTAAGCATTTTTTTTTGGATATTTCAAACTTAATTTTTTAATAATTTCAAGTGCCTTGGAATATCGATGCTGTTTGACGTATATTTTGGCCAATGTTTCGGTGAAACAGCTATCATCTTCATCTTCTTCATGATGCGTCTCGCTCTCTTCCTCTTCGGAGATAGCTTTATTTTCATCTGCCGGTTGCAAACGGATGGATGTTTCTTCTTCACTTCTTTCGATAAAGCCGTCAATCAATTCATGACCGCGAAGTTTGGGAGTTTCTTCCAGTTCCGGTGTATCGTCTTCTTGCAGCAAATAGGTGGTATAGTCCGTTGCATAGTCCAGGCTTGTCTGGGCTGAAACCTCTTCGGGCACGGTGGCCAGAAAAGCATCGATCAGGGAAAGCGTACGATCGAGGCTGGGCTCTTCCTCTAAAACTTCTGTTTCGGGAAGTGCGTTCTTTTTCCGAGGTTTCAAAATATATCGTTCACCCTCAATCAGATAAAACAGCTTCCGGCGATCAGCCACATGCAATATGGCTTTACGAAGCTCGGCACCGAAAGAGATATCGTGCAACAAATATAGATTTTTAAGATAGAGTAATCGCAGTGACTGAAAATAAGGATAGCGTGTGACAAGCGTTCGCAACTCGTACAAAGTATCTTTATTCAGCGTTTCCGGATGCTGAATCCATTGTTGTAAGTTAGCAGAAATCATTCTAATTACCAGTTTGCTACCGTTGCGTTAAATATTTGATCTGTAATCTCTTTGGTCATCTCCGCAATCAGTCCGTCCTGAACGGCTGTTAGCAACTCCCTCGAATCATAAACACGGAAAGCCGAGAACTGTTGCTCGAAGTCCTGTTCATGATTCGTATTGTTCACAAAACGAACATTCACTGTGATGGTCAGCTTGGTTTCAGAAGAGTATCCGTCGGCCGAAACAGCCTGGTTATACTGGTTATATCCGGTAATCTCTCCATCAATCTCGAGGTCGGCATTGTTATTCACCAGTTTCAGACGGGTCTGACGAAGGAAAATGTCTTTCAGGTCCTCGTTGAACTTAGTGCCTAACGGTGCATAAACATAGTCCGACTTAATAGGAAAGTCGGCAATAGAGATAGTCTTTACCTTATCGTAATTGATATTACCACCATTAAACTTATAAGAAACAGTACACGAAATTCCTACTACCAGTGTGAAAACCAGCAGTGAAATTCGCATTATCTTTTTATTCCAATCCATATTCTTTTATTTTTCGGTAAAGGGTACGCTCGGATATATTAAGATCCTTTGCCGCGCTTTTTCGTTTGCCATGATGCTTTTCAAGGGCTTTACGTATCATTTCTTTCTCGACTTCGTCCAACGAAAGCGACTCTTCCACATACTCTTCGGTATCTTGTATGTCATCGTCATCGGGACAATTGGGCTTGACCGGATGAATGATGGCAGGCACTGAGGGCGTAGGGGCTACTACCGGAGCCGGCGTATAAAACGTACCGACATTGGAGGTTACCGCTCCGCGCTCGGACATGATTTCGTGTACAAGCTTTTTCAGTTCGGTCACATCTTGTCGCATGTCAAAAAGGACCTGATATAAGATTTCACGTTCACTTTCGAAGCTCTTCCCTGTCTTTACACCGAACAGGGCAGGCAATCGCTGCGTACTCTGAGCAGGCAGATAAGATTGCAAGATAGGGGCATTAATCTCACGGTTAGTCTCAATTATAGAGATTTGCTCCGTGATATTCTTCAACTGACGCACATTACCCGGCCAGGAATAAGACAGCAAAACCCGTTTGGCATCTTCGGTCAGCTGTATGGCGGGCATACGATACTTCTCTGCAAAGTCACTTGCAAACTTACGGAACAGTAACAGCACATCTTCTCCACGCTCCCGCAAAGGAGGGATCTGGATGGGCACCGTATTGAGACGATAGTATAAATCCTCACGGAAACGTCCCTCTGCAATGGCCTGGGTCAAATTGACATTGGTAGCAGCCACAATGCGGACATCCGTTTTCTGTACTTTGGAGGAGCCTACTTTTATAAACTCCCCACTCTCGAGTACACGAAGCAAACGTGCCTGCGTGGGCAAAGGCAATTCTCCGACTTCATCCAGAAAAATAGTTCCGCCGTCGGCTTCACCAAAATAGCCCTTTCGCTCACCGATGGCTCCCGTAAAAGCCCCTTTTTCATGACCGAACAGTTCCGAATCGATGGTTCCTTCAGGAATAGCACCACAGTTGACAGCAATATACTGTCCATGCTTTCGGCGACTGTATTGGTGAATGATCTGAGGGAAACTTTCCTTACCAACACCACTCTCTCCGGTTATTAGCACGGACAAATCGGTAGGTGCCACCTGTATGGCAACATCTATCGCACGCGTCAAAGCTTCAGTGTTACCAATAATACCGAACCTTAGTTTTACCTGTTGTATTTCCGCTTTTGTCATATTCGCACTAAACTCCCTTCCTGATTAAATATCATCATCTACTGTATCGAGCTTCAGTTTATCACTGTCGTCTCGTTTTTCGTAATATTGTTTACGTAACGGATTGGCATGTGCTTCCTTCTCACGTTGGCGGTTACGGAATACGTCTATCGCTACATAAATAGCCTGACGGAATGAATCTTCGCAAGCAACGCCTTTTCCTGCAATATCATAGGCTGTGCCATGCGCGGGAGAAGTGCGTATCACCGGCAAACCCGCCGTGTAGTTCACACCTTCATCCATGGCCAATGCCTTGAAAGGAGCCAATCCCTGATCGTGATACATGGCCAGTACTCCGTCAAAATGGGTGAAATTGCCCGATCCCATAAATCCGTCAGCCGGATAAGGGCCATAGCACAAGATTCCCTTGGCAGCCATTTCCTGAATAGCAGGAGAAATGATTTCCTGTTCTTCTGTACCGAGCAATCCGTCGTCTCCGGCATGCGGATTCAGTGCCAACACTGCGATGCGCGGTGCACCAATCCCGAAATCCTGTTTCAACGACCGGTTGAATATGGCAAGTTTCTCCTGAATCAGTTCCTTGGTTATTGAAGAGGCTATCTCACGAACCGGAATATGTCCTGTTACCAAAGCTACCCGGAAATCCTCTTTCATCAGGATCATCAGTGATTTTGAACCATTCCCCAGACGTTGTTCGATGTATTCCGTATGTCCGGGAAAAGCAAATCCTTCGGACTGAATCGTATGCTTATTGATAGGAGCCGTCACTATGACATCGATCAAGCCTTCCCTGAACTCCTCTATCGCCTTCTCAAGTGCTCCCAAAGCTGCTTTACCGGCTTCCGGATCGGGTTTTGAGAACTCTACTTTCACCTCGTCATCCGTACAGTTGACCACGCTCAGGCGATTGTGGGCAGCTTCTGCAGCGGTATTGACAATACTGAAGTTAGTAGGCAAATCGAGCGACTTGCGGTGATATGCAGCCACTTTCGGAGAGCCGTAAATGACCGGTGTACAGAGTTCCAACATGACGGGGTCGGCAAACGTTTTTAAAATGACTTCGTATCCTACCCCATTTATGTCTCCCTGAGTGATGCCAATTTTTATTTTGTTATCTTCCATTTTGTTATTTGTTAGTTTTCTCCTCCTGCTCTATGCCCATCGGAATCTGTTCCTGCGCCTTCTCGGTAGGAAGTTGCAAAGTATACAGAGATGCTTCCAATCGGCGCATCAGGTCACGTTTCATTTTATCGGGTGAGTAAATAAATACTTCTGTAGTGATAATACGGTGGCTGGCTTTATCCAGACGGGTGTGCGAAACAAACGGGCCACCCATGAAATCGCCCTTTATGCGCCACAGTCCGCGTGCTTCCATTGTGTAATCTCCATGAATATCAATCGGACGAACCTCTACGGTAGACGAATCAGTCGCCATGTACATACCCTCTTTGGCACCCGGAATATTAGCCTTCATCACTGAATCGCGCTTATGGATAAAGAACTCTTTCGTAAAGGTATCCTTATCTGTATACGGGTAAGAGTAGATTACAAAGTTCTGGTCTCCGGTAGCAGCATTAGTACCTGCCCAGAAAAAGTCTTCTCCTGTCTTCGAACTGCTCAGTTCGGCCGGAAGCCAGATATCACTGTTGAACATGCTACCTACTTTCGTCGAAATATAGTCATTATGATTTTTCTCCAGGAAAGAGATCTGACGGTTCATTTCGGCACGGGTAAAGAAGTCTATAATCGGCTGTTTGTTCTCTTCGACAAACTTCTCAAACGATGCCTCGTCCGGAGCCTGGATAGTCAAAATCATCTGGGGAGATGCATATACATCCTTGGCATACTTGAATTTAGGTTGGGTATAAATGTCCTGTATATCTACGATAATAATGTTGCGCACCAACTTCAGGATGGCATCAAAATCTTTGGGAGAAGTAGACATGATCCTGAACGAACGTTCCGATTGCGGAAGTCCGGGCACATCTGTATCGAGCACATTGTACAAAGCTCTACCGGCAGGACGCTCCCACACAGGCTTCTCAACCACAACGAGGACTTCATAAGCACGTCCGCTGGAAGTTGGAGTAAACACACTTTTCTTGCCGCTTTTACAAGAAAACAACACTACTGCTACAAGAGCCATACTGAGGTAAAACAGGTACTTTTTCATATGCATCAATTTTAATGTTTTCACAAATCTACGAAATGGTCGTATACTTTCATCCAATGTGCTGATAATTTATATTAATTCTTGTTACTCTCCTCCTGTTTAGCCGTCGATAACATCCCGCAAGCGGCAAAAATATCTTCTCCCCGGGAAGCTCGAATGGTAGTGAACAGTCCATGTGAGGTCAGGTAGTCACGAAATGACGTCATAGTCTCCATACCGGCACCCTCGAGGTCTACCCCAGGAATGGCATGAAACCGGATTAAGTTCACCCGGCAGTCAAGCCCACGCAGCAATTTCAACAGCTCCTTAGCATAAATCAGCGAATCATTGACGCCCTTAAAAACAATGTATTCAAACGAAAGTCTGCGCTGTTTACTAAAATCATAGTTTTTTAACAGATCGACCATTTCTTTAATCGAGAAAGCCCTTTCGGCCGGCATCAGCTCAGAACGTTGTGAAGGAAAAGGAGAATGCAGGCTGATAGCCAGATGACATTCGCTTTCTTCAATAAAGCGTTGAAGCCCTTTCCGCAATCCTACAGACGACAAAGTAATGCGCTTAGGGCTCCATCCGTATCCATACGAAGCGGTCAGGATATGCAGCGCTTTTAATACTTCATCCAAATTATCGAGAGGCTCGCCCATCCCCATCATCACGACATTGGTCAACTTATCCCGCTCCGGCAATGCTGCGATTTGATTCAAGATCTGATTGGCTGTCAGACTTGCGGTAAATCCTTGTTTACCCGTCATGCAGAACTTACAGTTCATTTTACAGCCTACCTGAGAAGACACGCACAATGTCGCCCGATCCTCGTCCGGAATATACACCGCTTCAACAAAATGATTGTCACTCACCTGATAAAGATACTTCACCGTACCATCTACGGAACGCATCTCATCAACAGGCGCGGATATCCCCAAATCATACTCTCCCTTGAGCAACTCTCTATGCTTCAACGACAGATTGGTCATTTCATCAATAGAAGTCACTTTTTTATCGTATAACCAGGAAGCGATCTGTTTGGCTGCAAAAGCAGGCATCCCCAAATCTTTGGTGACAGATTGCAATTCGGTAAGGGTCATTCCTAAAAGCGGATATTTGGGCATATTTACTACAAATATTTATTTATTCATGCAAATGTAAGGAATAAAAGTCGATTTTAAAAAAGAGAAGGGACAAAAGTTAATAGGAAGAGGGAAAGAGATAGCAAAAAGAAAGGCCGTTCCGTGCGGAACAGCCTTTCGTATATTAAAACGACGTTATCTAAAAAACAAATCCGTTTTTAGAAGAACAGGTATCGTTTATCTTTTACATCGCCTTTCAGATAAAGATCGTTCATAAAACGACTTGCCAGACGGGCATGCATGTTTTCCAATGTAGCCTCTTCTGATTGGGCATCGAATGTTTCGTTCAGCTTATCTTTGGCATATACCTGCAACACAAACACACCGCCATTACCCTTGATAGGAGCGCTCAGCTTATTGATATCCGAAACCGAAGCGTATGCGCCTACCAGCGGCTCACTACTACGCAAAGCGGCTACATAAGCAGGCGCTGCAAATGTTACGTGTTTTACAGAATCACTTACTGCATTGGCCATCGATGTGTACTGGGCAATTGTAGTTGCATTGGCAGCCTTCATGTCGGCCATGATCTTCTCAGCTTTCTTATCACGAATGATTTCAGCTCTCAACTGATCCTGAACCTGGGCCAAAGGACGATAACCTTCTTCGATCACGCTAACCAGACCAACAACCAACATGCGGTCGCTTTCGCCACATTCATATAAGCCGGAAACTTCACCCGGTTTTGCAGCAAAGGCCCATTTCAGTGCTTCTTTAGTCCCTCTGATACCACCGATTCCGTGTTCTGAGCTATACAGATCATTTCTTTCGAGCAATTTATAGCCTGATTCTTCAGCATTGGCCGCAACCTTGTCTACTGTCGGGTTAGCTGCAATAAACTGGCTGAATTCATTATAAGCTTTATTATAAGTTTCTTTGCTGAACTCAACCGCACGCTTGATAACGGCAACTTTATATTTATCTTTCACAGCTTTCTTATCAGTCACCTGCAAAATGATATTGCCTTGTCCCAATGCTACGTTAGAGAGTTCGTTTACTCCCAGATTGTTGATAGTGCTGATAAATTTCAAGTTATCGCCATCAACCTGTGCATTTTCGTAGTTAGCAGACGAAATCCAGTTGGATTCACCTGTTTGTCCGTACTTCTTAGCCAAAGCTGTAAAGTCGGCTCCACCCTTAATAGCAGTATAGATGCTGTCAGCCAAAGCCTTTGTTTTAGCAGCGTCTTCTGTGTAAACCTGAATCTGACGGAACTGTACAGAATCGGCAGCAGCCACTTTAGACAACACCTTGAACGAATTGATAGTATTGTCGCCTGCATTGTAGTAAGGGCCATATACTTGTCCAATCGAAGCTGAATCCATGCGTGCAACTACATCTGACGGGAAAGCTTTCTTGGTATAGTACAAATCAACATACGGATATTCCGATCCGGTAGAACGGATGAAAGTAGTATAATCACCATTGGCAGTAGCCAGTTGGTTTGTATAATCAGTCACTTCTTGCTGGATAGCAGCTCTGTCTTCTGCACTGGCTGTCACCTGTACATCGATGTATTTGATGTTGCGTGTTTCAACATATTGTTTGAACTGTTCTTTCTTCTTGTTATAGAGATCTTTCAGTTCAGACTCTTTCACTGTGATAGTAGAGTCTACAATAGAAGAATAAGGAACAGCAGCCAACAGAACATCCGACTGGTTTACTCTTGCGTCGAATGCATCCTGTGCTTCAACCGGATTAGAGAAAAGAGCTTTAGTCACCAGTGCCTGATATTTTTCCGCCAAACGGCTCTGGATCAGTGTCTTTTCTACAAATGACCAAAGTTTGTGCATTCCTTCATAGTATTCCACATATTGAGACGGCATCTTGGTCTTGTCCATTTTAGAGTAGTCAGCCAAGAATTTCTTCAACATATCTTTATCGAAAGCGCCTGTTTGAGGATTGCGGAACGGAGTCTGCTGCAGCAACGGATTCACACCTTCGTTAATGATTGATTGAATTTCAGCCTTCGAAACAGTAATACCGAGCTTCTTCGCTTCTTTTTCAATCAGTTTATTGTTCACATAGCTACGCCATACTTCGTCTTTCACCTGATTGGTCTGTTCATCATTCAATGAACTCATTCCGCTTGAGAACTTGATAACTTCGGTATATTCTTCTACCATGTTCTGGTAGTCCTGAGCAGAAAGAGTTTCTCCATTGACTTCGCCTACATCATGCGATTGGTGTGGCTGGAGAACTTTCCAGGCATCGCCCGCAATGAAAGCAAACAAAGCCAAACCAATAACGATCACCAACAGGGGTCCTTTGGATCTAATGTTTTGTAATGTTGCCATTTTGATTAATACGATTTATTTGTTATTATTATTTTCTTCATCTTTGGTTTTAGCGCACGAAGATACAAAAAATGCTAATATGCATCTATTTATTAGCTAAAAAATTACAGCTATCGATCATTATTCCATTACTTTCAGTCGGACAAGTTCGATTTTCGTTGCTGTAACCTTAATTATCTTAAACTGATATTTACCGACAGAGACCAATTCGTGCAATTTCGGAAAGCTCTGGTATTGATTCAAGATTAATCCTCCCACCGTCAGATAGTCATCGGATTCGGGAAGCTCCAAATTAAAAGTTTCGTTTACTTTTTCTATTTCCAAACGGGCCGAAAGCACGTATTCATGCTCACCGATCTGCTTACAAATATAGGAAGTGTTGTCGTGTTCGTCTTCGATATCACCGAAAATTTCTTCAACAAGGTCTTCAAGGCTGACAATGCCCGAAGTTCCTCCAAATTCATCCACTACCACGGCAATGGTCTTTTTCTGCTGCATAAACAGCTTCATCAGTTTATGGGCCGCCATCGTTTCAGGCACAATGGGAACTTCTTTCACATGATCGCGCCAATCTTTCGGGCTACGAAACATTTCGGACGAATGAATGTATCCCACCACATTGTCTATATTACCATCATAGACAATTATTTTTGATATACCGGACTCAACAAACCGGCCTTTAAGTTCTTCAAGGGATGTATCCAGCGCAACTGCTACCACTTCTGTCCGTGGAACGATGCAGTCGCGTATCTTGACCGCCGAGAAGTCGAGTGCATTCTGAAAGATTTTCACTTCCGTGTCCAGAGTTTCCTCACTTTCGGCATTGTCTATACTCGACTGGACAAAATAATCCAGATCTACCTTACCAAAGGCTTTCGCAGAGGCTTCCTTGTTCACTTTCATCCCAAACAGGCGAAGAAAGAGGTAAGAGACTCCCGACGAAAATTTAGATATAGGATAGAGAACAACATAACAGATGAAAAGAGGAACTGCACAGACATTCAGGGCCAGATTGGGATTGATCTTAAAAAGCGTTTTGGGCAGAAACTCTCCTGTCACCAAGATGATCAGTGTGGAGATCACGGTCTGTACCAATACCATTACAAAATGATTGGTGATCCATCCGGCCAGCAAATTGTCGCCGATAATCTGTGCCATCAATATACCATAGATAACCAGAGCGATGTTATTCCCGACCAGCATGGTCGAAATAAAATCATTGGGATTCCGGAAGAATAGCGAAAGGATACGCGATGATACCCCTCCTTTCCGGTCCATTTCAAAACGAAGTTTGTCTACCGAAACAAAAGCAATCTCCATTCCCGAAAAGAAAGCAGAAAATGCCATCGTAATCAACAGGTAAATAATGATGCTCATAGTTAGTTTACAGAATCTGTTTTTGCCTTTTCGGCATCTTCATCGATATATACTATACCGGATATGTTATGAACAACCGGCTTCATAAACTGATCGTCTGACTCAAAGCCATATCCGGTCATAATCTGATCCGGTTTTTCCATCCGGACAAACTTATCGGTATACACTTTCTTGGTGGCTTCATTCCAATATAACAACTCGGTGGTCACATGATCGCCCTTCAGACTCTTAATATCTACATTTCCAATAAGTTTCCAAAGCCGGTCACGATCATAATAATAAGCCGTATCCGCCTTTATACTCGCATCTATATGAAATAGCGAATCGAACTGTTCCAGATAAATGCCCTTCTCAAAAGCCCAATACGAGGGTTTCTTCTTATCAAAGATCAACCATTCTTCAGTGTTGACCCGGTAACGTGTGACACCGGAATCGGATATAAGGGTCGTTACCCCCCGTGTATCCATAACAGGCAGTGAATCCCGCTCGGTAATGGCATCGGCCATCGCCTTATTTCTCCCGCCACAGGAAGAAAATAAAAGAAGCATAACAATTGCCCCAAAGACAATTGTTATGCTCAAACTTTTATTTAATAAACTGTTACTTTGTTGTCGCAACATAGATTTATCTGATCGTTGTAGACTCTCCAATCCAACCACCGATAGTGATGCGGTCGCCGGCTTTGTAGCCCAACATAAACAAGTCTTTAGCCTGCGGAGTATAAGCGGAATATCTGCTGATCATTTTGTTAACTTCTTCTGTTACACTCGGATCTACAGATTTAGCTTTCTGCAATTTGTCGATAACAGCAAAATAAGTACACTTGTTCAAAGCCGATTCATCACTCCAGTTAGGACTCATAGCATACAAGTTGGCGATAAGGATATAAGGAGCACCATAGTTTTCATTGAAGCTGATTGCTTTCTGAGCATAAGATCTTGCCTGAGACAATTTCTTGGCAGTAGTCAAAACACTGGCAGCAGCATAAGCCTTTTCTGCTTTCTTTGCATTGTCTGTCTCAAGGTTGATCGCTTCGTCAAAGAACTTCACAGAACCATCGATATCCCCTTTCTTATAGGCCTGGTATGCACATCCGGTAGCAGCCTCAGCCGAAGGCTCAATCTTGTATACATAGAATGAAGCCTGCTGATAAGCGTCGCTATCCGTACACTTCATCATCTTCATAATGCTGATGACTTTCTTCAAATAATTCAAATCAGTCTGATTGGTTTCTACTTTAGGTCCATAGATACCTTGCAGTGATTCACAATCGGCAGTGCCGCTGTTAATGAACAGAGCTACCAGATTATCTTTGATACCTCCGAAAGCTTTCTTCACACTCTCTTTGTCAGCAGCAGCTATAGCATCGTCTGCATATTCGGATGCAGCCAGATAGTCCTGAATAAACTGCTCTTTGTGAGCCGGATCTTCCTTCAGTTTATCGTGAGACATCTGCAAGAAATAGAACAATGTAGCAGCTGCAGACTCAGCTTTCGCAGCGTCCACCGATTTTTTCAACCAATCATAAGCTTGATTTACATCCACCTTCGGAGCAAATGCAATATAATCGACAGCTTTAATGCCCAGTGCTTCATCTTCCGACGATACTTTTACACCTTTTCCCAAGAATTCCTGAGTATACTTCATACGCAAATCGTGCGTATTCATCAACTCATCAAAATACTTTTTGTATTCTGCAGAGTTTCTGTCTTTGATCTGCCCCAGCAACCCTTTCAGAATTTTATAACCGTCTGTGAAGGTATAGAAACGAAGAGTCGGGCAGTTCTCCAAAACAGCTTTCCACGGAGTATAAGCATCTTTAAAGTTACCAGCTTTCACTGCTTCGTGAGAAATACTACTGTTCGAATTACAATTAGCGTCGTCCTGTGCTACCACAGTTGTTGCTCCCGCCGAAAGAAACAACACAGCCACAAGCGTTTTAATTTTCATTGTATCTAAATTTTAGTTGTTATATAATACCGTCTATTCTCTCTATTATTTAACTTTACGTTTGAAGAACCAGCCTTCATTGAACGTGATTCCAATGCTCAAACGCAATGTATTTTCATCTACCATACCGGCTTTCAGACCATGTACTTTAATATATTGAGCCGAAACGTTGATTAGCGAGCGTGAACCCGGAAGAGGTAATCCCAAACCGGCCGTTACTCCATACTCACGAGAGGCTCTCTCCCCTCCTATTTTATAATAAGGTTCCGAATAATATCCTCCGACGCGGTATTTGATATGCGCCAGATAACTACGCGAGAAACGACTCGGCATATACTCGGCACCCACTGAAATTTTCATCGCATCACAAAAAGCATTCGGCTGATTCATATAGGTCACGTCGCCCCACTTCTGCAAATTAAAATCAGCTCCCACGATCAGACGTTTGTCATACTCGTACGTAAGTCCCACCCCAAAGCTATTGGGCATTCCAAAGGTAGCCACCGTATCGACCGTATTCGTAGTGACGGCCTGCGTGCTGTTGGAGTTCGTAAGCGTCGATCTTTGTACATAAGCTTCGTTATGCAAATCTTTTTTAGGCGAGAACACTACACCTAATGTAACCGCATGCTTCCTACCCAGCTGCTGTGTGTATTGCGCGCCGAAGTCCAGCTTATAATCGCGCACGGACAAATAGTCTACATGCTGAAAAGCAAAAGCGTTGTCATTATAAGGAAAAGTAATACGCGCCTGACGCGTGATCTCCCCCCAAAAGTACGATACGTTGACGCCGACTGAAAGGTTTTTCAGCACCTTCACTCCCAAACCTACGTAAAGCTGATGCAAGCCTCCGTCTCCGGCAAATGAAGTGACACTCCGCGCTTCTTCCGATGCAACATCGTTGTTCGCCTTGGCCATATTATAGCCCACACTCGAGTAGGGCAGCAGACCGATACTCATGGCCACGCGCTGGTGTAGACGAAACTGCATCGCTATGTAGTCAAAACTTGAATTTTTCGCATTCAACTTGGTGCCTTCACTACTAAAGTTTGTATTTTGCATCGAAAACCCTCCGTCAAAAAGAAAGGTCAACGAATCAATAGCCGTATAAGAAGCAGGATTCAACGGATTGATATGTGATCCATCGCGCAATCCGTAAGCGATCCCTCCCATTGCTTTACTGTTTGCAAATGACTGATCAGCCAACTGACCATAGCCATATCGTGTATAAGGAGAGTTTGTATTATTTTGAGCGATTGCCACTCCGGGTAATAATATCGTGAGCAGAAGCGCACAAAGTGTCTGTTTATATCCTACCATTATTATAGTTTAATATTCTATTTAATCCTTTCAACACTAAAAATCTATCTGCAAAGATGACACTTTTTAATTTCGTATCAAAAGAAAAATCATCTCCGCCCGTTAAAAAAACCAAAAGTTCAGGATATTTATGCTTCATAGCCGTAATATACCCTGCAATTTCGTATTCTATCCCTTTCTTTACACCTGCACGAATAGCAGTTTCAGTATCTTTTCCCATATCCGGCATGCGTCCTTCGGCATGAACCAACGGCAAACGTCCGGTAAATTGATGGAGTGCTTTCAGCCGCATCCAGAGTCCGGGCGAAATATTGCCCCCATGATACTGTCCCAAAGAATCAACAAATTCGTAAGTGATGCAAGTACCCGCATCAATCACCAAAATGTCTTTACCCGGGAACTGATCATGGGCCGCCACCACGGCAGCCATCCGGTCATAACCGAGAGTTTCGGGGGTTTCATACAAATTTATTACCGGAAGCGGCGTATGGCTGTCTAACCATAAGACGGGGACAGGAAGCTTGTTCAACTGAGCCAGCACACACTCGTTTAAGTCTATAACCGTAGCAACAATTGCTTTCCGAACATCATACTTATTACAAACAGCCTCCAAGGAATCCAGGGACTGATTAGAGTCGTAAACAACTTCTACCATAGAAGTCCGGTCGAAAAGCGCTACTTTGGCTACTGTATTTCCAATATCGATAATTAAGTTCACCTTCTCTCTGTTTGAGGGCGCAAAGATAAGAGATAAAATTTATTCAAATACCGAAATAGCGAATAAAAAAGAGCGGCATAGAGAGAAAAATAAAAAAAACGTCCCGACAGCCGATTCGGTAAAACTACTTTCCTCTCCCGAAATCTTCGCTGGAAAAGTGCGGAAAAGAGAGCCAGAAGGCATAAACAAAAACAAGCAGAAAATCCAAAAACCAGCAACGAATTTTCATTACTGATTAATAAGCATATAGAGACAAAAAACAGAATACCCCCAATAGCCTACAATACAAAACAAAACAGAATATAACAAGAAGAATGGACGGAAGCTCAAAAAACTGTTGCTGCCGCTGACGACAGTCTCCCCAAAACGCACCCCGAGGAAACGCGTCACGAACAAATCGAAGTCCGGCGATCAACAGGACGAAGTCCGGCTATTCACAAACCGCAGCCCGGCAGCCGAAGGCCTGCAGCCCGACGCTCGGGGAAGCACAGCCCTGCGCTCAGGAACAAATTGCCCCGCGATTGACGAAAAGAGACAAATAAATTCATTGAACCAGCCATTTTATTCCCACAAAAGCAGTATCTTTGCCACATGAACTCAAAGTTGCGACATTTACTCCTGATTGTTTTTTCAATCTTCCCGATTCTGACATGGGGAACGGAAAGTCTGTCCACCGCTGATTCCATCCGGATCAGCCTGTTGACATGCGCTCCGGGTGAAGAAATCTATTCGCTCTTCGGGCACACGGCTATCCGTTACGAAGAACCGGCACGAGGCATCGACCAGGTATACAATTATGGCTTGTTCAGTTTCAACACCCCCAACTTCATCCTGCGTTTCGCACTCGGCAAGACCGATTATCAATTGGGGGTGGAAGATTACCGCCGTTTTGCCGCCGAATACGAATACTTCGGACGTAGTGTATGGCAGCAGACGCTCAATCTGACAGCCGAAGAACAACGACAGCTAATCACCCTTCTGGAAAAAAATTACCGCCCGGAAAACCGGATATACCGCTATAACTTTTTCTACGACAACTGCGCTACCCGTCCACGGGACAAGGTGGAAGAGAGTCTGCAAAAAAGCGGTAGCCAACTGCTCTTCAGCAATGCACACACCGAAAATGGCGAAACGAAATCTTATCGGGATATTGTCCATCAATACACGAAAGGACATCCTTGGGCACAATTCGGAATCGATTTCTGCATAGGCAGCCAAGCCGACCACCCCATCAACGATAGACAAATGATGTTCGCTCCGTTTTATCTGATGGATGCTTTTGCCGGAGCACGCATAGCCAACACTTCAGACAACAAAGCACTGGTGGCTTCCACCAAAAAAATTATTGACTGTGAACCGGATGTATCCGACTCCGCAGAAAATGATATCTGGAATATGCTAACCCCCATCCGATTGTCCCTTCTTGTGTTTATCGCAATCGGAATGGCTACCGTCTATGGTCTACGCAAGAAAAAGAGTCTTTGGGGACTGGATATCGCAGTGTTTGCGGCAGCGGGTATCGCAGGATGCATCATCGCTTTCCTTGCTCTTTTCTCCGAACACCCCACGGTAGGCTCCAATTACTTGCTGTTTGTCTTCCATCCGGGGCATCTGCTCTGCCTCCCTTTCTTTATAAACGATGAACGAAAGCGACGCAAAAGCAGGTATCATCTGCTGAACTGCACAGTTTTAACACTTTTTATAGTGCTTTTTCCGGTAATACCACAAAATTTCGACTTAGCAGTATTACCTTTGGCACTCTGTTTGCTGATACGTTCTGCAAGCAATCTTATTCTGACATACAAAAAAGCTAAATGAAAGGACTATTAACCTCCATACTGACCGTACTTACCTTTACCGGACTGCAAGCCCAGCCACTTCCATCTACCCCGAAATTAGTGGTAGGTCTCACCATAGACCAGTTACGTACGGACTATCTCGAAGCTTTTTCAACACTGTATGGCGACAGGGGATTCAGAAGGCTCTGGAAAGAAGGACGTGTGTTCCGGAATGCCGAATATACTTTCAGCGGCACGGACCGCGCATCAGCCATAGCCGCTATTTATACAGGCACCACTCCTTCGGTCAACGGCATTATCGGCAAACGATGGATGGATGTATCGACACTGCGTACTGTGAGTTGTGTCGACGACCCCGCTTTCATGGGCAATTATACAAACGAAAGCTCTTCGCCTTCCCATCTCCTGACCTCTACGATAGCCGATGAACTGAAGATAGCCACCCGTAACGAGGGATTGGTATATGCCATCGCTCCATTCCGCGACGCTGCCATTTTTGCAGCAGGACATGCCGGAAATGGCGCATTCTGGCTCAACAACACAACCGGAAAATGGTGTGGAACGACCTATTATAGCGAGTTTCCATGGTGGGTAAGCCAGTATAACGACCGGAATGCCATCGACTTCCGCATTGCTGATATGACATGGACTCCTGTCCATCCGGTACAAAGCTACAGTTTCCTTCCCGAATGGAGAGATGCTGCTTTTAAATACAAATTTGACGACGATCGTGTCAATAAATACAAACGACTGATTACAAGCCCTTTTATCAACGATGAAATCAATACGCTGACAGAAGAACTGCTGGATAAGAGCACAATGGGCAAAGATCATGTCCCCGACATGCTGGCACTGACCTACTATGCAGGCAACTACGCCCATAAGAGCGTACAGGAATGTGCCATGGAGATGCAGGATACATACGTACGACTCGATCGGAGCATTGCCTCTTTACTGGACATCATTGACAAGAAAGTGGGTCTGCAGAATGTTGTTTTCTTTATTACCTCCACCGGATATACCGATACCGAATCACCCGACCTGGGACTCTACCGGGTTCCGACCGGCGAATTTCACCTGAACCGCTGCGCAGCCTTGCTGAACATGTATCTGATGGCTACCTACGGGCAAGGACAGTATGTGGAAGCGTACTACGATCAGCAGATTTATCTGAATCACAAACTGATCGAAGAAAAACAACTGAATCTGGCGGATATACAGGAAAAAGCCGCCGAATTTCTGATCCAATTCAGCGGAGTGAATGAAGTATATTCCGGCAAACGCCTGTTATTGGGGTCCTGGACACCGGACATCTCGATGATACGCAACAGTTTCCACCGTAAACGCTCGGGCGACCTGCTGATTGACGTATTGCCGGGCTGGAGCATCGTCAACGAAAATACATCCGACCATAAGGTGGTACGGAAAGCGCATATTCCGTCTCCCCTTATTTTTATGGGCAGCGGCGTAAAACCAGCCGTAATCAACACGCCCGTAACCATTGACCACATAGCTCCCACCGTAGCTCACATATTGAGAATACGATCTCCCAATGCCTGTTCGGCAACTCCGATTACCGACATCCGGTAATACTTTCCGCACAAAAAACAAGGTGCAAAGCGCAAATAAATCAGCATTTTAATGTAACTTTGCGCAGTTAAATCAATTTAGTAAATAATAAACATAAATAATAGATAATGGGATTTAATGAATTTTTAAGCTCGATTTTCGGAAACAAATCCACACGAGACATGAAAGAAATCCAACCCTGGGTAGACAAGATCAAAGCCGCTTACCCGGAGGTTGCTAAGCTTGACAATGACGGCCTCCGTGCAAAAACAGAGGAACTTAAAGAATACATCCGTAACTCGGCAAGTAAAGAACGCGCCAAGGCCGATGAACTCAGAGCCGGCATCGAAAATGTAGAGCTGGAAGACCGCGAAGAGGTATTTGCTCAGATCGACAAAATCGAAAAAGAAATATTGGAAATATATGAAAAAGCACTCGATGAAGTATTACCGGTTGCTTTCTCTATTGTAAAAGAATCGGCCAAGCGTTTCTCTGAAAACGAAGAAATAGTGGTGACGGCCACTGACTTTGACCGGACATTGGCAGCAACCAAGGACTTTGTCCGCATCGAAGGTGACAAAGCCATCTGGCAAAACCATTGGAACGCCGGCGGCAACGACACGGTGTGGAACATGGTTCACTATGACGTACAGTTGTTCGGTGGCGTGGTACTGCACAAAGGTAAAATTGCCGAAATGGCAACAGGTGAAGGTAAAACCTTGGTGGCTACCCTCCCCGTATTCCTGAATGCACTGACCGGAAACGGCGTACACGTAGTAACCGTGAACGACTACCTGGCAAAACGTGACTCCGAATGGATGGGACCGCTTTACATGTTCCACGGACTCAGCGTAGACTGCATCGACCGTCATCAGCCTAATTCCGATGCACGCCGCCAGGCCTATCTGGCAGATATCACATTCGGAACGAACAATGAATTCGGTTTCGACTACTTGCGTGATAACATGGCCATCAGCCCGAAGGACCTGGTACAGCGCCAGCACAATTATGCTATCGTCGACGAGGTGGACTCAGTATTGATCGATGATGCCCGTACTCCGTTGATTATCTCCGGTCCGGTGCCTAAAGGCGAAGACCAACTTTTTGATCAACTCCGTCCATTGGTAGAGCGACTCGTGGAAGCACAAAAAGTATTAGCAACCAAATACCTCTCAGAAGCCAAGAAACTTATCAACTCGGACGATAAGAAAGAGGTGGAAGAAGGATTCCTTGCGCTGTTCCGCAGTCACAAGGCACTGCCTAAAAACAAGGCGTTGATTAAATTCCTCAGTGAACAGGGTATCAAAGCCGGTATGCTGAAGACGGAAGAGGTCTATATGGAACAAAACAACAAGCGCATGCACGAAGCAACAGATCCATTGTACTTCGTTATTGATGAAAAGCTGAACAGCGTAGACCTGACAGACAAAGGTGTCGATCTGATCACAGGCAACTCGGAAGATCCGACTCTATTCGTTTTGCCGGACATTGCCGCCCAACTTTCCGAACTGGAAAATGAACATGGATTGAGCGACGAACAAAAGCTTGAAAAGAAAGATGCCTTATTGACCAATTATGCCATCAAGTCAGAACGCGTACACACCATCAACCAGTTGTTGAAGGCATATACCATGTTTGAGAAAGACGATGAATATGTAGTGATCGACGGACAGGTGAAGATTGTTGACGAGCAAACAGGACGTATCATGGAAGGCCGCCGTTACTCGGACGGACTGCACCAGGCCATCGAAGCCAAAGAAGGTGTGAAAGTGGAAGCTGCCACACAGACATTTGCTACCATCACGCTGCAGAACTACTTCCGCATGTACCACAAACTCTCGGGTATGACCGGTACGGCCGAAACAGAAGCCGGTGAGTTGTGGGACATCTACAAACTGGATGTAGTAGTGATTCCGACCAACCGCCCGATAGCCCGTAAGGATATGAACGACCGCGTTTACAAGACGAAACGTGAAAAATATAAAGCCGTAATCGAAGAGATTGAACAGTTGGTCCAAGCAGGACGCCCGGTATTGGTGGGTACTACTTCGGTAGAAATTTCCGAGATGCTGAGCAAAATGCTGACAATGCGCAAGATCGAACACAACGTACTGAATGCGAAACTCCACCAGAAGGAAGCAGACATTGTTGCCAAGGCCGGTTTGAGCGGTACAGTTACTATTGCTACCAACATGGCGGGCCGTGGAACGGACATCAAGCTGAGCCCTGAAGTAAAAGCGGCGGGCGGTCTGGCAATCATCGGTACCGAACGTCACGAGTCACGTCGTGTAGACCGTCAGTTGCGTGGCCGTGCAGGACGTCAGGGTGACCCGGGTTCATCTGTATTCTTCGTTTCACTGGAAGATGACCTGATGCGTCTCTTCTCTTCTGACCGCATCGCCAGCGTGATGGATAAACTGGGATTCCAGGAAGGTGAAATGATCGAACATAAAATGATTTCAAACTCCATCGAACGTGCACAGAAGAAAGTAGAAGAAAACAACTTCGGTATCCGTAAACGTCTGTTGGAATATGACGATGTGATGAACAAACAGCGTACGGTGGTTTACACCAAACGCCGCCACGCCCTTATGGGTGAGCGTATCGGAATGGATATCGTCAATATGATCTGGGACCGTTGCGCGGCCGCAATCGAAAACAATGCAGACTACGAAGAATGTAAACTGGACTTGCTCCAAACACTCGCAATGGAGGCTCCTTTCACAGAAGAGGAGTTCCGCAACGAGAAAAAGGACAAGCTGGCAGACAAAACATTCGATGTGGCAATGGCTAACTTCAAGCGCAAGACAGAACGTCTAGCACAAATAGCCAACCCTGTCATCAAACAGGTGTACGAAAATCAAGGGCACATGTACGAAAACATCCTGATTCCGATTACAGACGGAAAACGCATGTATAACATCTCTTGCAACCTGAAAGCGGCTTACGAAAGTGAATCGAAAGAAGTAGTGAAATCATTTGAAAAATCAATTCTTCTTCATGTCATTGACGAATCCTGGAAAGAAAATTTACGCGAACTGGATGAACTGAAACACTCGGTGCAGAACGCAAGTTATGAACAGAAAGACCCGCTGTTGATCTACAAACTGGAATCTGTGACTCTGTTTGACAACATGGTAAACAAGATCAATAACCAGACAGTGTCTATCCTGATGCGCGGCCAGATTCCCGTAGCCGAGCCTACAGAGGAACAGCAAGAAGCAGCCAGACGCGTAGAAGTACGTCAGGCAGCTCCTGAGCAACGCCAGGACATGAGCAAATATCGCGAACAAAAACAAGACCTGAATGATCCGAATCAGCAGGCCGCTGCCCAGCAGGATACTCGCGAAGCCGTAAAACGCGAACCGATCCGCGCTGAAAAGACAGTGGGTCGCAATGATCCTTGTCCGTGCGGAAGTGGAAAGAAGTACAAAAACTGCCACGGACGGAACAGTTAAGTAACAAAGAACTTACAACTCCTTAATAAAAGCCTCGAACGGTTAAAAACTGTTCGAGGCTTTTCTATATTCAACCAAAATCGTATTTTTGTTCTTTTAGAAAAGTAAAAAAACAGGCTATGACAAAATATCCGTATATACTGTTCGTATTGCTCCTCGCGTCTTTCAGTTCCTGCCAGACTGTTGAGCAACTTTCCATCGATTATATGCTCCCCGCAGAGATCAGTTTTCCTAACGAACTGAAACGAGTGGCAGTCGTAAACAATGTGAGCGACACTCCGGATAATACCTTACCACCCAAGGATAATACAATAAAAAATAAAAATGAACTCAGCCGTGCAGTAGCCTATCACGAGGGACAACCCGCACTCACTACCGAAGCATTGGCCAAAGCTATTGCCGAACAGAACTATTTCAATGAAGTCGTAATCTGCGATTCGGCCCTGCGTGCACGTGATTTCACACCCCGTGAATCGACTCTCAGCCAAGAGGAAGTTCAGACCTTGGCACAGTTTCTGGACGTGGATTGCATCATCTCACTGGAAAACTTGCAGATGAAATCGACACGGGTTCTCAGTTACATCCCCGAATGGAACACTTATTACGGCACACTGGATACGAAGGTTTACCCAACGCTGAAAATCTATCTGCCGGGACGAAAAAGCCCGATGGTAACCATCAATACCCATGACAGTATTTTTTGGGAAGAATATGGAAATACCGAAGGGTTTGTCCGCTCACGCCTGCCGGATGAAAGACAAATGATACGCGAAGCTTCTGAATTTGCCGGTTCCGTGCCGGTAAACAGAATATTACCTTACTGGAAAACGGCCAATCGATATTATTTCATCAATGGCTCCGTAGCTATGCGCGATGCTGCCGTTTATGTGAAAGAAAACGAATGGGAGAAAGCATCTAAACTGTGGGAACAGGCTTTTAAAGCAGCCAAGAACGACAAAAAGAAAATGCGTGCAGCCTTCAACCTGGCTCTATATTACGAGATGAAAGACAGTGTGGAAGAAGCACACAAATGGGCTGTCACTGCACAGGAACTGGCCCGTAAAATAGACAAAATCGACACGTTGAAGAGAAACGATATAGACTTGAGCGAAATCCCCAACTACTACCTGACCAGCCTTTATGTGAATGAATTAAAGGAAAGGAGCAACGGATTGGGCAAATTAAAAGGCCAAATGAGTAGATTTAATGAGGATTTTTAAAGAAATCATGCAAGGGTTCTTATTTTTTTTATACCTTTGAGCTAAATAAAAAGAGCTAAAAGATATGAAACTTAGTCAGCAATCACAAGCCATTATCGAATCTGCGATTCAAAAAGCAATCAACAAATATACCTGTGGATGCGAACAGACCATCGTCACAGATATCCATATTCAACCGAATCAGAATTCCGGTGAACTCTTTATCTATGACGATGAAGATGAAGAACTATCCAGTGTAACCATCGATGAATGGACAGCCTACGAAGGGGACGACTTTTACGAAGATGCTGAAAGAATTTTCCGTACCGTGCTTTGCCGCATGAAAGAGAACGGGAGCTTCGATAAGTTAACCATCCTCAAACCCTACTCCTTTGTGTTGGTAGATGAAGACAAAGAGACGATCTCAGAGCTTCTGCTTGTAGATGACGACACACTGTTGGTGAACGATGAACTATTGAAGGGACTGGACAAAGAATTGGACGACTTCCTGAAAGACCTGTTGGAGAAATAATCCTCTTTTTTTCATTATATAGTAAAAGAGGCCATCCGAATGATTCGGATAGCCTCTTTTTGATATACAGTTTGTATAATCAAAATCTCGTCACTTTGTCGGAGTGAGCTTTCAGATACTCAAAACGATTGATCAGTTCACCCAACTTTTTAGGATACTTCTCGGCCAGATTCTTTTGTTGACCGATGTCTGACTTCAAATTATACAACTTATAACCGTAACCCAAACCGATGAAGTCACCGTCTTCCTTGCTATAAGGATTGTAATATGGAGGAATCAGCGCCCAATCTCCCTGACGATAGGCATAATTGAACATTCCCTCAATAACCAACTCTTTACGCCCTTTTTTACTCTTGCCCAGAAAAGCATCGAGTGTGTTTTCGCTATCTACCTTGTCCGGATAAGTCTGTCCCAAAAGAGAAGCAAACGAGGCCAATAGGTCCATCTGACAGACAAATACATCTGACACCTGAGGCTTCACCTTTGCAGGCCAACGAAGCATGAACGGTATACGGGTACCACCGTCGAACATACTTGTTTTACCCCCTCTCAACGGACCGGCTATTTTGTGATCACCCACCAACTCTACCGCATCATCTTGGTAACCATCATCGAGCACCGGACCATTGTCACTCGTCAGGATCACAATGGTATTCTCCGCCAATCCCAACTTATCCAACTCTTTCAGGAACTGATCAACACACCAGTCTGCCTCCAGAATCACATCACCACGGGGTCCCATGCCTGACTTTCCTACAAAACGTTCGTTGGGAACACGAGGTACATGCGGTTGGTGAAGTCCGTAATAAAGGAAGAAAGGCTTGTCTTTATTGTCATCTACAAACTGCCTGGCCTTGTCCAGGAATAATCCTGCCATTTCTTCATCTTTCCATTGTGCAGCCTTCCCGCCTTTCTGGAAACCAATGCGGGGAACTCCATTCACAATAGAGCCTGCATGTCCCACACTGGGATGCATGCGCAACAATTCGGGGTTCTCTTTACCGGTAGGTTCGCCGGGGAAGTTTTTCCGGTAATCCACATAAAGAGGGTCATTCGGATCCAATCCGACAACTCTTCCATTTTCCAGAAAGACGCAAGGAACGCGATCATTGGTTGCTGCCTGAATAAACGAATAGTCGTAACCGATCTCAGCGGCTCCGGGATGCACCTCCTTATTCCAGTCCACATGCCCATCTCCTAGGCCGATGTGCCATTTACCGACAGAACCGGTAGTATATCCCGCCTGCTTCATAAGTTTAGGCAACGTTATTTTTTGAGTATCGATAATCAATGCGGCGTTACCCGGTAAGATTTTAGCATCCACATTGCTCCAGGGATATTTCCCGGTCATCACCGAATAACGGCTGGGGGTAGATGTGGCCGCAGTACAAAATCCCTGCGTAAACCGAATACCTTCGTTGGCTATACGATCCATACCCGGAGTTTGAATCCGGTGTGCGCCATAACAACTTAAATCTCCGTATCCCAAGTCATCGGCGACAATCAGGATGATGTTGGGTTGTTTCTCTGTTTGTTCCTGGGCAGGCTGAGGTACGGCCAAGGCACTTACCGGCAAAGACACCCCTGCCACTAATCCCAATGTGCAGTTCAGCAATTTCATTCGTTCGTTTGTCATATCAATTTTGTTCATGAGTAATTTCCAATAAGGTCTGTCAGATCCGGATACAAAGATAGCCAACAATCTTATTCAGATACGAAAATAGTGAGATTAAATCGAAATGATATCCCTTAAAAAACGAGAGTGTGCCTCACGAGACACACCCTCTTCAATACCTCAGCGGCTATTTTGTTTAGGGCTTCAGGTTTTTCATCCGGACATGTCTTAATATATTCTGGAGTTCAAAAACCAGATCCGGATGGAGAGAAGCTACATTCTTCTGTTCTGCCACATCGTCTACCACGTGATATAACTGCGGTGTACTCAGATTTCCGGTTTCTATCTTCGGTCCCCAGGTAATCATGGCCGGTCCGTCATTGGGCTCAATGTACTTCCAGTCCTTGGTGCGGACTGATAATGTATGATTGGAAGCCTGCTCTATCACCCAGGATCGGTCGGACTGATTTTTGCCCAACCAAGTATCGAGGTAGTTAAAGCTATCGGGTGCCGCTCCCTTCGGCAGCCCGGCTCCTACCAATGAAGCCAAAGAGGCAAACCAGTCGATCTGCGAGACCAAAGCGTTGGAAACCTGTGATGAAGCAGCTCCCTTCGGCCATCTTACAATGGCAGGAATACGAGTTCCTCCTTCAAAAGCACTGTACTTATTACCACGCAACGGTCCTGCGGGACTATGACCGTTCAGCAATTCTTCCGCACGATCCTGATAGCCGTCATCGACAACCGGACCATTGTCACTGGACAGAATAATTAGCGTATTTTCTGACAGTCCCAGTTTATCAAGGGTTTCCATGATCTGGCCTACACTCCAGTCGAACTGCACGATGGCATCTCCACGCAATCCCATCGGGTTCTTTCCACGAAAACGGTCGTGCGGGAAACGGGGAACATGTACATCGTTTGTAGCAAAATACATAAAGAAAGGTTCGTCTTTATGCTCACGGATAAAGCCGATGGCATGTGAAGTGATTGAATCGGCAATATTTTCATCTTTCCACAAAGCCTTGCCGCCCCCTTTCATATATCCGATACGGCCGATACCATTGACGATGGCCATGTCGTGTCCATGGCTCGATTTCAGATTGAACAGCAATTCCGGGTGATCTTTTCCCAACGGTTCCCCCTCGATCGGCTTACGATAGCTGACTTCAATCGGAGCAGAAGGGTCATAATTGGCCACTTTACCATTTTCTATAAAGACACACGGAACACGATCGGCTGTTGCAGCCATTATATAAGAATAATCAAAACCTATATCTCCTAAAGCAGTCGGCAGAGGAGCATTCCAATCCTGTTCTCCATCCTTATCGCCCAACCCCAAATGCCATTTGCCGATGGCCGCCGTAGCGTAACCGGCATTCTTAAACATATCAGCCATCGTATAGCGTTCGGGACGGATAATCATCCCTGCATTGCCTGCTGCAATATCAGTGCCCGGACGACGCCAGGCATATTCTCCGGTAAGCATAGAGTAACGCGAAGGAGTACTGGTAGCAGCCGTAGCATGCGCATTGTTAAAACGAATACCTTCAGCTGCCAAACGGTTTACATTCGGAGTCTGCACATTCTTTGCACCATAACACTCCAAGTCGCCATAACCGAGGTCGTCGGCATAGATAAACACGACATTAGGAAGTTGCCGATCATTGATTTTTTGCTTGGCTTTTCCTCCCTTCTGACCGGTAGCAGCCATCAGGCATGCTACCGGAGAGAGACAAGCCAATAATACATATTGTCTCATTTTTTAAACTATTAAATTAGTCACGTAAATTCGGGTTAATATTTTGCTCGGACTGAGGGATCGGCCATGTATAATCCGTCGGATTACGGAAAGCACGTTTGCCCACATACCAGCGGTAGTTTCCTGTCGGGTCAACCTCTTTGGTCGTAGTCGCATACTGAGTCGAACCCGGGTAAGGCGCACCCCAAATTTTCTGGGACAATACTTCGTGTGCAATTCCCCATCTCATGATATCCCAGTAACGGATACCTTCCATAGCCAACTCGATGCGGCGTTCGTGACGCACGATTTCACGAAGCTTCGCAGGAGTTACCTCGGTTACCGGAGGCATGTTCACACTTGCACGTCCTCTCACTGCATTGATAGTCTCGTCCAATATTCCTTGAGTGATCGTTTGATTATCTTCAACCAGGCATTCCAGATAGCCCAACAACACTTCGGCATAACGAATAACCGGAGTCAGTCCGTTTGCGCTCTGTACATCGTTTATAGGTGTCGATTCTTCAAAATATTTCCTCATCATAAAGCCAGTTCTGGAAGCCTCGCTCGTATAATCAAGCTTCTCCTTCTTGGCTGCACTGTAGTCAGGACTCATCTTATACTCTGTACCCATAAAGATGGCACCGTTATAGTAAATTGTATAATCCAGACGCGGATCGCGATCCTTTCCTAAATTAGACGGGTCATATCTCGGATCATCATAGCTGAAAGGAGTTCCATCCTTAAATTCATACGATTCGTATAAATCAGCAGCCGGATTGACCAGGCTCCATCCCCCGTCTTTAGCAGAAAGTGCATGCTGCGGCAGACCGGTACCCAGATAGTTTTCCAAATACTGGATGTAGAAAATATTCTCCTTGTTCGAAGTTCCGGTAGAAGGATAAAACAGCTCCTGATAGTTGGCGTTTATCGCATTATCTCCCAATTCCATAATATCGTGGAAAGCCTTTGCTCCACTTTTCCAGTCTTTCTGCAACATGCAGGTACGTCCGAGAAAAGCAAGAGCCGCCTGCTTACAAGCACGTCCGGCTTCTCCCGCCGGAATGGCGGAGAAACGGGGTAAATCGGCCGCAGCTGCTGTAAATTCGGTTACACACCATTTCAGGATATCGGCCTGTGAGGTCTTTGTCACATTGTTGGCTTCTTCACCCGTCAGCACATTCTCTACCAAAGGAACATTTTTGAAATAGCTGGCAAGGTAAAAATACTGTGTCGCACGCAGGAAACGGGCTTCCGCAATCATCCGTGTTTTCTTTTCCGATTCCGAGCTATTCTGGATACCGACCAAGAAACGGTTACAATAACCGATCCGCTTATAAGACGTCTCCCAATACCTTTTAATAAAAGCATTGTCTGCAGTCAGGTTTCCACTCGAAATCTTAAAGAAAGGATTGTTCTCTCCCCGACGGTCAAAAGCGTTATCCGAAAGATGCTCCATCATAATCATTCCGTGATAGGACCACCAATCCGAAGGGTTATACTCTACGCCGTCTGTCAGGCTTCCTCTATACAGAGAAGTCAATGCCAATTCCGCATTCGATTCGCTATTCCAAAAAGTCTCTTCGGACAAGTCTGTCAGTGGATAGCGCTCTAAATCACAAGCTTGAAACAGTCCTGCCGCCAATGCCAATGCTACTATATATTTTAAACTCTTCATCTTACATCAAAATTTTAAGGTTAAACCAAATGTATAAGTTGACAGAATAGGATAATAACTACCGTCTGTATTAATTTCCGGATCCCAGCCTTTACGATATCCGCTGATGGAGAATGGATTATCAAGTGATATATAAAAACGAAGGTTGGAAGAACCGAACTTCTGAGTTATACGTTTGGGCAATGTATATCCTAACTGGATATTTCTCACTTTGAGATAAGAGGCATCCAAAATCCAGAAGTCAGAGCCCAGCGTATTGTTGCTACCTGCATTCGACATCACTTCGAGACGAGGATATTTAGGATATCGGTTCGACTGATTATTCGTCCAGGTTTCTTCTGCCTGCCATTTCTGAATATTGCCTTCCTGGAAGAAAGCATAACCGGCATAATTGGTCAACTGGCCTTTTACCTTGGCCACTCCCTGAAGCAATATATTGAAATCAAATCCCTTATACTCCGCACCCAGTCCTAAGCCAAACGTATACTGAGGTATCTTTGATCCTAAATAAGTTTTATCGGATTCGTCCACCTTTCCGTCACCGGAGATGTCCACATAGCGTAAATCACCGGCTTTGGAGTTAGGAGCAATCTTGCTCTGATCGTGCCATTCTTTTACTTCGTCATCGGTCAGGAATACGCCATCCGTCTTATAGCCATAAAACATATTCATCGGATAACCCAGGAACAGGTCGCTACCGTTACCTATCATTCCGCTTTTCTGTTCCACATCTCCTACACCCAGGCTGATCACCTTGTTTTTAATTATCGAGAAGTTTCCATTCACATGATAACTAAACTCACCAATCTTGTTCTGATGACCGATCTCAAACTCCCATCCTTTGTTCTCAAGGCTTCCTGTATTGACCTGCGAAAGTCCCAGACCAAAGATAGAAGAGTAACTTGCACTCGGTTTATAGAGAATATCTGTCGTTTTACGATAGAAGTAAGCAGCGTTGAATGTCAATTTATTGTTCCAGAAAGCTGTTTCAATACCGACATCGGTGGTACGGGTCTTTTCCCATTTCAGTGTAGGATCGACATAAGTGGTCACTGCGGCTCCTTGTGTATACACACCTCCGAATACATAGTTCATCGCCTTTCCAAGTGCGTAAGTGGACTGATAAGGATAGTTACCGATATTATTGTTACCCAGGATACCGTATGATGCTTTCAGTTTCAAGTTATCAATAAAACTCAGTGACTCTGCTTCTTTGAAGAACTGTTCTTCCGACAGACGCCATCCTACAGCAACAGATGGGAAGAAACCGAATTTATTATCTGTCGGGAAACGGGAAGAACCATCATAACGCATAGTGGTTTCAAACAGGTAGCGTTGGTCATAGTTATAGGTCAAACGTCCGAAGACAGACATAATAGCCCAATCGTAACCTCCGCCGGAGTTAGTCTGGCCATCGGCTCCTCCTGCATTCAGATAAGGAACTTCATCCGAAGGAAAGTTCAAGCGGCTTCCCCCTACAGTTCTCTGTGATTCGTCTTCCCAAGTATAACCGACCAACACAGACAAATCATTTTTGCTGAACTTCACGTTATAATCGGCCAATGCCTGGAATGTCTTATAGACCGTTTTGTACATGGTATCCGATAGAGAAGAAGGTCCCAGTTTCTTGCCGCCCGTAATCTCCATTGCCGAACGATAGTGACGAATCTGCTGACCGGTATAGTTATATCCTCCGATAGCTTTCAGCGTCAAGCCTTTCACAGGTGTGAATGCCAACTCGACATTAGAACGGAACTTATCGAAGTTTTCATCATAAAAAGAGCCGCTGTCCAGCCATGCCAATGGTGTTCCGAGTACCTTCGGTCCTAAGCCGTAAGATCCGTCTTCCAATTTAGTTGCCCATAATCCGGGAAAACGAAGTGCATTACTTGAGAAAGCTTTAAATCCGGCAGAGTCCATTCCACCCGGAGTAGAAGGTTCGCTCCGTTTAGAAACGACTCCACCCAAACGGGTAGTCAGTGTCAGGTTTTTAGCCAACTCTGTAGTCAGATTCACTCTGCCGTTGTAACGGTCGTAGTGATTGTGTTCCATCAGACCATTCTGTTTTACATAGCCGAAAGAAACCATATACTGTGTCTTATCATTTCCTCCGTTCACGGTCAGTTCATGACCGGTTTGCAGTCCTTTGTTGCCCAGAAGTTTATCCAGATAATGTTCATTAGGATAATTATACGGATCTGATCCATCCTTATACTTCTGAATCTCCTCCGCCGAATAAACTTCCTTACCCATAGCCTTATTATATAATTCCGCATATTCCCAGGAATCGCACATTTCCGGTAGTTCGGTAGCTTGATTGAAGCCTACATATCCGTTATAACTTACGGTAACTTTACCTTTCTGGCCACCTTTTGTTTTTACCAGTACAACCCCATTCGCAGCACGCGAACCATAAATGGCGGCCGACGAGGCATCTTTCAATATAGAGATACTTTCAATATCTGCCGGGTTCAAATCATTCAGACTGCCGGGAAGTCCATCGACCAGTACCAAAGGATCGGGAGTCGCTCCGAAAGAGCCTACACCACGTACCCGAATCGTACCCTGGTCTTGTCCCGGATTACCGCTCGACTGTGTGATCGTCACTCCGGAGAGTTGTCCGGTCAGCATATTCGAAACACTGGGTGCAGTTCTGGATTCAAGTTTTTTGCTATCCACAGCAGCAATTGAACCAATCACGTTCACCTTCTTCTGTGAACCGTAACCTACCACAACAACTTCTTCCAAAGCCTGGGCATCTTCTTTCATTGTCACATTCAATGGTTTTCCTGCAATGACCTTCAGTTCCTGAGGCTGATATCCGATGTAGGAAATCTCGATCACTGCCTTATCTGAACTGACCGATAGAGAGAAATCACCCTGCAAATTGGTAACCGTACCATTGGTGGTCCCTTTCTCAACGATACTGGCACCAATCACCGGTTCTCCGTTGACATCGACTACTTTTCCCGAGATTTTCACCGCTTGTTGTTGCTTCGATGTCATTTCAGTAGACAAAATAATCTTTTTGTCCAAAACGGAGTATTTCACGTCAGTCCCTTCAAAGATTTTATCCAGTACTTTAAATATATTACTTTTATCAACCGAAACAGAAACAACTCTTTTCAGATTGACATGTTTGTTATTAAAGAAAAAGCCAAAGCCCGATTGCTTTTCTATTTCTTTCAGAACTTTCTCTACAGTTTGATTCTGTGCATCAATACTGATTTCCACCTTTTGTGCGAAGCTGTCTGTTGCATGCACAAAACTCATAGAGCAAATTAGGAATAGGATGAATAGTCGCATAGTTCTTGGAATTTTTTTCGAGGTCAGCCAAAGCGAAGACTTTACCACCCGTAACAATTGGATGCTAAAATAATTTTGCATAATTTTGTATTGACTTAAAGTTAAAAAATAGTTTATCTCAGCTTGTCGCCAAACAAGCTCACAAGGTTTACTCTTTTACGTATGGATTAGATACGCCAATATCTTTCCATACGTTTTTGGCATTTTAAGGAGGTTTGTCTTTCATAAGCATTTCATTTTAAAGGTTAATCAATAAACTTCTATTATACTTCGTTCATCCCGAATATCAGGACTTTCCAAATATCTCCACTGTATCTTGGACGAGATTTTAAAATACTCCAGAATACGTTCCAACCGCTGTTCAGTAAATGTGCCTGTAAAGGCATTAGTCTTCAAACGGGCATTCTTTAGTTTAAATGTTACATTAAAGCGCTTCTCGAGCATCCTCAGTGCTACATCCAACGGAGTGTTATTAAATATAATCTTACCATCTTTCCAGGCGGTTTCGGACAGGCAGGATGTTGCGTACAACTGTACATCACCATTGGTCGAACTGTAGACCAACCTTTGTCCGGGCTTCATAACCACTTTCTTGGCCAGATAGTCTTTATCACTAAAATGAAAGCAGACCTGCCCTTCCACCAATGTTGTCGAAACATCCGGCTCGTCTTCATAAGCCTCCACATTGAAGTGTGTACCCAGCACTTCTATCTGCGATGAATGCGGGGCGGAAACTACAAACTTCTTTTTCAAATCCTTTGCTACCGCAAAATAAGCTTCTCCCTTTAATTCGACATTTCGTATATCGTCTTCAAAAACAGAAGGATAACGTAAAGAAGACTCCGAATTGAGATAGACAACCGTACTATCGGGCAATACCACCGAGGTTGTCATCCCCGGGTTGGTTTTTATTTCCATCATCTGGCACACAGCAGATTTCCCATTGTGCATATATTGCACCAGAAAAGCAACGGACAACGGGATAAATAAGATAGCAGCGACACGCTGCATCCACTCCCACCAAGTTGTTTTCCTGACGATCATTCTGCTACTGACCTTTTTCAGAGCTTTTTCCGTATCCACCTTACGCATTACGTTGACCGTATCTACAGCTATATAAAGAGTGTTGATTTGATCCACTATCTTTCGGTTATCTTCCGATTCTTCCATCCAGCTTTCCACCTGCCGGCATTCTTCTTCCGTAGCCAGTCCTTCACAATATCGAGGCAGTAAATGGTCTATATCTTCGTAGTTCATATTTGTAATTCAACCCTTTTATTAATAAGACAGGTGGAAAAATAAGATTCCTAAACTTAAATCCATTTTTTTTATAGAAATCTTTGTTTTAATAAGAAAAGACTATCTTTGTATATAAATTAAATTTCTAAATCTATGAAGCCGAATCGGACAAAAGAAGACATTTTACTGCTTTCCCAACTTCAGCAAGGAGATAAAAAAGCCTTCAATACTTTGTTCAGAAGGTATTATCCGATATTATGCGCTTATGCCCACCGTTTTGTAGACTTGGAAGATGCGGAAGAAATAGTTCAGGATGTAATGTTGTGGTTATGGGAGAATCGAGAAATCTTATTGATAGAATCATCCCTTAGTCAATACCTGTTGAAAATGATATATCACCGTTCATTAAACCGCATCGCACAAAAGGAGGTAAAGTATCGTGCCGATACATTATTTTATGAGAAAAGCCAGGCAATGATTTATGACGTGGATTTCTATCAGATTGAGGAGTTGACCAAACGGATTCACACCGCGATAGCGGAGTTACCGGAATCTTACCGGGAAGCGTTTATCATGCACCGGTTCAGAGATATGAGCTACAAAGAAATCGCACAAACTCTTAACACCTCTACCAAAACAGTAGATTACCGCATACAACAGGCACTAAAATTATTACGTAAAGAACTCAAAGAGTTCCTGTCGTTCGCCTTGATATTTCTGGCAGCGTAATATGCAGGGAAGTATGTGGAGAATAAATATAAGCAGTGGGGAGGGACCAAAAAAGAGAAGATACATTAAAAAAACGTCTTCACCACAGAATAACATAGAGTGCCACAGAGTGAGCTTAATCTATTGATAACTAATAATATCTATCTATGTAATCTGCGGTGAAGACGACTTTTGATGTATCCCCTCTATAATATATACCGGACTTACTCTATCGTAATGTCGAACTGATCATAAGAATCTGTTCTCCACGATTTATCACAAGTAAGAGGAGAAAGTGCAAAGAGAGGAGAGAATGTTTTGATTTTAATCGTTTTTCCATCAGGCATGAATTCCATAATCCTCAACCATCCGTCTCCACCGTTACCGAACCATTGCTTATCGGCAGTCTGCGCATTAAACATCATCTGAGGAACATTCTTGCCTGAAGCATTTTTATCAATCCGGAAACTGACATTATCCTTATAATCGGCAATCTCACATTCGTGACCGCAAATCACCATACAAATATTCTTTGCCGGATAGACCAACTTATCCCAAATAGCTTTTCCATAATTGGCAGGAGTCACTTTGTAGTTCTCGCTTTCAATGACTTTTCCTGTCCATGCCAGATATGAATGTGTCAGCAATATCACTTTATGGTCTTTATAGCGGGGAGCATCGACCACTTTCTTAGCCCACGCCAAAGCCTCATCACGTGGAGCAAATTCCAGAGAAACAACCAGAATTTTGCCCCAGGTATCGGTTATAAATTCATAGGCAGCATTTTCCAGTGTCGGTATACCCTGATAATTGTTGCCTACGGCAACCAGGCTCTTGCGCCAACAGGAGTTTCTCTCCGCAGGAAAGTAATCAGGGAAATGACACAAACGATTTTCCGCTTTCTGATATCCATAATCATGATTACCGGTACAAATCACATAAGGCAATTTTCCATCCAGTCGCTCAAACGCACGCGAAGCAGCACGCCATTGCTCCTCACTTGTCTGGTTGCCGTTCACCCCATCCGGAATGCGAATTTCATTTTGCTCCACCAAATCACCGGTACAAAGCACACCTTTTATATTCAGAGATTCAATGCTATTGGCTACCCATGCTGTCTGTAACTCAAAAAGTGGCTGATTGGCATCGAACTTTGTATAACTCTGCGGATCGGGTAAAAGAATCATTGAAAAAGACTTTTCATCGGTCAACTTTGCGCGGACCGGATAGACTTGCGCAGAAACAAACAGCGTCTGCACACAAAGAATGAAAGCTAATAAGTAGTTTTTCCTGTTCATAAGTATTACATTTAAATATCTCAAATAAAAATTAAGTAGCAAAGATATAAATACTTGCTGGCAATAGCCCCTGTATTCTCCGAATTATTTCAGGGAAAAAGTAGCCATTACGGCTTTATGGTCTGTCGGCCATACGCCTAGCGGAGTTATAAACGAATCTTTACCACTCTCCTCCACACGTTCACTACGGACGATCGATTTTGAAGGACCTACCACCGATACATCTTTTAATTTCAATTTCCTGTCCGGCATGAAATAAATAAAGTCGATACGATCCCGTTCGTCAGCATCGGGTGCCCACGACAGTTTCTGCACCGGCACTCCTTCATTATCAGACGGGAATGTAAAGCCCGGATGTGTAACCGGATTAGGGTATTTCGTCCGGTAAGCATCTTTAAATCCGGCATTTTCAAGTAATACGGAGCAATCCCACCGAACTACCGTCCCATTATGATCCCACAAATTCTTTGTATTTTCTTTCCAATCCAGATGTGAAGGTTCGTTGAAATCACCTCCCAGCAAAATGATATTTCCTTTTTCCTTTCGGGCATCTTCTATGACATGGCAAATAGCTTCATCACGCATAGATTCATTATTAGCCTTTTCAATGGCTACCGCATCCAGCACCGGAGCATCCAGTTTTTTCCAGGTAACCCCGCTATAGCCTCTCGGCAAATAACAAGCATAATGCGTATAATCCAGATGGGCAGAATAAACAACCACATCTCTTCCGTTAATACGAATACGGGCTTTCAGCACCGAACCGGCATCATCTTCCAAAGGGCAATTAGGGGCTTGTTCTTCAATCTTATATTTTGATAAAATACCTACATCCAACTTACTGTTTTCACCATAATACTTCTTTCCACGCTCTTCCAAAGCCTGCAATATACGCGAAATGAATTGTTTCCCATGATAATTTCTCACCTCACTGAACAACACAATATCCGGTTCCAGGCGGGCCACTTCATCCGCTATGGCTTCAAAGCCCCCTTTCACCATGGTGCCCTCCTGCCAGATATTCATTTGGAGCACTTTGAGTTCGCTCCCTTTGCCATAGGCCATTACGGCAAACAGCCATAAAGTTATATTTAATAAACTATATCTTAACATATCAATATATTCTAATCAACAGAGGTGAGAACAGGGAGCGTTTCTCTCCATTCTGCACTCACCTCTCCTATTTTTATTTTATTGCAAAATCCACATCAGTTTATTTACATCGTCCACTCCTCCGAACTGACGTTCAAGAGCCTCGTTCTGATGTTCCAGGTTATAATCGGACTCTGATTTGGGATACATCCAGCGCATCGGCAACCTGTCATTCATCGTATTACGGTTGGTTGCAGGATTAATCGGCAACACCGGATAACCTGTACGTCGATAATCATAATAAACATCATACGGATGCTGCATGAACGAAGCCAGATAACGTTGCGTCAATATCTTCTCAATATCCGCTTCTTTCTCACCACTCAATTGGATAGCGGGTGTTTCAAGGAAAGCTGCAATCGCTTCCTCTGTAATCGGATGTCCATGATGATATACCTCTTCATCCGGAGTATTGGAAGCTATAAACTCCATATGGGCTCTGATCGCCTTTTTATAGTAAGCAGACGCATCTCCCGAAATCCATCCCCGCACGGCTGCTTCGGCCAGAATAAAATTCTGCTCGGCATATCCTAATCGAACGACCGGTTCTCCGGAAGGATAATCGGTATAACGTGCATTAAATCCGGAGTATTGTTCAGTGGCATAAGCTTTTTCTATCTGCTCGAAAGGCAGTGAAGGGTCTGTACCGATATAAGCATCCCAACTGTCGGCTGTCACCCCTTCATTAAGTTTGGCCTTTGCCGGCTTTGCATAATAGAACATGCGAATATCTCCTGTCGCCTTGAATTTATCAATCAGCATGGTAGACAGCATGGCATAACCCGCATGCTTGGTATTCGTGTTATGGAAAGGATACACTGTATTCGCTTTATCCGCATATTTCATCTGCAGATTATCTTCATTCGATTCCATCAGGCTGCCCGATGCTACGATCCGTGCAAAACGTTCCTTCACCTTCAGGTCGGCATCGCTCTCTTTCTTCGAGAGGTGCATCAGCACTTTCAGTTGAAAAGCCGTAGTCGCTTTCTTCCACTTGCTGATACTTCCTCCCAGGATCGGATCGCCATCAAAATCTTTAGCTGTCGAAAACAGTTCATAAGCTGTTTCCAGATCGCTCAGAATAAAGTTCATCACTTCCTTCTGGGTATTGTACTTAGGACGTACCAATCCTAATTCGCCTTGCAAAGCTTCTTCATAAGGAAGATCTCCCATCTCCATCGACATATAAAATATCTTATAGGCCTTGATGAAATGTGCCAGTCCGTCGTATGCATTTACGTTATCGTCCGAAACGGATTCGACCATCTTCTGGGCATTGATCAGGGTAGTATACCCGCCAAAACCGGAACGCCCGAAGACATTATACTGGTAATCTTCCATACTTTCACCCCATGCCATCTGCTTGGCAAGCAATTCGTCGTATATAAAGGATTTACTGGCACTGGAAGAGGTAATGTCCAGCAGTAATCCGGTTGCCAGCAATGAAGAGGTCACCTTAGTGGTTGCATCGGGATCTGTATTGATTTCATCGAACTTATCACAAGACGCCAACAAAGCGGTTGCCAGCAACAGCGATATGTATTTATTAATTCGTTTCATATTATTCTATCTTTTAAAAATCCAATTTTACATTAAAACCTAAATAACGGGTGGAAGGAGAGCTCAGGTTATCCGAGTCACTGTCGGGATCGGTAAAACGGAACTCTTTGGTCCAGACAAACAGGTTTTGTCCGACAAAAGCCAGTGTCAGCCCTTTCATATGAAGCTTGTCACAAACCGATTTAGGCATTTGATAGCTCAGTGAGAGGTCACGCAATTTAAAGAAAGTTTCATCAAATACATTCTGACGGGTGACGGTGCCTATATATGGATTGGTACTCTTCATATACGATTCGTAGGATACCTGTACATCATTCGGAGCAAACACACGGTTGTCATGGATGATTTTTCCATTCGAGTCATAATCTACACTTCCCGAAACTACTTTTACTCCACTGCCCACAAAGTTGGTCTTCTTGTTCACTACCTCGTCATACCGCCACTGGTTGTCCGAGTCGATATGTGCTCCCGAATTCCACATGGCCTGATTGGTCTTCGAATGTGCCATACCTCCCACTCGTCCGTCAAGTGTAAAAGAAAGAGTAAAGTTCTTATAGGTTACCGTATTGGTCCAGCCCCATATCCAATCGGGATATTCATAGCCGATAACCGACTGGTAGTCGCTCTGTTTGGGATAACCATTATAATTAACTAAATTTCCCTGTGAATCACGCTCCCAATCGTAAATACCGTACCAGTCCCAACGTTTCCCGACGGCTACCCAAGGTTTTTGTGTAGAATACACCGGGTCTATTTTGGTATAATACCAACGGTCACGCGACCAGTTGAAGGACGACTCCCATTTCAGGTCTCTCGTCCTGATAATATCGCCCGATAAAGTCAACTCTACTCCCCGTCCTACATATTCTTCATCGATATTGATCAATGTAGACGTAAATCCGGAAGAGTTACTGATACCTGCACTGCGGGTCAAGTTGTAATAGAGTTTATTATAATATGTAAAATCCAGTTTCAGGCGATTCTTAAACATGTGAATTGCCGTACCGATTTCATAAGAACGCGTGGCCGAGGGTTTCACCGCTACACCACGGATAGATGTCGGATAATATGCGGCGCTCTCACCGTTCCACAAATCGGTAGAAACACTGTAAGTATTGTTGGTATCGTATACTCCCAAGTCACTCTTGGTCTGCGTCCATGCACCCCTCACTTTCCAGAAGTCAATCACTTCGGGCATTGGGATGAACTGTGAAAGAACCACACTACCGGCTACAGAAGGATAGAAATAAGAACGTGTCTCCGACGGCAATGAAGAAGACCAGTCATTACGTCCTGTCACATCCAGAAACAGTGTACTTTTCCAGGAAACAGAGGCTTTTGCATATACACTGGTCACCAGTTTTTTGGTAATACCGCTGGTTGTCTTCACCGGATCAATCGATGACTTCAATGAATAATACCCCGGAATTTTCAACCCATTCTGCGTTTCGCCCAGGATATTGTCACTCTTCCAATAATAAACGTTTCCACCAATAAAACCATCGACATTAAAATCACCGAATTTGTGATCGGCAGACAAGATCAGGTCATTGTTTAAGCTGTATCCTCCTAAACGTTGCAGCCCGTAATAACCTTGTTTATGCCAGCCACCTACGGCACTGACGGCATTCCGCCACTCTTTCTTCTGCGAGTATGAATCCAGACCCGAACGCAGCGACAGGTTCAACCAGGGAGTAAAATCATAGTTGGCAGAAAGATATCCGTTAATCAAATCGTAATCACTCGAACGGACAATTTCATTTGCTATGAAATAAGGGTTGTCATACCACTTGGTATCCATCCAGTTCTGCTGTTCGTCCTGCTTGATCCAGTAGTTCTTATAGTCGCGTATATCATATTCGGCACCCGACCACACCAACAGGTTATAAAGGAATCCGCTACCACCGTATCCGGCTCCCATGTCATTGGGATAAAAGCGCTTATTATAAGTCAATCCTCCGTCAAAAGAGAATTTCTTCCACTTCATATCACCCGACACCGAATAAGTGATCTTATTCAGTTTCTGGTTCGGATACTGTCCTTTATTATACACATGGGTCAATGAAGTGCGTACACTTCCATATTTACCTTTCTGAGAGACACTTACATTGTTGTTTGTCACCATACTCAGCTCCTGGAAGTTCTTCAGATTGTTTTTGCCTTTCGATACCAAAGGCATGTCTACCCATTCGTGCGTATACGGATCATACTGCAATGCCGTACGCCCGATGTCCAGCTTATCTCCCCATACATATCCTCCGGTAGAATAGGTACCCTGTGATCCGGAACTGTATGACGTTTGCACTTCCGGCTTTCTCAGATATCCGGCCGCAAACATCGTACTGCTATTCACAGTCACATTCAGTCCCTCTTCTTTTCCCTTTTTGGTAGTAATCATCACCGCACCGGCTCCTCCACGTGCACCATACAGGGCCGAAGCCGTAGCTCCTTTCAAGACATCGACCGACTCGATATCATCAGCAGCTATATCATTTAATCCTACGTTACCATAAGGCACTCCGTCGATAACCAGCAAAGGAGCAGATGCACGCAACGAAAGTGAAGGTGAAGTATTGAACTCCGTACTGTTTTTTACATTCAATCCGGCAATCTTACCGGTCAGCGATGTAGCTACATTTACGGTCTTGACAGCAGCCAGTTTGTCACCGTCTACCTTTTGCACGGCATAGCCCAGAGCTTTTTCCTCGCGCTTGATACCCAAGGCCGTCACCACAACTTCGTCGAGTTGTTTCGTATTTTCGGCCAACTGAACAGTAAGTGAGGTATTATTACCTACCGGAACTTCTTTAGTGATATATCCGATATATGAAATGATAATCGTACTCTTAGTTCCTACAGAAAGGCTGAAATTACCGTTGATGTCGGTAATCGTTCCGTTTCCGGTTTCTTTCTCCTTAATATTGGCTCCGATAACGGGCGACCCGGTTTCATCAGTCACCAGCCCCTTTATCTTTTTAGTGGTCTGCTGTTGTGCAGCGGTTGTTTCCAAAATCTGTTTTGGAGACAGGATTATGCTGTTCTCCAATATCTTATACCCGATATTCGTTCCGGCAAACAATTGGTTCAGAACCTGACTGATCTCTTTCTGGTTACTTTTGATAGTCACATTCCGGGAGATATCCACTTGCTTGTTGTTATAGAAGAAGTGAAACTCCGACTGCTTTTCTATTTCATCCAGCACTTTCTGAAGACTACTGTTGTTGACATTTAAAGTCACACGTACTGACTGGCTATAACCTTTAGCCGCAAATGCCATGCTGGCAAAGACAAACAACATTATTGCTGATAGTTTCATACACAAAGGTATTTTTTTCAAGAGCGAAAATGTATTCTGCCTCCCGAAAAATTGGAAGTTTAAGTAAATTGTCATAGATTTGTAGTGATTTTGATTTAAAAAATTCTATTTGCCGCACAGTTTGTCGCCAAACAAACTGACGGTGGACTTTCATACAGGTAGATACGCCAATATCTTCCTGTATGTTTTTTTGTTTTAGGGAGAGCGTGCTGTCATAGTAGTAATAAAAATGATTTTAAAGTTTCATACTCAAACGGTTAATATAATTCTATCTTTGTTTTTTCCTGTATTGCCTTGTGTGTGGCATCATACTCCAGATCAAGGTATTTATACTGTATTCCGGATGCATATCTGAAGTGTTCAAGGATCAACGGCAAATACTGCCTGCTGAACACACCGGTGAAAGAATTGGCATATAGTGTGGAATCTTTCACGATAAACTCTACATTAAACCTCTTGCTGAGTATCTTCAGCGTTTCGGCCAATGATGTGTTTTTAAGCACTACCTGACCGTTCTTCCAGGCTGTATAGATCTCCACATACGATTTTTCGGCCCGTGCCTCGTGTGTCGCCGTATTATATACAAATTCTTCATCGGGCTTCATGACGAATGTTTCTTTTGTATCGCCTTTCCCCAAAAATGACAACCTGACCGATCCCGATACCAACGTTGTCCTGACTACACTATCCGTCCGGTATGCTTCCATATTGAACTCCGTACCCAATACTTCGGTCTGTATATTGAAAGGAGTATTGACCACAAACCGTTTACTCCTGTCTTTACGGACAGAGAAGTAAGCCTCCCCGTCAAGTTCCACCGTACGCGTATCCCCTGTAAACTTAACAGGATGTTTCAGTGAAGATCCGGAGTTAAGCCAGACTTTGGTACCGTCCGGTAAATTTGCCTCAGCCACCATACCGGGATTGGTCCGTATCTCCACATACTCCTGCGGCGGATTTTTCAGAATTAAATAAAGGGTGGTGGCAAGCAGCGGTAACGCCATACAAGCAGCAATACGCTGCCCCCAAACCATCCAGGAGATTCTATGTCGATGTTTGTGTATTCTGCCCTTCACCTGCTGTAAGGCTGCGGAAGCATCCACCCGATTCATATAGTCCAGTGTGTCTGCCGCGCGGTAGAGCCGGAAAATATCTCGTGCCATCTTCTCGTTATCTTCCGAAGCCGCTATCCATTCCTCCACCTCTTTCCGGCGATCGGCTGGGAGCTCCCCCGCAAAATAATTTAAAAGAACCGACTCATTAATGTAACAGGATTCATCCATAATTCGTGCTTTTATAGATAAGACGAACCAAAATAGAAATCTCCTAACCAAAAAACGTATTTTTTTTGAAAATAATATTATTTTTGCCCAAAACGAAGGTCTACATGTATAACGACACCTCGCGCACAGTAAGCGATGAAACTCTGTTCTTCCAGGTTCAGCAGGGAAACGAAGGCGCATTCGAAGCATTGTTTCTCAGGCATTACCCGGCTCTTTGTGCCTATGCCCGGCTCTTTGTCGAACCGGATGACGGCCAGGAGATCGTATCGGACGTCATGGTCTGGCTTTGGGAAAATAAAGAAATGCAGGCATTCGAGAATTCCTTAAAAAGTTATTTGTTCAAGGCTGTTAAAAACCGCTGCCTGACTCTCATCAACCGGAACGAAGTGAAACAACGGATCGAAAAAATGATATTCGATAATCTCCAATCGCAGTATGATGATCCCGACTTCTACGTTATACAGGAGTTAACCGAAAAAATAGAAGAAGCTCTGGCACGACTTCCCGAGAATGTACGCGAAGCATTCGAACTCAACCGCTTTCAGAATCTGACATACAATGAAATAGCCGAACGACTGGGAGTGTCTCCCAAAACAATCGATTACCGGATTCAACAGGCCTTAAAACAGTTGCGCATCGACCTGAAGGAGTATCTCCCCTTATTACTTCCTTTCCTCCTGCATTGAAAGGACGAAACAGTTCTTAGTTTCGTTGCAGATCTCCTTATCTTTACGTACATTTGGCAGTAGCATACGATATCTGACACCCGGGTGTCGGATAGTCTGACATGGGGGTGTCACACACTGCGACACCCCCATGTCAGCACTCCTAAAGTCTATGCTTCCCGTACAGAGAGTACAGAGAAAACGATAACTAACCTTAAAGATAAAAGTATATGCCTATAAACTATGTAGTCAGGAAGAAAAAAGATCAGAGCGGTAATGAAGTTAAAGAGCTCTACTATGCCGTGCCCAGTGCCATTCAGAACAAAGGAGTCAGTGAAAAACAATTAGCGGAGGACCTGCACGACAACAGTTCACTCTCGGCAGGCGACGTACTGTCTGTACTCGAACAACTCCCGAAAGCCATCGCACGACATATGAAAGAAGGAAGAACCGTCACTATCCGCGGATTGGGAACTTTCTACCCGGCCTTAAGCAGCGAGGGCTGCGAAACTCCCGAAGAATGTACGCCCAACAAAGTCAGATTGACACGCATTTGCTTCCGGGCCGATACTGCGTTCACCTACGACGTGAAACATTGCGAATTCGAAAGCATGCAACTGCGATTTACAAAGAGGCCGAAGCCCGGTAAGGAAGAGTGAACCAAAAGACAGAACCTTTTCCGGACTCGGACTGAACCCCGATCTCGCCCCCCAACTTCTCAATAATCATTTTACAGATAGACAGTCCCAATCCGGTGCCTTGTATAAAAGTGTTGTATTTGACAAAGCGCTCAAAAACATGTTCGCATTGCTCGACGGACATACCACAACCGGTATCGGATACATAGAAGTATAACGTATGGGCATCTTGCAGCCGATACCCGATCTGAATCTCTCCCTGCGAAGTGAACTTTATGGCATTGACAACCAAATTGGTAAGAACCTGTATCAAGCGGTTCTTATCAGTATGGAAAACACATTGGGGTAAACGTTCGGCAAACGAGAGGGAGACTTCGTCTGTCCTGATACGCAAACGGGCTACCTGTTCGACTTCCGACATCAACTGATTGGCATCCACCTGAGTCACATGAAAGTCATACATTCCGGATTCTATCTTCGACATATCCAGAATATCGTTAATCAGTTGAAGCAAAAGTTCGGTATTGGTTTCGATAATACCGGCATACTCCAGCATTTCTTCTTTATCTTCTACCATAGAAAGCAGATTCGAGAAACCGACAATGGCATTTAGAGGAGTACGTATCTCATGACTCATATTAGCCAGAAAGGCCGACTTAAGCTGATTGGCTTCCTCGGCTTTCAGCTGCGCTTCTTTCATTCGCTGATGGGCTCTTTTAAGAATATGAATATAATAGCCTACGGCACTGACCACCACCAACAGCAAGACAACAGTCATCAGAATCTCCTTCTTATACTGCTCGAAGAAGCTGACAGGCAGATTGATGTACACAGCCTCTTTCGGATAAAGGGAAACCGGTATGTCATACGACTGCAAAGCCGGATAACAGAGGTAAGCAGCAGGTTTTCCTCCGAGAGCGGGAGGAATGTCTCGCGGAAACTCACCTTCCAGGACCCGATGAATCAGCTGTAACAATGAATCGCCGAAGGACTCCACTGAAACATAATATCCTCCAGCGAAAGTATTGTTGGACAGATCCTCGGGAGCCAACAAAAACAGAGGGGAATGTACGAAGCGGGTAATAATCTCCTGAATATGATCGAACAGATAATTGTTATCATCCTGGTTATGAGTCTCGAACCAGGAATAATAAATGAGTCCCGTGGTTTTATCATAACTCTTCAAGGTATCGAGTAACATCTCGGTAGAAATATTCCTGGTGGACAGTTGTTCAAAGGCCAACTCCGGAAAAGATCCGGTCATTGCCTGCTCTACATCTCCGCGAACTGCCTCACTGATGTATCTGTCGTCTGAGATGAAAGCCAGACGCTTCATATCCGGCATCAGCTGCCGCATCAGCCCGATGGTTTCTTTCACATAATATACTTGCCCCAGAGTAGTCACGTTATATCCTTTCCGCCATTCATAAGCGGGAACAGTATTCGATTCGGTCAGCTCTTCGTGTGAAAGCAAGATGTCGAGTGTAGCCGGCAGACGGTCGCGGGCGTTGGTAATGATGACCGGTACATCTTTCCAGACATCATCAAAAAGTTCACGGCAAACAATCCATCCCGGATCGCCGATAAAGACGATCAGTCGGGGAGGCACATCGTATTTCCGCCGTAACTGCTCTACTACGGCTGCTGCTTCTTTACGGTTACACAAAGCGGGCACCGAAAGGGACTCGGCCTTTACGGAGATATTCTTCTTTTGCAGGGCTTGGTGCGTATACCAGAACACATCCTTTGCCCATGGAAGGTTGAAATTGATAGAATTTAGAAACAATACGTCTTCCCTTGTTTTATCTGCATGGGCAGATAGCCGGGAATGAACAGCTCCCAACAATATAAGAAGGAGGCAAAGGCATCTGAATGGTGTCTGTTTCATTTGTATGTTCGTTTCTTTTGAGCGGAAACAAAGGTATGACTATTTCTCCGTATACGAAAAAAGGTACTCTGTTATTTTTAGAGTACCTTTCTGTTTTTATCTTCGTAAGAAGTGGATCTTATACATTTTTCAGGGAAGCAATACTTTCCTTGAGCGACTGGATGATGCTTTCGGCATCCGCCTGTTTCTTGCGCTCCATCTCGATAACGGCTGCCGGAGCGTTATTTACAAACTTTTCATTGCTCAATTTCTTTAAAACTCCCTGCAAGAAACCTTCTTTGTGTTTCAGCTCGGCTTCCATGCGTGCTATCTCGGCATCGACATCGATCATATTGCCCAAGGGCACCGCAAATTCAGTGGTTCCTATCATGAACGAAGAAGCTCCGTCGGCCTTTGCGTCCACTACCTCGATGGCAGACAGATTACACATTTTACGAATGACAGGATTCATCTTTTCTACCGGATTGGCTCCGACTACCTGCAATTCAAGCGGTTCTTTCAATGCGATATTCTTCTGCAAACGAATGGTACGTACACTGCTGATGATTTCTTTGGCTGTTTCGAACTGCTGGAGAAATTCTTCGTTTACCTCTCCCGGTTCTCCCAAAGGCTGTACCATCAGGCTTGCACCCGGTTCACGCTCGCGCAACTGCTGCCACAACTCTTCCGTAATAAACGGCATGAAAGGATGGAGCATAGCCAGCAGACGTTCGAAAGCACTTAACGTCATCGAGTAAATGAATCCGTTAACGGGCTGTCCGTAAGCCGGCTTCACAATCTCGAGCAACCATGAAGAGAATTCGTCCCAGAAGAGTTTATAAATCAGCATCAATGCTTCGCTCAGACGATATTTGCTAAACAAATCGGCAACTTCGACAGCAGCGGCATCCAGTCTCTGGTCAAACCACTGTACAGCTAGGTGAGCATCTGCCGGAATATCGATTGTTCCCATTCCGTTCTCCCAACCTTTCACCAATCGGAAAGCATTCCATATCTTATTGCAGAAATTTCGTCCCTGCTCGCAAAGCGCGTCATCAAAGAGAATGTCATTTCCGGCAGGAGCCGAGAGCATCATGCCCATACGTACACCATCTGCTCCGTACTTTTCAATCAATTCCAACGGATCGGGCGAGTTACCGAGTGACTTAGACATTTTACGTCCCAGTTTATCGCGAACGATACCCGTGAAATATACATTCTTGAACGGCATTTTTCCTTCATATTCGTAACCGGCCATAATCATACGGGCTACCCAGAAGAAGATGATATCCGGTCCGGTCACCAGATCGCTTGTCGGATAGTAATAATTGATTTCTTCATTACCCGGATTATTGATGCCGTCGAACAGAGAGATAGGCCATAACCAGGAAGAGAACCAAGTGTCCAGGCAGTCTTCATCCTGACGAAGATCGGTCATCTTCAAGTTAGGATTGCCAGTCTTTTCCCGAGCCAGCTTCAAGGCTTCCTCATCCGTCACAGCTACCACATATCCGCCTTCGGGCAGGAAATATGCCGGGATGCGGTGTCCCCACCACAATTGACGGCTGATACACCAATCCTTGATATTCTCCATCCAATGACGGTAGGTATTCTTATACTTGGCAGGATAGAATTTAATATCATCCTTCATCACCGGTTCAAGAGCGATCTGGGCCAGATGTTCCATCTTGAGGAACCATTGCATAGACAACTTCGGTTCGATGACCACGTTGGTACGCTCTGAATATCCCACTTTGTTGGTGTAAGCCTCTGTCTTCTCCAGCAGTCCGGCTGCTTCAAGATCCTTCTCAATCTGCTTACGGACGTCAAAGCGATCCATACCGATATACATTCCGGCAGCTTCGCTGATCGTACCGTTATCATTGAATATATCGATACTCGGCAAATTATATTTTTCGCCCAGCATATAGTCGTTTACGTCATGTGCCGGAGTCACTTTCAGGCAACCGGTACCAAATTCGATATCCACATAGTCATCTTCGATAACAGGAATCACACGGCCTACCAAGGGAACTATTACTTTCTTTCCTTTGAGATGCTGATTCTTCGGATCGTTCGGGTTGATACACATGGCCGTGTCACCCATAATCGTTTCCGGACGGGTAGTGGCAACCACTGCATATCCGTCTTCTCCTTCAATCTTGTATCTCAGGTAAAACAGCTTTCCATGTTCTTCTTTATAAATCACCTCCTCGTCCGACAGGGCTGTCAGTGCTTTCGGGTCCCAGTTAACCATACGTACTCCCCGGTAGATAAGTCCCTTATTATAGAGATCGACAAATACCTTCAGCACACTTTCACTGCGCTTTTCATCCATAGTAAAAGCCGTACGGTCCCAGTCACACGATGCACCTAACTTACGAAGCTGCTTCAGGATGATACCACCGTGTTCGTCTGTCCATGCCCAGGCATGCTTCAGAAACTCGCCACGGCTCAGATCGGTTTTCTTAATACCCTGTGCGGCCAACTTATTCACTACCTTGGCTTCGGTAGCAATAGAGGCATGGTCGGTTCCCGGCACCCAGCAAGCATTCTTACCTTCCATACGTGCACGACGAACAAGAATATCCTGAATGGTATTATTAAGCATATGTCCCATGTGCAACACACCGGTGACGTTAGGGGGCGGAATGACGATGGTGTAAGGTTCACGTCCATCGGGTTTCGAACTGAATAATTTATGGTCCAGCCAATACTGATACCACTTCCCCTCCACGTCAGCAGGGTTGTACTTACTTGCTAATTCCATGTTATATCTATCTATTTTATTAGTTTATTGCGAAAGATTGGCGCAAAATTAATAAAAATAAGTAGAATATAGGGGCAGGAATATGTACTTTTGTTCCCCGAAAGGAAGAAGAAGCAATGAAAAACAGGAAACGAATCATACGGTACTCTGTTTTAGGGACTTTAATAGCCCTTGTCTGGCTCACTCAGATGCTCCCGGCATTGGGCGAAGGGTATGCCCGTACGGCCTATCCGGTCATTTCATATATCTTGTCCGGTTTTTCGAACATTATCCCCTTTGCATTGGGTGACTTATTTATAGCACTGAGCATTGGAGGAATGATCGCCTATCCGTTTTATGCACGAATCCGACTGAAATTAAGCTGGAAAAAAATACTGAGAAGGGATGTGGAATATTTGCTATGGATCTATGTTTGGTTCTATCTGGCATGGGGACTCAACTATTCACAAAAGAATTTTTATGAACGAACCGGAATTCCATATACTGCCTACACTCCTGAGATTTTCAATGAATTTGTAGACAACTATATCTCAAAACTGAACGAATCGTATGTGCCGGTCAATCGGATCGATAAAGAAGTAATCCGCAAAGAGGCAGTCCGACAATATAACCTGATCAGTGATACACTAGGTATACACCGTCCCCCACACTCCCGTCCTCGGGTAAAAACCATGATGTTCACTCCATTGATTTCGATGGTGGGCGTGACGGGTAGCATGGGACCTTTCTTCTGTGAGTTCACACTGAACGGAGACCTGCTTCCCCCACAATATCCGGCAACCTATACTCATGAGCTGGCACATTTGCTAGGTATCACCAGCGAAGCGGAAGCAAACTTTTATGCATATCAGGTCTGCACCCGCTCCGTAAATAAAGAAATCCGTTTCAGCGGTTATTTTTCTATTTTAGGCCATGTACTTGCCAATGCCCGCCAATTGATGACAGAAGAGGAATATAAAAAGTTATTCGGCAGTATACGTCCGGAAATCATTGAGCTGGCCAGAAAAGACCAGGAATACTGGATGGCAAAGTATAGTCCGCTTATAGGTGATATTCAGGATTGGATATATGATTTGTATCTGAAAGGGAACAAAATAGAAAGTGGACGTAAGAACTATTCGGAAGTGATCGGTCTGCTGATTTCATATAATGAATGGAAAAAAGAATCAAATAAATAATAAACATGCATACAAGAGAAGAACAAATGGAAGCGTTCGGACGCTTTCTGGACATCCTCGACGAACTTCGGGTAAAATGTCCATGGGACCGCAAGCAGACTAACGAAAGCCTGCGCCCCAACACTATTGAAGAAACTTACGAACTTTGCGACGCATTAATGCGGAACGACAAAAAAGATATCTGCAAAGAACTGGGAGACGTCCTGCTGCACGTAGCTTTTTATGCTAAAATCGGTTCCGAAACCGGTGATTTCGACATGAAAGATGTATGCGACAAACTTTGTGAGAAGTTGATATTCCGCCATCCCCATGTATTCGGGGAAGTAAAAGCAGAAACAGCCGGACAAGTATCCGAAAACTGGGAACAATTGAAACTGAAGGAGAAAGACGGCAATAAAAGTGTGTTAAGCGGTGTACCTGCTGCTTTACCCTCACTTATAAAAGCTTACAGAATACAGGACAAAGCACGCAACGTAGGATTCGATTGGGAAGAAAGAGAGCAGGTTTGGGATAAAGTAAAAGAAGAAATAGCCGAATTTCAGGTGGAAGTAGCCAATATGGATAAGGATAAGGCAGAAGCAGAATTCGGAGATGTCATGTTCAGCCTCATCAATGCTGCCCGACTTTATAAAATCAACCCGGACAATGCATTGGAACGTACCAACCAAAAATTCATCCGACGATTTAACTATCTGGAAGATCATACCATTAAAGAAGGTAAAAATCTAAAAGATATGAGCCTGGATGAAATGGATGCCATCTGGAACGAAGCTAAAAAGAAAGGATTATAGTCCGACACACCCCGGATTCAAAAAAAGATGAGGGTATGTCACCACTCACCACAGAGTCTTGATACACCCTCATCTATATAATGATTTGCTAAAAGGATAAGCTATTTCCTCTTTCCCTGTGGACGTTCGTTTCCACCTTTATTATCACGTACCCCTTTCAGCAGTTCGCGGTGGAAACGCATCTCGGCTCTTTGCACCAGATAAATTTTCTTGCACGAAAGGATTTTCTTAAACTTCTCAAAATAAGTCTTATCCAGCCGGTCCGAAGCGATACGGGCATCATAAACTCCTTCCAGGATTTCTCCGTATTGAGTGTCGGTAGTCTTTTCATCTTTACCGCTACGAAGCAATTTCCATGCTTCGTCATTCAATTGCTTTTTCCGATCCTGCAGTTCAAAATAAACCGGAAAAAACTTCGCAGCCTCTTCTTGAGTCAGGCCAGCTTTTTCTGTTATAAATGCTTGTTGTTTGGCCCTGAATTCTTTGGGTGACAAATGTTGATTAGGACTTCCCACGGCACGCAGCGCAGGGGTAAAGCCACAAACTATAATCAATAGAATAATCAGTTTCTTCATTTCGCTTTATTAAATCAGTTTAGTTTACTTATTCGGCTGTCGCATCACTAAGGTAGACGTACAATGAGTAATCGTCCAACATCGAGCGATCTAATGCTACATCAATATATTCATCCGAAACCACTTCTGTCGCTGCTTCATTTGCAGTGAGATGATCACCGGCAGTTGTCGGCTGGTGGTTCGAAGAAGCTACACGGATGATCAATGCAGCCCCTATAAACATAGCCGCCATATAGAGCAAGGGCTTCATCCTGATCCACATCGTGGGTTGCTTCACTTCTTCAAAGGCAGGACCTTCTTTTTCCGGCAGTTTCCCCATGACCTCTGAAGTCAAGTTTTCAAAGTACCCTTCAGGCACTTTAAAGGAATTCTTCTTCCCCACTTTCTTCAATATGTTATCTTCTTCTTTCATACGTTCTTCTCCTCTCTTCTTCTTAGACATTGTACATATTAAAAGGTTTAATTGGCCTCTTCCAAAAACTTTTCGATTTTTTTCACGGCATGATGGTAAGAAGCTTTCAAAGCTCCTACTGAAGTGCCGAATATCTCCGACATCTCTTCATACTTCATCTCCTGATAGTATTTCAGGTTAAACACCATCCGCTGCTTCTCAGGAAGGGTCAGCAGTGCTTTCTGAAGCAAAAGTTCTGCACGATCTCCCGAAAAGTAAGGATCACTCTCCAGTTTCTGGATGACATCAGCCTCCGGATCGTCAATGGCAACCGTATTCATAGCCCGCTGTTTATTCAGGAAAGTGATACATTCGTTCAGGGCAATACGGTAAAGCCAGGTAGATAGCTTTGCCTCAGCCCGGAAATAATCAATGTTTATCCACGCCTTAATGAAAGTGTTTTGAAGAAGATCATTGGCATCATCGTGTGAAAGCACCATCCGCCGGATTTGCCAGTATAACTGTTCGCTATATTGTGAGACAATCCTTTCAAATCCCTGCTTCTGTGTTCTCTCATCCTGAAGGAGCGCCAAAACCTCTCGTTCATTATAAGGGTTCATAGGTTCGTTTGTAATTCGTATATGTTATTTTAGACAATTCTATTCAGCAATAGTTTAATCACTTCCCCGGAATTAAAGACTTATACACAAATTTTCTTTTGCCAGAATCGTATTCGGGAATACCGCCGAAGCTTCTTTCAGCAAAATACTCTCGTCTTCGTAACGGGCAGAAAAGTGACCGATTACCAACTGGCGTACCCCGGCCTCCAAAGCTATCCGTGCCGCCTGAGCAGCTGTAGTATGATAGGTTTCTTTGGCACGTGCCAACTCTGATTCGGCAAAGGTCGCTTCATGAAAAAGTAAGTCGACACCGGAAAGTTGTTCCACTATTTCCGGCCTAAAAATCGTATCGGAACAATAGGCATACTTTCTGGGAGGATCCGAAGGCCGGGTCAAACGTGTATTGGCAATCACTTCTCCCTCGGGAGTCACGTAATCAGATCCATTCTTTATCCGGTTTAGTTCGTAAACAGGCACCTTATAAAAATCGACCATATCACGTATAATATGATTAGGGCGTGCTTTTTCGGCAAACAGAAAGCCACAACAAGGAATACGGTGCTGAAGCGGAATAGTAGTGACCGTCATCGAACGATCTTCGTAAACCACTGAAGTCTGTCTGGTATCGAATTCATGAAAAATGACTTTATAGGCCAATGTATGGCAAAAGAAATTGAGCATGGGAGTCAACAACTCCTCCAATCCTTTTGGAGAATGAATGTGTAATTCAGCTGTACGTCCCAGTAACCCGAAAGTGGAAATAAGTCCCATCAATCCGAAGCAATGGTCACCATGCAGATGCGAGATAAAGATATGATTCAACCGTGAGAATTTCAACCGTGATTTACGCAATTGCATTTGTGCTCCTTCTCCACAATCGATCATAAAAAGTTTATCACGCAAATTAACTACCTGTGAGGTAGCAAAATGCCGGGTAGTAGGCAATGCGGACCCGCAACCCAATATATGTAATTCAAATTTTTCCATCTTTCAAACTGTATCTGCAAAGATAGACAATTAAAATTCAGTGCAAAGTCTCACCGAATAAAAAAATAATGAAGGGTTCTGCCAAGATACAAAAAAGAAAGGGTACTCCTTTGCAGGAATACCCTTCAGTTTATCTGAGAAAATATGAATTACTTCTTACCTTCCAACTGTTCTTTCAGAGCAGCCAAAGCATCGATATCACCCAGAGTTGTAGAAGCAGCCTGGTTCTGGATAGCAGGAGTTTCTTCTCTCTTAGAAGATTTCTTTGCGTTAGAAGCAGCCTTCTTTTCAGCTCTTTCTTCTGCCTTAGCAACATCTTCGAAAATGCGGCTGTGAGACAAGATGATTCTCTTAGCATCTTTATTGAACTCGATCACTTTGAATTCCAGTTTCTCGTCCATCTGAGCCTGTGAACCGTCTTCTTTAACGAGATGTTTCGGAGTAGCGAAACCTTCAACACCGTAAGGAAGAGCAACTACAGCGCCTTTATCCAGCATTTCGATAATTGTACCTTCGTGTACGGAACCTACAGTAAATACTGTTTCGAATACATCCCAAGGATTCTCTTCAAGTTGTTTGTGACCAAGGCTCAAACGACGGTTTTCTTTGTCGATTTCCAATACCTGAACTTCGATATCAGCACCAATCTGAGTAAATTCTGACGGGTGTTTAACCTTCTTAGTCCAAGAAAGGTCAGAGATGTGGATCAGTCCGTCAACACCTTCTTCGATTTCTACGAATACACCGAAGTTAGTGAAATTACGAACCTTAGCAGTATGCTTAGAACCTACAGGATACTTCTCTTCGATAGTTTCCCATGGATCTTGTTTCAGTTGTTTGATACCCAAAGACATCTTACGTTCTTCGCGATCCAAAGTCAGAACTACAGCTTCTACTTCGTCACCGACTTTCATGAAGTCTTGTGCAGAACGCAAATGCTGTGACCATGACATTTCTGAAACGTGGATCAGACCTTCAACACCCGGAGCGATTTCGATGAATGCACCGTAGTCAGCCATAACCACTACTTTACCTTTCACTTTGTCACCTACCTGAAGGTTCGGATCCAAAGCATCCCATGGGTGCGGAGTCAGTTGTTTCAGACCCAAAGCGATACGTTTCTTCTCGTCATCGAAGTCGAGGATAACAACGTTCAACTTCTGATCCAGTTCAACCACTTCTTTCGGATCGCTTACGCGGCCCCAAGACAGGTCAGTGATGTGGATCAATCCGTCTACGCCACCCAGGTCGATGAATACACCATAAGATGTGATATTCTTAACGGTTCCTTCAAGAACTTGTCCTTTTTCGAGCTTACCGATAATTTCTTTCTTCTGTTGTTCCAGTTCAGCTTCGATAAGAGCTTTGTGAGAAACAACCACGTTTTTGAATTCCTGGTTGATTTTAACCACTTTGAATTCCATTGTTTTGCCAACGAATACATCATAGTCACGGATCGGTTTCACGTCGATCTGAGAACCCGGCAAGAATGCTTCGATACCGAATACGTCAACGATCATACCACCCTTAGTGCGACACTTGATGTAACCCTTAATAATTTCTTCGTTTTCCAGAGCAGCATTAACGCGATCCCAAGAGCGAGTAGCGCGAGCTTTTCTGTGTGACAGAACCAACTGTCCTTTTTTGTCTTCCTGATTTTCGATGTATACTTCAACAGTATCACCTACTTTCAAATCAGGATTGTAGCGGAATTCATTCAAAGGAATGATACCGTCTGATTTGTAACCGATGTTCACAACAACTTCACGTTTGTTCATTGCGATTACAGTTCCGTCAACAACCTCACGGTCATTTACTTTGTTAAGCGTACCGTCGTAAGCTTTTTCGAGTTCTTCGTGGCTGGCACCAGCGAAGCTCTCGCCGTTTTCATACGCATCCCAGTTGAAGTCTTCAATAGGAGCAACGTTCTTTAAGTTTTCCATTAATAATTAATTGTTTAGTAATTCTTTAATTAAATAAGACATTATATTGATTATATAAATCGGGCGCAAAGATAGAACTATTTTCTTGAATTAGAAAAGAATAGCAAAAAAAATATCAAAAGGAACTACAATCGACATACCTCACATTAATCTCTTCAAAGCTGTGATGGAATCGGATACATATCGGTTGTCCGGTTCTATGGAACGCCAGTAACACAAACTGCCCAGTAAACGCTTCAAGTAAACGGGATCGGTAGAACCAATATGTTCCTGATGTCCGACCAACCCTTTTGTCAGGACGTAGTGCACATTCTTACGAATCTCCCGCTTCTTCACTTTAGGCAGAGTCATCTTCTTGCCTGAGCTAACCGATACTCCCGTAATAATCTTACGTTTATGTTCAGACAAGAAGCGGGTCTTTTTGACATTCATCGTGAAACCTTCTTCCCGAATAATCCTGTGGATTCGTACCAAAACTTCATCTTTCGGCAAATAATCACCCGAAAAGGTAAGATCATCGGCATATCTCGTATAAACCAACCCGTATTCACCGGCCAACGCCATCATTTTTTTATCCATCGGATAGGCTATAATATTACTGAGAGCCGGACTGGTAGGCGCTCCCTGCGGAAGACAACATCTGAGACAACAAAGTTCCGCCAAAACTTTCGCGATGGGACGTGAGTACCCCATCTCCCTAAAAGCTGCTCTCACCCTGGGTGAACGTATGGAAGGAAAAAAGTCGTGAAGATCTACTTTTAATACATTCTTTCGCCCCAGATGCACCCGTGCATTATCGGATACGGACTTTCCCGGACAAAATCCGGTAACAGCGGGATGTATGTTAGCTAACAATAAAATACGGTAATAGATAGTTTGTTGCATGGAACGAAAATCACCTGCGGGAGCCGAAATATAACGAAATCCGCCACTTCTTTTCCGAACATGAAAACAGGTATATTGGCGCGGTATATAATCCAACACTTCCCTCAATCTGGATTCTTCGGTTGCCAGCAGATTGGCACACCACCTGATAGCTCCGTCATCGAACCGCCTCGCACCGGAAGTTCTGACTCTCTTACTAAAAAGACCTTGGGAAAGCGGACCACTTGCTTTTTCTTTGGCATAAGGATTTTCACTGGCATAGTTACCGGCCCTCCACCTTTTATATCCTTCCTGATTTTTGCTTGAACGAATAATACGAACAACCATCCAACAGGTAACGACAATCACAATACCCAAAAGTAGTTCCATCCTTATACATTATAATATATAGAAGCAATAAAAGAAGAGGATGAGAGTATTTACTTTTCTTTATTATGAGTATCTTAATAAAGAAACCAGAAAGAACCTGAGTTCATGAGGCGACTGCACCTCTTTTTTGCTAAATCTTTATCTCATCCTCTTGACCGCAAAGGTAGAAATATTCTTCTCTGCTAACAAAAATAGTAAGAATAAAGTTAGCGGTTAAACAGCTCGAACGTAAACTTGCAGCCGACCTCGGTATACTTCCAGTTCTCACTACCTACAAAAACGCCAAAATCAAAGATGTGAGTACCGATTCCATATCCCAATTCCACATACGGCTGAAGATGGGGTACTGACAATATACTCGCATACAACCGCTCGTTCTGTACATAACGTGTGTATTTAATCAGATGTTTTAATAATAGGAAAGGAGCTTCATAAGTAAAATGTCCCCGTATATATTTCCGTGAAGCATTATACCAACGACGGTCGAGAAGCTGAAATACTCCTCCGATTTCGTCATTCCAACCTTCAGGAAGATTACTTCGGGTAAAGTTATTAAAGTCGACAAAATACATTTCTTTCTGATTGGTAAACATACCAAATCCAAAACGATAATAGATATTACGCATCAGTCCCAAGGGTATATGATGCTGCAAATCAAACTCCAAACGTTCATATTGTCCGGTACTGCCAAATACCCCCTTGATTCCCCTCTCCCAGTCTATCGAAAAAGTGGGATACTTAGAACGGAGATTAATCTTACGGTGTCCGTTCATGTAATAGTATAAACAAGGGGTCCACTCCAACCGAACCCGAGGGGCAAAACTCAAATAAGTATTCCTGATTTTGTTCTGGATATCTTCATTGAGTGTCTCCCGACTCTTTGTCAGTGGAACCAACTTAGAGGACTTTACCGCCTTTCGCCTATGAGTAGATAAGCCTACACTTAACTCTAATCCATTAATAATCTCGATACTGTGTCGGAAGTTAAAATATAAATCGTAAAAGTAGTCCAAATGAATCTGATTAAAATCAAATACACTGTCGGGTATGGCTTTCAAATCATCAAGCACATCGCTACTGTAAATCCGGTTGCCGTTACCAAAGTCAATGTGAACAGCTCCCATCTTCTCGGGCAGGTAATTAAATTCGGTATTGATAGACCAATAGAATTCTTTTCGTGTAAAGTTGTAGCCCAACTTAGGTACCACACGCAATAGCCGATCATGCTTAAAAAGTCGGTTATATTTAAACGATTGCCTGTAGGAAAGCCCATTGCTCCCGCTATAACTCAACAAGAAAGGGTTGATAAGTGGTGAGCACTTCACGCTTCCCAGATTGGAGAGGTTCAATTTATAGTCACTGATCAGTACGTCTCCCACCTGTCCCCAAAACACCTGACTCTTACTCTTTGGTTTGATGTTACGTTGAATGGTATCTTTACGCAACGCATCTTCTTTGTATAGTCTGCGCTCAGCCTCCGACAAAGGAATAGGCCTCAATGTTTCAAAATAAGCACTATCCGTATGGAAAGAGGTAGTCTCGCATTGCAAGTTATAAGAGTCTGAAAGATCATATTTACTTTTTCCTTTTATTCTCGCCCTCACCTTCTCTTTCCATTTATTCTGATTTTCTTCAAGCACAATATCGTGATAGTTGAGCGATGCCACATAAACTCCATTAATACGGTTACCCAAAAAATTAAACTGTCCTTCGACATTATAGCTGACCGGAAGAAACTCATCATCCTTTCCTACACTACCCATTTTTATCAGGCAACTGAACAATAGCAGTTCCGACCTGCCGGAAAAACGTATTTCGCGGACACTCCACACGTCACTACTCACAATCATATATCCACCCACCAACTGATCACTCTTACTTCTGGGGATAAACCGTATCTTATATTGTCGGTTGTCCGTCCCACCCATTATGGAATCGATCAGATACTTATAATATTTCCGCCCGTTTTTGGCCAAAGGCGAAAGCAATCGGTCGTAAAGCAGCGTTGAAGAATAAAGATTGATATTGAAATACTCGAGCATCCCCGGTACTCCCCGGCTATTATGCACAGTGCCCATAGAAGCTTTCACCTTCTGGTCATAGATATTAGGAGCTGTAAAATGCAGATCACTATACGTCTCCACCATATACTGCCGTACACCTTTTTGAAGACGGAACATGGAAGGTACATACCGGAGAATAAAATTCTTTCGTTTGATGTCCATCGTACCTTTTATATATAGATCGGCCCGATAGTCGGTCACTAACTTTTCGTAAAAAGGAGCGAAAGTCATCACATTATTCAAAATAGAATCGGCAGAGATGGGACGATTGGTCTGAGGATCAAGAACAACGTTAGCCACTCCCTTTTGAACAAAACAGAGCGAGAATAACCAAAAACACCATATTAATATATTGCACCTCAAATACTAATCTCCTTATTGAAGGCAAATATAAAAAAAATCCGATTATGCGACTAATAAATTCATATTTTATAGTAATCTCCGGATAGGTAAAGTATACAAAAAAGTTCTTTCGCCCACAAACAAATAGGGGTGTACAAAGAAAAAACATATTTATTTTGCAAAATACCCCTATAAAAATAGGGGTATATTAGAAAAAACATATAATTTTGCACCCAATAACCAATAAAAGAGACACCATCATGTCAAAAATGAGATTTTTCGCACTACAAGAGCTATCTAACAGAAAGCCCTTAGAAATTACTACTCCCTCTAATAAACTATCCGATTATTATGCCAGCCATGTATTCGATCGTAAGAAGATGCAAGAGTACCTTCCCAAAGAAGCATACAAAGCAGTAGTAGACGCTACCGAAAAAGGCACCCCTATCAGCCGAGAAATGGCCGACCTAATAGCCAACGGCATGAAAAGCTGGGCAAAATCGCTCAATGTGACACACTACACGCACTGGTTTCAGCCACTGACAGACGGAACGGCCGAGAAACATGACGGCTTTATCGAGTTCGGTGAAGACGGTGAAGTAATCGAACGTTTTTCCGGCAAATTACTGATCCAGCAGGAACCGGATGCTTCTTCTTTCCCTAATGGTGGAATCCGTAATACATTCGAAGCCCGCGGTTACACAGCATGGGACGTTTCATCACCGGCTTTCGTAGTAGACACCACTCTTTGTATCCCGACGATTTTTATCTCATATACAGGTGAAGCACTTGACTACAAAACTCCATTATTAAAAGCATTGGCAGCCGTTGACAAAGCTGCTACCGAAGTATGCCAGCTTTTCGACAAAAACATCACCCGGGTATTCACCAATTTGGGTTGGGAACAGGAATATTTTTTGGTTGACACCTCTTTATATAATGCCCGCCCCGACCTTCGACTAACAGGACGCACCTTGATGGGACATTCTTCGGCCAAGGACCAACAGTTGGAAGATCATTACTTCGGTTCTATTCCACCACGCGTCACAGCTTTCATGAAAGAACTTGAAATAGAGTGTCACAAGCTGGGCATACCGGTAAAGACCCGCCACAATGAAGTTGCTCCCAACCAGTTTGAATTGGCTCCCATTTTTGAAAACTGTAATCTGGCGAATGACCACAATCAGCTGGTAATGGACCTGATGAAACGTATCGCACGCAAACATCATTTTGCTGTTCTTTTCCATGAAAAACCCTACAATGGCGTTAATGGTTCGGGCAAACATAACAACTGGTCGCTCTGCACCGATACAGGCATCAACCTCTTTGCACCGGGTAAAAATCCAAAAGGAAACATGCTATTCCTTACTTTCCTGGTAAACGTATTAATGATGGTCCACAAGAATCAGGATCTGTTGCGTGCTTCTATTATGAGTGCCGGAAACAGTCACCGTTTGGGAGCCAACGAAGCACCTCCCGCTATCTTGTCCATTTTCCTGGGTTCACAACTGTCAGCTACACTCGATGAAATTGTCCGTCAGGTGACCAACTCAAAAATGACTCCGGAGGAGAAGACAACTTTAAAATTAGGTATCGGGCGTATACCCGAAATCCTGCTCGATACCACCGACCGTAATCGCACTTCTCCTTTTGCATTCACGGGAAATCGTTTTGAGTTCCGTGCCGCCGGCTCCTCAGCCAACTGTGCTGCTGCCATGATTGCCATAAATGCTGCCATGGCCAACCAGTTGAATGAATTTAAAGCATCGGTAGACAAACTGATGGAAGAGGGTATCGGTAAGGACGAAGCAATCTTCCGCATCCTGAAAGAAAATATCATAGCCTCCGAACCTATCCGTTTTGAGGGTGACGGCTACTCAGAAGAGTGGAAACAGGAAGCAGCCCGCCGCGGACTAACCAACATCTGCCATGTTCCGGAGGCCCTGATGCATTATATGGATAACCAATCGAGAGCCGTACTGATAGGCGAACGTATCTTCAACGAAACCGAACTCGCCTGTCGTCTGGAAGTGGAATTGGAAAAATATACCATGAAGGTACAGATTGAAAGCCGCGTATTGGGTGATCTGGCCATCAACCACATCGTCCCTATCGCTGTCAGCTACCAGAACCGTCTTTTGGAAAACCTTTGCAGAATGAAGGAAATCTTCTCTGAAGAAGAATACGAAGTAATGAGTGCCGATCGGAAAGAACTTATTAAAGAAATCTCTCACCGTGTATCTGCTATTAAAGTACTGGTACGCGACATGACAGAAGCCCGCAAAGTAGCCAATCACAAAGAGAACTTCAAAGAGAAAGCATTTGCTTACGAAGAGACCGTACGTCCTTACCTGGAAAGCATACGCGACCATATAGACCATCTCGAGATGGAAATTGACGATGAAATCTGGCCGTTGCCCAAATACAGAGAACTGTTATTCACGAAGTAAGCCATACTTGATGTCTCCCCGTAAGAAGGTCCTTTTCAAAGATCTCTTATGGGGAGCTTTTCATTTCCCGGGTTTCCTCTACCCAACCCTACTTTCCTGCCGGCAAACATCCCAGCGTCTGTCAACAAAAGATTGAAAGAGATCAATGCTCAATTTGAAAGATAGATAAACCGGAGTTCCATATCGCGCTTCTTGCTCTCAAAAAGAGTATGCTCACTCTCCTAAATAGCCCGCCCGACTTCCAAAATGTAAAGCATACATAGCAAACTTTTCGATAAACTATTCTGTTTTTCATTTTTTCTTTCTACATTTGTGCTTTATAACACAGTTTTGCAACAGATATGGTAAAGATGAATTTGTCAGAAATAAACGTTCCCGAACGTATTGCAGAGATGTGGGCTCCTCTAAACGCAGAGCAAAGGGAGTTCCTGGCCAATAATTTCACCCTTCAAAATTACAAAAAGAATGAAACAATTTATTGTGAAGGTGAATCACCTACCTATCTGATGTGTCTGCTTAGCGGCAAAGTAAAAATCTATAAAGACGGTGTAGGAGGCAGAAGTCAGATTATACGCATGATAAAGCCTACAGAATATTTCGGTTACCGGGCTTACTTTGCCAAAGAAGACTATGTGACTGCCGCTTCTGCGTTCGAACCTTCAACCATCTGCCTGATTCCCATGAGTGCTATCATGACACTGGTAAGCCAGAACAATGACCTGGGTATGTTTTTCATTCGTCAATTGTCTATCGACCTCGGTATTGCCGATGAAAGAACCGTCAATCTGACCCAAAAACACATTCGCGGACGCTTGGCCGAATCACTGCTTTTCCTCAAAGAAAGCTATGGATTGGAAGAAGATGGCTCTACGTTAAGTATCTATCTTTCACGCGAGGATTTGGCTAACCTATCGAATATGACTACTTCTAATGCCATCCGTACATTATCCAACTTCGCAACCGAACGACTGATCACCATCGACGGACGAAAAATCAAGATCATCGACGAGGAAAAACTTAAGAAGATCAGCAAAATAGGATAAAAGCGCTTTGTCGCTATTCAATAACTTAACACACATTTATTACCATGAAAAAAGGAATTACTCTTCTTCTTTTGTCTCTGCTTTTCATCACCCCCGGATGTAAACAGTCAAAAGAAACCATCGTGAACGAATACAATATCGTTCCGTTGCCAAACCAAATGATTCCCCAACAGGGACGGTTCGAAATAAGTAAAAAAGTAAGAGTCATAACAACCGCTTGTACACCGGACGTACAAATCATTGCCGACAGCCTCATCAACCGATTGAAGCTGACATCAGGAATTACCATAAAGCAAACTTTCGAGAACGTAACGGACGAGCCTGTTATTCGTTTCGTGCCGCAAGACGGAATGCCCGAAGAGGGATATAAACTCTCTGTCACTCCTCAAAATATCACCCTTACAGCTTCTACCCCCAAGGGATTTTTCTATGCAGTGCAAACACTTTATCAGTTATTGCCACCCGTTGTATATGGTAATCAAAAGGTGAAGAACGCCGAATGGTCGGTACCGGCTGTCGAAATAGAAGATGCTCCGCGCTTTGCATACCGTGGTCTGATGCTGGACGTATGTCGCCACTTCTCCCCGGTGGAATATATATATAAATTCATCGATATGCTGGCCATGCACAAGATGAACACTTTCCACTGGCATCTGACCGACGACCAGGGATGGAGAATCGAAATAAAAAAATATCCTAAACTGACTGAGATAGGTTCCAAACGTAAAGAGACATTAGTAGATTATTACTATGTAAACTACCCGCAAGTCTTTGACGGCAAAGAGCATGGCGGATACTATACACAGGAGCAGATCAAAGCCATTGTAGACTATGCAGCCAGCAAATTTATCACGGTGATCCCCGAAATCGAGATGCCGGGGCATGCAATAGCAGCCATTGCTTCTTATCCGGAACTTTCATGTACACCGGACAGCACATGCGATGTGACAGGAACCTGGGGTGTATTTGAGCAGGTATTCTGCCCTTCAGACACCACTTTCCAATTCCTTGAAGGAGTGATGGATGAAGTTATGGATCTCTTCCCCAGCAAATACATCCATATCGGTGGTGATGAATGCCCGAAAACAGCCTGGATCAACAGTGAATACTGCCAGTCGTTGATCAAACAACTGGGACTGAAAGACGATGTCACCCCCAACGTTATCGATGGGAAGAAACATACCAAAGAAGAGAAGTTACAAAGCTACTTCATCACCCGCATGGAGAAATACTTGAATAGTAAAGGGCGTAACATCATCGGATGGGACGAAATTCTGGAAGGCGGACTGGCCCCGAATGCCACCGTTATGTCCTGGAGAGGAGTAGAGGGTGGATTAAATGCAGCCAAAGCCGGACACAACGCCATTATGACACCAAATCCATACGCATATCTGGATCAGTATCAGGAAGAACCGGAGATAGCTCCCGTCACCATCGGTGGATATAATACGCTTAAAAAGACTTACAGCTACAACCCTGTACCGGACGATGCAAACGAACTGGTGAAAAAGCATATCATCGGTGTACAGGGTAACATCTGGACGGAATACATGCCCGGCAATGACAACCGCGACTATCAGGCTTTCCCACGTGCAGTAGCCATCGCCGAAACGGGCTGGACATTGAATGCAAACAAAAACTGGAATAACTTTTGCCAACGCATGGTAGAAGACTTCCGTCGTATGGATGTGAAAAATGTCAAAGCTTGCCGCAATTTCTTCGATGTGAATATCAATACACATGTAGACGAAACTAATACGTTGAAAGTAGTACTGGAAAGTTTCTACCCCAATGCCGAAATTCACTATACAACAAATGGAAGCGTTCCAACAGTAGAATCTGCCATTTACAATCAGCCTTTCGCCTTATCCGGCGAAATGGACGTGAAAGCCGCTGCTTTCAAAGACGGAAAGATGTTGGGCAAGGTCAGTGGAAAGAAGTTGTATGGCAATCTGATCAGTGGTAAAAGTTTCACAGTGACTCCGCCCATCGGAGCGGCCAAAGGCGACATTTTTGGTGAAAATGATGTTCTCGGTACTGATATAAGCACTTTCGGACTGACCAACGGTAAACGTGGCAACATCGCTTCGATGACTCCGTGGAGCGGATTCCGGATGAACGACGCCTGCAATAAACTGGTATTTATTGTTGAATTCGAACAGCCTACTACTGTCAGCAAAGTGGTCTTCGGTTCGTTATACAATCCCGCATCAGTCATTCTCCCTCCCAGTGTAGCTACTGTCGAGACCTCTTCCGACGGACGGAAGTATGATAAAATGGCAGAAGCTTCCTTCAAACGGAACTATCCTGAAAGAGGCAGAAAGGCATTCACTGACACATTAGGCTTTGCCCCCAAAGAAGTCAAGTATATCAAAATCACTCTTCAAAATGGTGGTACTTTACGAAACGGTATTGATTTCGTGAAAGACCCGAATGAAAAAGATGTGGTTCAGGCTAACATCTATTTAGACGAAATAGAAGTATATTAACGACCACATCATACTCCACAAAAACGCGGAGGACACAGAGTATTATTTCATTTCTGAAAATATAAACTCTGCGTCCTCCGCTTTATTTCCGGACACAATTACTGTCCAAAGAGACAACTGCGTCCGGAATATCTTTGTAGCTTTTTACAAATCTTAGATCAATCCCTTTTCAGACAGATAGCGTTCAGCTTCAATAGCAGCTTTACATCCGCTTCCGGCTGCTGTAATAGCCTGACGATAATGCGGATCAGCTACGTCACCTGCAGCAAATACTCCGGGTACCTTGGTACGAGGACTGTCATCGTCGGTGGTAATATATCCCACTTCATCAGTATCCAGATAGGGTTTAAAGATGTCCGAATTCGGTTTATGCCCGATAGCAAGGAAGAAACCGTCGATAGGTAATGAATAGCGTTCTTCATCGGGCTCCTCCCAACGTTTCACAAGATTCATACCTTCTACACCGTTCTCACCGAAAAGACCAACTACATTATGCTCAAAAAGTACTTCAATCTTATCGTGCTTCCTCACACGCTCCTGCATAATTTTCGAAGCACGAAGATAAGGCTTGCGCACAACCAGATAAACCTTGGAAGCAAGTCCGGCCAAATAGATCGCTTCTTCACAAGCAGTGTCACCACCACCTACCACAGCAACCACTTTCTTACGATAGAAAAAACCGTCGCAAGTAGCACAAGCGCTTACCCCCATACCGGCATACTTCTTTTCATCGTCCAGCCCTAAATATTTGGCTGTAGCTCCGGTGGCGATAATCAACGAATCGGCTTCGATTACTTTTTCACCATCGATTGTAATTTTGTAAGGAGCCTGACCAAGATCAGAAGCGGTAGCAATCCCAAAACGGATGTCAGCACCAAAACGTTCGGCCTGTGTACGAAGATCTTCCATCAATTGCGGTCCGCTGATTCCTTGCGGATAGCCCGGGAAATTTTCTACATCGGTAGTGGTAGTCAACTGTCCACCCGGCTGTATTCCTTCGTAAAGCACCGGTGACAAATTTGCACGTCCAGCATAGATAGCGGCTGTATAGCCGGCTGGTCCTGAACCTATAATAAGGCATTTAATTCTTTCTGTTTCCATACTCCTATTTATATTTTACGACTTACTATTTATCGCTTGAAATCATTTCCCTCTCCTACCGAAGATCAATCACTTCGGCATGAGGATATTGTTTCTTATCAAACACAAACATACCATCGGCATATTTCAAACCTGTCTGATAACCGGTCACAGTGATCTCGCTACGACTCTTATCACGTTGTTCCATCATAATGAACAAGGGTTGATAAGTTTCTTTACTCACATAAAGCACAATTCGCGATAAATCTCTCTTCTTATCAGTAGCAGTCAATACTACCTCATAGACCGGTTTGCCACCAAAGTTCTTCAATGATCCGATCTTATAGTCGAAGCCATGACGGTATATCTGTAAAAGCGCATACGGATTAAGGCCCTGCAATTCGGTCCCGGTAGGGTTACTGATATTAACTTCATCACTGCTTCTCAGATAGCTCCACTGGGTCTTACCATCGAACCAAGTAATACCATCGTCTGTTTTCAGTACAAACTTTTCCCCTTTGAGTTCGATGACTCCGGCAGACTGTCCGGCCATCCTGCTTTTGTTAAACACTGTCACGTTGAATTCCGCACGGATACCGCCTGCCTTTTCAAATGTGGCCGCCGTCTTATCAAGCACAACTTTTGCCTGCATTTGTTGTTGAGCAAACACAGGCAAAGTCAGTAAAGCTATCCAAATGCTAATTATAATCTGCTTCATTGTATACACTCATTTAACGTTTGATTATTGAATATTGTTCAAACGCATTTCAAGGTCATTTTCGTCCACACACAGCACATCGCGTGCCTTGCTTCCCTGTGAGGGACCTACAATACCGGCCTTTTCCAGCTGATCCATCAAACGCCCGGCACGATTGTAGCCGATGGAGAATTTGCGCTGTATCAGCGAAGTAGATCCCTGCTGGTGAATCACAATCAACCGGGCAGCTTCCTCAAACAACGGATCGAGCCGTCCCATATCGACTTCACCCAAATCACTGCCGCTATCTTCACTCACATATTCGGGCAGGAAGAAGGCGGTAGGATATCCCTGCTGACGTGAAATATACTTGGTGATTTCTTCCACTTCGGGCGTATCGATAAATGCACACTGTACACGTACCGGATCGGCTCCCTGAAGGAAGAGCATATCACCGCGACCGATCAACTGATTGGCTCCCGGACGGTCGAGGATAGTACGTGAGTCCATCATCGCTGACACGCGAAATGCGATACGTGCCGGGAAGTTGGCCTTAATAGTACCTGTAATGATATTGGTAGTCGGACGCTGGGTTGCGATAATCATATGAATACCTACGGCACGTGCCAACTGCGCAATACGGGCGATCGGTAGTTCTATCTCCTTACCGGCTGTCATAATCAAATCACCAAACTCATCAATAACCACTACGATATAAGGCATAAATTTATGCCCCTTTTCCGGATTCAGGCGGCGATTGATGAACTTCTCGTTGTACTCTTTAATGTTGCGCACATGAGCCATTTTCAGCAGATCATAGCGGCTGTCCATCTCTACACAAACGGAATTGAGGGTCTGCACCACTTTAGTTACGTCAGTGATGATAGCATCTTCACCATCGGGAAGTTTTGCAAGAAAATGATGCTCAATGACAGAATAAATGCTGAATTCCACTTTCTTAGGATCTACCAGAACAAACTTCAATTCGGCAGGATGCTTCTTATAAAGCAGTGAAGTGATGATAGCGTTCAAGCCGACAGATTTACCCTGCCCGGTAGCACCTGCCACCAATACGTGCGGCATTTTGCAAAGATCAACCATGAATACCTCATTCGTAATGGTTTTACCAAGTGCAATAGGCAAATCATAGGTTGACTCCTGAAACTTCTTACTACCTATAATAGACTGTCCTGAAACGATCTTCGGATTTGAGTTAGGTACCTCGATACCGATCGTACCTTTCCCAGGTATGGGAGCAATGATACGAATGCCCAACGCAGAAAGGCTCAAAGCGATATCGTCTTCCAAGCCACGAATCTTTGAAATACGTACTCCTTGTTCCGGAGTGATCTCATAAAGAGTTACCGTAGGTCCTACCGTAGCTTTAATCGTACTTATTTCAATGCCAAAACTACGCAATGTATTGATAATACGGTCTTTATTTGCATTCTGTTCCTCCATATTGATGGTAGGCTCACTATTTTCATAGTGTTTCATCAAATCGATAGTAGGAAAATGATAGTTCTCTAAATCCAGTTTAGGGTTGTAAGGTTCAGTCTCCGTACCCTGATAATTTTCATCATCGGCAGCAGGCTCTATCTCGAACTCAGGCTCTTTATCTGCCGACGCTGCCCGAAAAGGAGGTACGGGATCAGGAGCTGTCTGTTCAAAAGTCATAGTCACATCACCATCGGATGTCACCTCCCTGTCTTCCGGAGTCACAGGCATTTCGGTTGAAGATTCGACAGGTGTTTCAGGCACAACAGTAGTTTCCACCTTTTTCACCGGTACTTCCTGACGGAAAGTACGATTTACATCAAATTCCACTTCCTGAGGTTTCGGGTTATCATATTCATGTGGTTGAGGGGCCTGAGTAACTTCAGCAAGTTCTTCTTTTTGTTTACGCTTCAAGAAACTAAGACTAAAAAGCTTACGCAGCCAAATGATGGTGCGGGCACTCATATATATAAGGAAACAAATACCTGTTGCCAGAAGAATCAGCCATACACCCGGAATGCCGACTTGAGAAATCAGCCAGTTACTGATGTTATAACCATGCAATCCACCCAGATAGATGAAGGAGTCCTGATAATGGTCCATAAAAACGAAACCAAGGAAAACAGAAAACCAAATGAGCAGCAATGAACATCCGATAAACCATTTCCAAAGGCGTACCACACGCACACGCATTAATTTGAGTCCGGCAACAGCCAGATAGATTAAAATAAAGAAAGAGGAAACACCAAAACAATCATTGATCAGGTAGCTTGCCAACTGAGCTCCCCGGGAACCTGCATAGTTCTTTACGTGATTGTTCACAGCAGCAAGGTCCTGGGCATTTCCGCTATCAATAATACTTTGGTCAGCTGCTCCAGTGAAAAAGAAAGAGGTAAAGGCCAGTAACAAATAGACTGAGAAAATGACCAGTACCAACCCGATTACAAAGTGAATTGTTTCGTTCCTGAAGAAAGCCACATATTTTTTTGTGGAAGCCGGCTTCTGTTCTGCTTCCTTATCTGATTTCTTTTTTGCCATGTGGATGATGAATCTTAAGCTATATGATTAATGATGCAAAAATAGTAAAAAAAAGAATTTCATTGGACTACCCACAACTTTTTCTTACCTTTGCGTTTCAATTCAAGCAGATATGAAAAAAGAGAGTCAAGTAATATTTGATAAGAATGTGATAGAATTCGTTACAGTAGCCGCCGAGTTCTGCGCTTTTTTGGAACGTGCCGAAAGTATGAAACGCAGTACGTTTGTTGATACCACCCTTAAAATACTTCCTTTGCTTTATCTAAAAGCATCCATGCTTCCGAAATGCGAAATGATAGGTGATGAATCACCTGAAACGTATGTAACGGAAGAAATTTACGAAGTGTTACGCATCAACCTGGCATCCATATTGGTAGAAAAAGACGATTATCTGGAAGTATTTCTACCCGACATGGCTTACAGTGACGAACCGATCAAAAAGAATATTTCGGAAGATTTGGCCGATATCTATCAGGATATCAAAGACTTTATCTTCGTATTCCAGCTGGGATTGAACGAGACGATGAACGATTCCCTCGCCATCTGCCAAGAAAACTTCGGACTCTTGTGGGGACAAAAACTGGTAAACACCATGCGTGCCCTGCATGACGTAAAATATAGTCCGAAAGCCCGGGGAGAAGACGAAGAGGAAGAAGAGTACGAACCCGAAAACAATGAAGACTGTCACTGTGAAGATGACGACTGCCATTGTCACGATCATGGCTGCCATTGCCATGATGATGAATAAAAGAATATGATTTTAAAAAGAACCATAAGCAAAGAAGAGGTGAAGGAGATGCCCAAAGCAGCATTTCCCGGACGGATTCATGTAATACAGACTGAAAGTGAGGCGCAAAAAGCGGTGGCTTATCTGCAATCCCAAGCCATCTTGGGAATCGACAGCGAGACACGTCCCTCATTCACCAAGGGACATTCTCATAAAGTAGCATTACTTCAGATTTCATCTGACGAGTGTTGCTTTCTGTTTCGCCTGAACATGACCGGCCTAACCCAACCTATCATAGAACTACTTGAAGATCCGAAAGTAATCAAAGTGGGCCTTTCGCTAAAAGACGACTTCATGATGTTACACAAACGAGCCCCTTTCAATCAACAGGCATGCATTGAGTTACAAGAGTACGTCCGTCCTTTCGGCATTCAGGATAAGAGCCTGCAAAAGATATACGGTATCTTGTTTAGTGAGAAAATCTCAAAATCACAGCGTCTTTCTAATTGGGAAGCAGATGTACTGACGGATGCTCAAAAGCAATACGCAGCTACAGATGCTTGGGCCTGCCTCAACATATATCACTTATTGGAGGAACTGAAACGAACAGGAAACTACGAATTGGCTCCGGAAGAGGAAGCCACAGAGAAAGTAAAAGTAGGTTCAGATCAACAATAAAAGTAAAAACAACATAATAAATTTATGCATAAAGTATATCTTAAACCCGGCAAAGAAGACTCATTGAAACGGTTCCACCCCTGGATTTTTTCTGGTGCCATCGCCCACTTCGACGGCGAACCCGAGGAAGGTGAAGTAGTGGAAGTGTACACTTCAAAAAAAGAATTTATTGCCAAAGGGCATTTCCAGATCGGAAGTATTGCTATACGTGTACTTTCGTTCAAACAAGAAGAGATTAACCACGATTTCTGGAAACACAAATTGGAAGTGGCCTACGACATGCGACGCAGTATTGGTATCGCTACCAATCCGACCAACAATACCTATCGCCTGGTACATGGAGAAGGCGATAATCTGCCCGGACTCGTTATCGATGTTTATGCCCGGACTGCTGTGATGCAGGCACACTCTGCAGGAATGCATGTAGACCGTATGGCCATTGCCGAAGCTTTGTCCGAAGTTATGGGTGATCAGATTGAAAATATCTATTATAAATCAGAAACGACCCTCCCATTTAAAGCAGACCTTTTCCCGGAGAACGGTTTCCTTAAAGGAGGAAGCAGCGACAACATCGCTCAGGAATATGGGCTGAAGTTCCATGTAGACTGGCTGAAGGGACAAAAAACAGGTTTTTTTGTAGACCAGCGTGAGAATCGTGCTCTACTGGAGCGTTATGCCAAGGGGCGGTCGGTATTAAATATGTTCTGTTATACCGGAGGCTTTTCCTTTTACGCCATGCGTGGAGGTGCCAAACAGGTGCACTCGGTAGACAGTTCTGCAAAAGCCATCGATCTGACTAATAAAAATGTAGAATTAAACTTCCCGGGAGATACCCGTCATGCAGCCTTTGCTGAAGATGCTTTCAAATATCTCGACCGTATGGGTGACCAGTACGACTTGATCATTCTTGATCCTCCGGCATTTGCCAAACATAAGGATGCGCTGCGCAATGCCCTTCAGGGCTACCGCAAGCTCAATGCCAAAGCATTTGAGAAAATCAAACCGGGTGGTATCTTATTCACCTTCTCATGTTCGCAAGTAGTGACCAAAGATAATTTCCGTACTGCTGTATTTACTGCTGCCGCCATGTCGGGCAGAAGTGTACGTATACTACATCAGTTGACCCAGCCCGCAGACCATCCGGTGAACATCTATCACCCGGAAGGGGAATATCTCAAAGGATTGGTGCTCTATGTAGAATAATCATTCCATAAGCATAAAAGCAGCAGCCTCAAAGTTAATTAGAGTTAACAAACAGAAGATTTTCATCAAATCATTATGTTATATAACATAAATCCCTTTATCTTTGCACTGTGTTTTTCATGGTATTAGATTTAAGGTTAATAAAGATTGGCTGTCCGGGAGGATAGCCTTTTTTTTATTTGTTTATTTGTATATATGAAGAGAGAATAGATTACTGCGGGATCAATGAATAAACTTAGAAATAAAGATAGATATTCAGCCCTTTACCTCCTCCAATTTATTCATTGACTCTATTTGGTTAACAATCCATCTAATAATGTAAAAGAACCGTCCTGCAGCAGGTGGTGGATGACCTGTTTCTTTAATTAAATAAGCAGTAACCTCTACCTTTTATTTCTTTTGTTTTACTAACATAATCACCGGATTATCTTCTTCATTCAACCTAGAGGCGATTTCTTTCAATTTACCATCTTTCAGTTGGTCTTTCTTATAAATTTCAACAAGTCGGGCTGCATTTAGACTTGTGACGTCTTCAATTTCACGATTAATTGGTTTCGCTGTCATAGCCACTGTTCTTTTGTCCACATAGTCATCATTGTATATGGTAACTTGAAATACCGCCTTTTCTTCTTTGTCATACACCAGTTCATCAGCATAGAATCCGTTGCCCTTTTCAAAGTTAAATACATTTTTAACGGCTTCCATAAAGTAATAACGGTCGGTATGGATACCCATATAAAGAAAAACTTCCGGTTCCATGGTATGTGCAGAAGGAGTTCTTACAACAAAAGGACTTAATGTACCATCCGACGCATAGTTATACAATGTATCAGCCGATGTATCCATAAGTGTACATTTCCCGTTACTCAGACGTATCTGATAAGAATAATTTGCTATAAACCTATCTCCATCATTCACAATTGGTGTATCAATCGTTTTGAAAGGAATAAAAATATCACGGGTGATACTTCCATCCTGTTTTGATAGGATAATATGGTATGATTTGGTTCTATCCTCTCCTTTACTGTGATAATCTGACATATCATAGCAAATTAAATTATCTTTGTCATAATCGAAAATAGATGAAACTTCCCGATCAAGACTCAAACACCGTTTGAACTTTCCATAAAGATCATACACTAAGATTTTATTTCCCGGTGACTTTACGAATATTTCACCATTGTTTTCATCAAGAATAATCTCATTAATCCTCGCATATTCTTCTGCTCCTTGCCCCCGACGATTTATCTTCCTCACTCCCTTACCGGTTTTTCTGTCAAAAATAAAAATATCCCCATCATTATTCCTATTTGTCGCCAATATATATTCTTTTCCCACATCCTGCACCAGACCTTGTGTAAGAAACTCGTCAGTGGTCTCCAACGCAACATATTCTACATCCATAAAGTCCTGAAGAATCAATTCTTTTTTAGGATAACTTTTCGAAACGTCAACAATGATTAAATCATTGTTTGACTGTTTATTTTCTCCACACCCCGCTAATACCACCAACAGAATGACTGCTAAAATCGTTTTTGTTTGTTTCATTTCAGTTATTGTTTATTTGATAAAGAAGAACCTGTTTAGAGCCTGTAAAAAAATGGCTGAAATCTTTTTAATCTAAACTTTCCGTATCAGCCGAATAGTTTCTTTCTTTGGAGTAACCAAACTTTAAAAAAGATATATCAGACTGATTTTAAGGAAAGAGAGTGGCAATATATAACAAAAGTATTGAACCTGCAAGAAAGAAAGCGAAAATAAGATTTACAAATGATTTAGAATGCCATTTTTTATTTAGTGAAGACCGGCTACCAATGGCATATGCTTCCTCTTGACCTCCCTAAGTGGCAGTTGGTTTACTACTACTATCGCAAATGGGCGACCTTGTTGGATTTTGACTTGCTATTAGAGAAACTTCCTAAAGACCTTTTTTCCCTGCGCAAATAAAGAAGAAAACAAATGGATTTCCCCTCTTATCATAAGCCATTATAAACAAAACTATTACGATCATTCATGCGATCTTTACTCCGGCCCGCATACCCGGATAAGATTCAGACCATCTTCGCTAAAGATACGAAGGAAAACAAAATGCTTTTATAGGCATAAACAAATAAGATAACAGATACATCACACCATATGTCAAACCGTTACGTTTACGTTCTCTACTAAAACGAAGAGTGGAAGATGGAAGATCGAAATTCATTTTTCGTATGAGAAGCGTACAAAAGGTTTTAGAGTCCGCTGAAATCGTCCCCTCAAATACCGGACAAAGTTCGGTTGCCACACCTTCGTTATCGAAATAACAGGCTTTAAGATTATTATGGAGGAAAACTTAAACCGGCTCTTAGATTAAATAAGGTAGCAACGGATTATATATACCCACATTAAAAAAACAAATTATTAATCATACTTTTGCAGGTTTATTTCTGACATTTAGTCATTTATACAATAGAAGTAAGTCATTTGGAATAGACCGCTTTCTTTTTTATAGACCTTTCATTCTCTGTTTTTTCCGATTTTCTTTTCCCATTTTCCTTTTCTCATTTCCTTTTATTCCATGCTTTTTCCACTCTGTCAACTAAAAATATTATATTTGCACCTGATCTGCCATAGACAGGCACGACGGGAAACACATCAATAAAAGTTATGAATATAAAAAATCGTTTGATTATTATGAACTTCCTGCAATTCTTTGTATGGGGGTCGTGGTTAATTTCACTAGGTGGCTATATGGAAAGAGGCCTCCATTTTGAAGGTGGGCAAATCGGAGCCATTTTCGCAACAATGGGAATCGCATCCATTATCATGCCGGGAATAACAGGCATTATAGCCGACAAATGGTTCAATGCCGAACGCCTTTATGGTATTTGCCACTTGCTGGGAGCCGGCTGCTTGTTCTACGCTTCTACCGCCACCGACTATAATCAAATGTATTGGGCCATGTTACTCAATCTAATGGTTTACATGCCTACTCTTTCGCTCGCCAATACTGTTTCGTACAATGCACTCGAACAATATAAATGCGATTTAGTAAAAGACTTCCCGCCTATCCGTGTATGGGGAACCATCGGTTTCATTTGTGCTATGTGGGCAGTGGACCTTACCGGATTCAAAAACTCGAGTGCTCAACTTTATGTCGGAGCAAGCTCAGCATTACTTCTCGGACTGTATTCTTTCACTCTGCCCCCATGCCCCCCTGCAAAAAATCAGAGCAAAACCCTATTGTCTTCTTTCGGTCTAGATGCCCTCAGCCTATTCAAAAGAAAAAAGATGGCTATCTTTTTCTTTTTCTCGATGTTGCTGGGTGCAGCCTTGCAAATCACAAATACATATGGTGATGCATTTTTGGGGAGTTTCGCCAAAATACCCGAATTTGCAGACTCTTTCGGTGTCAAGCACTCGGTAATCCTGCTGTCCATCTCACAAATGTCCGAGACACTGTTTATCCTGGCCATTCCTTTCTTCCTGAAACACTTCGGAATCAAACGTGTCATGCTCATCAGTATGTTTGCCTGGGTATTCCGATTCGGACTGTTTGGCTTTGGTGATCCGGGATCAGGCATCTGGATGCTGATTTTATCAATGATAGTATACGGTATGGCATTTGATTTCTTCAACATTTCCGGTTCTTTATTTGTTGAATTGGAAACCAAACCTGAGACAAGGGCCAGTGCACAAGGTTTGTTCTTCATTATGACAAACGGATTGGGCGCTGTCATCGGAGGATATGCCAGTGGAGCCGTAGTGGATGCATTCTCTGTATATGAAAACGGAATGTTGGCAAGTCGCAACTGGCCGGCTATCTGGTTCATATTTGCAGCATATGCACTGGCTATCGGTATTTTGTTTGCAATTGTTTTCAGATACAAACATCAACCGGGAGAACTTAAGAAAGTGAACAATTAACAATGGATAAGAAAGTAGAATTACAGGTATTGAACATTTCTAACAGCCAGGCGCAGGTAGGTGCCTATGCAATGGTATTGGGAGAAGTAGATGGCGAACGGCAGCTACCTATTATAATAGGACCTGCCGAGGCACAAGCTACAGCCATTTGCCTGAAAGGAATAAAGGCCCCACGCCCGCTGACACACGATTTATTCTATTCGTGTCTGAATGTTTTGGGAGCAACTCTGCTCCGGGTACTAATATACAAAGCCAAAGAAGGCGTTTTCTATTCGTATATCTACTTTAAAAAAGACGAAGAAATTATTCGGATAGATGCCCGTACCTCGGATGCAGTGGCACTGGCCGTCAGGGCAGATTGTCCTATCTTTATATACGAATCTATTCTTGAACGCGAGTGTATACGGTTGACAGACGGGGACGAACGTCCCGATACTCCGGAAGAAGATGAAAACTCACGCACGGAACCGGTCAGCATTATTTCTCTTGAAGAAGCATTGAATAAAGCCATTCAAGAAGAGAATTACGAACTGGCAGCCCGACTTCGTGACGAAATAAACCGACATAAATAAAAGATATGCACGTATTTTATACCCCTGATATACAAACCAGCACAGAACTTCCTGAAGAGGAAGCACAGCACTGTGTACGTGTGCTCCGCCTGACAGCCGGAGATGAAATTAATCTCACCGACGGAAAGGGAAACTTCTATCGGGCAGAGATCAGCGTGGCAACCCATAAACGTTGCCTGGTGAATATTAAAGAAACAATTTACCAAGAGCCTTTGTGGGACGGACATCTGCACATTGCTATGGCACCCACAAAAAATATGGATCGTAATGAATGGTTTGCTGAAAAAGCAACTGAAATAGGGTTCGACGAATTAACATTCCTGAACTGCCGCTTCTCCGAACGGAAAGTAATTAAAACCGAACGCATTGAAAAGATATTGGTATCTGCCATCAAGCAATCGTTAAAAGCACGTTTACCGCGTCTGAACGAGATGACTGATTTTTGCACATTTATCGAAAAAGACTTTAAAGGGCAAAAGTTCATTGCCCACTGTTACGAAGGAGAGAAACCTTTACTGAAAGATGTCTTGACAAAAGGAGAAGATGCCCTGGTGTTGATCGGACCGGAAGGTGACTTCAGCGAAGAGGAAGTCAAGAAAGCAATCGAGAAAGGATTTGTCCCTATTAGTTTAGGCAAATCGCGACTGCGCACAGAAACAGCAGCATTGGTGGCTTGCCACACAATGAATATGTAATTTACAGAAATAAAAAAGATAGTAATTATGGTAAAACGAATGATTTCCCGACTTTCGGTACTGGCAGTACTGATCGTTTTCATGGCAGCCTGCTCCAAGAAAGCGGAATATATCCATGTGATTCCGGCCGATGCTTCGGCTGTTGCTTCCATTAATCTGAATTCTCTTGCCGACAAAGTCGGCTTGAATGATAAACAGAATGAAGGGATGAAACAAAAAATGATGGAAGCCCTGAAAAGCGGAATGAATGCAGCTGCTTTCCAGCAACTGGAAAAAATAATGAAAAATCCTTCTCAATCGGGGATTGATGTCAAAGCTCCTGTATTCGTATTTACTTCCAAGACTTTCATTAGTCCCACTATAGTTGCCAAAGTCAGTAATATCGAGGACTTGCGTGCTTCGCTCGACTTAATGGCCAAAGAAGGAATCTGCCAGCCTATAGCAGAAGAAGAGGGGTACAGTTTCACATCCTTGCAGAAGAACAATCTATTGGTCTTTAATGAAAATGCAGCAGTTTTGACAGAAGCCTACGGAACTTCTCAAATGGATGTTGCCAAACAAACCATCTCCACACTGCTCAAACAGACCGAAGAGAACAGTATCGCCTCAAACGGCAGTTTCGGGAAGATGCAGGATCAGAAAGGAGACATCAACTTTTTTGCTTCAATGGATGCGGTTCCCAAAATGTATACTCAACAAATCAGTCTGGGACTCTCTTCACAAATCGACTTGAGCGAAGTAAAAGCTGTGGGTAACCTCAACTTTGAGAAAGGAAAAATCGCTCTGCAGATCGAAACCTACTCGGATAATGCAGAGACGGATGCGTTACTGAAGAAACAGGCTCAAGCTGTTAAAAAGTTAAATACAACTTTCCTCCAGAACTTCCCCGAATCGACTCTCGCATTCTTAAATATAGGAGTCAATGGAGCAGCATTCTACGATTTACTGTTCAATAATGAAGAATTCCGTAGAAACGTGTCTCTTGCGAAAGCCGATGAAGTAAAAAGTTTATTCGCCTCTTTCGATGGAGATATTTCCATCGGACTGATTAATGTAACCTTGAACAGTGTTCCTACTTTTGCTGCTTATGCAGATGCAAAGAACGGAAATGCCCTGAAAGCATTGTACGACAATAAGAAACAATTAAAATTAGGTAAAAACGAAGATATTATCCAATTGGGCGAAAACGAATATGTTTATAAGTCAAGAGCAACCAACGTATTCTTTGGCATCCGCAACAAGCAGATGTATGCCACTAATGATGAACTTCTGTACAAGAGTATCAGCAAACCGGTAGAGAAATCAATCAAAGATGCCGGATATGTATCGGATATGAAAGGCAAAAATGTATTCTTTGTTATCAATATGGATGCTATTCTCGATCTCCCTGTTGTGAAAATGATGGCCGGATTCGGCGGCGAAGAATATCAAACTTATTATAAACTCGCTTCAAAAATTTCGTATATCGAGGCATTCAGTGACAGCGAAGGTAAGACCGAAACAGCCATTCTTCTGAAAAACAAAGACGACAACGCTTTAAAACAGATAGTAGACTTTGCCAAGCAGTTCGCCGGCATGTAATCTTCAACGTGTATGGACAGCATTCACCTACAGCAAACACTTCCCCAAGTGTTTGCTGATCGTAATTCGATAACTTCGGATGTATGGCATCGGAATCTTGTTTTCCATAAAGGAAAATCTTACCTGATCGAGGCTGCCTCCGGTACCGGTAAATCATCGTTGTGCAGCTACATCTACGGCTACCGAAACGACTATCAGGGAATCATCAACTTCGACGAAACCAATATCAAAGCATACCCGGTGAAGCAATGGGTGGAAATCCGGAAACATTCACTGAGTATGCTTTTTCAGGATTTACGCATTTTTACGGAGTTGACCGCCATCGAAAACATCCGACTAAAGAATAATCTGACCGGATATAAAACCCGAAAAGAAATATTATCTCTGTTCGAAGCATTGGGACTCTCGGACAAACTGGACGTGAAGGCAGGCAAACTTTCTTTCGGACAACAACAGCGAGTGGCGTTCATCCGATCGCTTTGTCAACCTTTCGACTTCATTTTCCTGGACGAGCCCATCAGTCATTTGGACGACAACAATGCACGTATTATGGGAGAACTGGTAATGGAAGAAGCCGGAAAACAAGGGGCGGGAATCATCGTAACGTCCATCGGCAAGCATATCGAGTTAACGTATGACAGAATATTGAAATTATGAACAACTTAGTCTGGAAGCTGCTCCGTCAGCATATCAGCATCGGTCAGTTGACCGGTTTCTTCTTTGCCAACCTTTTCGGAATGGTTATTGTGCTACTCAGCGCACAATTCTACAAAGATGTAGTTCCCATCTTTACCGAAGGGGATAGCTTTATGAAGAAAGATTATATGACAGCTACTAAGAAAATCAGTACGCTGGGATCTTTTGCGGGCAAGAGTAACACTTTTTCGTCTGAGGAAATAGAGGAACTGAAGAAACAACCGTTCACCCGGAGCGTAGGTGCTTTCACTCCTTCGCAATTTAAAGTCTCCGCAGGATTGGGAATGCAGGAAGCAGGAATTCACCTTTCTACCGAAATGTTCTTTGAGGCCGTTCCTGATAAGTTTGTAGACGTCAGCCTCGATAAATGGCATTTTGATGAAAACACGCACACCATCCCTATCATCATTCCGCGCAATTATCTGAATTTATATAACTTCGGATTTGCCCAGAGCCGAAGCCTGCCTAAACTATCGGAAGGGTTGATGAGCCTGATCCAAATGGATATTCTGATGCGGGGCAACGGACGGGTTGAGCAATATAAAGGAAACATCGTCGGCTTTTCCAACCGGTTGAATACTATTTTGGTTCCACAATCTTTTATGAACTGGGCTAACCAAAACTTTGCACCGGATAGCCAGCCGGACCCTTCACGGCTGATTATTGAAGTAGACAATCCCGCTGATGCCTCCATTGCAAAGTATTTCCAACAAAAGGGGTATGAGACAGAAGACGGAAAACTGGACGCCGGGAAAACCACTTATTTTCTGCGTCTGATTGTGGGTATTGTCCTTGCAGTGGGACTATTTATCAGCATACTCTCTTTCTACATTCTGATGCTCAGCATTTTTCTGCTTTTACAAAAGAACACCGTGAAATTGGAAAGTTTGCTTCTGATAGGTTACAGCCCTTCAAGAGTAGCACTCCCCTATCAGATTCTTACATTAGGACTCAATGTTGTTGTACTGTTACTATCCGTCGGCATTGTTTCGTGGGCACGCACCTCTTATCTTACGACACTGAACCTGTTGTTTCCACAAATGTCTGTCGGATCTCTCTGGCCAACTTTCGCCATAGGTATATTTTTATTCTTATTGGTGTCTTCCATCAACGTTATTATACTGAAAAAGAAGATGTTGTCAATATGGATACACAAAGCATAGGAGAGATTAGGGCATAAAAAAAGGAGCAACGCCTTGCTCCAACCTTTGTTAACCTTAAATCTAATACTATGAAAAACACATTGCAAAGATACGTACTCTTTGGTTATCTGCAAATAATACAAGAAAAAAAGTATGTTTTATAACATCATTTAAGAGTTTAACACCTGCTTTTCACTTCCTTTTTCATATCTTTGTAACATTATTAATAAAGATATGACCATGCCGGACTATGATCTGATTGCCATTCTTGGCCCTACCGCTTCGGGTAAAACCCCTTTTGCTGCCGCATTGGCCGCAGAGTTAAATACTGAAATCATCAGTGCCGATTCACGCCAAATCTATCGGGGAATGGATCTTGGTACAGGCAAAGACCTGGAAGACTACACTATTAACGGCCGACAAATCCCTTACCACCTGATAGATATTGCTGATCCGGGCTATAAATACAATGTATTTGAGTATCAACGTGATTTCCTGACAGCTTACGAGACTATTAAACAAAAAGGATGTCTCCCCGTTCTATGTGGAGGGACAGGCTTGTATCTGGAGTCGGTACTAAAAGGCTATCGCCTGATTCCAGTTCCCGAAAACCAAGAGTTGCGTGTACGCCTGGCCGAAAAATCATTGGAAGAACTGACTGCTATTTTAAGCAGTTATAAGACACTTCACAATTCGACAGACGTGGATACCGTCAAACGGGCAATCCGTGCTATCGAAATAGAAGAGTATTATGCAAAGACACCAATAGAAGAACGGGAGTTCCCACAACTGAACAGCCTGATTATCGGAGTGGACATCGACCGTGAATTGCGACGGGAGAAAATCACCCGCCGCCTTAAACAAAGACTGGACGACGGGATGGTTGAAGAGGTACGTCGTCTCCTGGCAGAGGGAATTCAGCCGGATGATCTGATTTATTATGGATTGGAATACAAATACCTGACTTTGTACGCCATTGGCAAAATGACATACGATGAAATGTTTACCGGTCTGGAAACTGCCATCCACCAGTTTGCCAAACGGCAAATGACCTGGTTTCGGGGAATGGAACGAAGAGGTTTCACCATTCATTGGGTAGATGCTTCACTCCCAATGGAGGAAAAGATTAACTTTGTAAAGCAGAAACTCAAAGAGTTTTAGTAACTTTGGCGAAGCTCTTAACCGTTTTTGTTTCATTTATCAGTTCGTCCCGCAAGTGTGGGTCCATGCGCCCGGCTACCCAAGCCCATCAGTCCGGGAACGGAGGCAGATGAGCCCTCAAGCGCAGGGCGAGTTAATGGATAAAGAGAAAGGTAATAAATAGCCTATGATAACCGGTTAAGTCAGTGCAAGTCTGTTATTAATATATGAATGATCGGTCGTTTAACAAAAAGATCGGTCACCATACAGAGAAGTTAGAAATAAAAGTACGAAATAATAAATATAATATCCATGAGCGTAGAACCTGGAAAATGGGGTGTAATCTACAATCCCAAAGCAGGCACACGAAAGGTGCAGAAACGGTGGAAAGAAATAAAAGAGTACATGGACTCTAAGGGAGTGTCATACGACTATGTGCAGTCCGAGGGTTTCGGATCGGTAGAACGACTCGCCGGCATTCTGGCCAACAACGGTTATCGCACCATCGTAGTAGTGGGCGGAGACGGTGCATTGAATGATGCCATTAACGGCATTATGAGTTCGAACGCAGAAAAAAAAGAAGAGATAGCCATCGGTATCATTCCCAACGGAATAGGAAACGACTTTGCCAGATACTGGGAATTGAATCTGGAATACAAACAAGCAGTAGACTGGATTATCAATAACCGCCGGAAGAAAATAGACGTGGGTTACTGCAACTTTTACGATGGCGAAAAACACCAACGACGTTACTTCCTCAATGCAGTCAATATAGGATTAGGTGCGCGTATCGTAAAAATCACGGACCAGACCAAACGTTTCTGGGGAGTAAAGTTCCTCTCCTATCTGGCAGCTCTCTTCCTGCTGATATTCGAACGCAAGCTTTATCGTTCACATCTCAAAATTAACGACGAACACATCCGCGGACGGATTATGACAGTCTGTGTGGGAAGTGCCACCGGATACGGACAAACCCCAAGTGCCGTACCCTATAATGGCTGGCTGGATGTATCGGTCATCTACCGTCCCGAGTTCCTGCAAATCTTGTCCGGACTGTGGATGCTTATTCAAGGACGCATATTGAACCACAAAGTGGTGAAATCCTACCGTACCCGAAAAGTAAAAGTACTGCGTGCCCAGAATGCCGCCGTCGACCTTGACGGACGCTTGTTGCCACGCCATTTCCCGATTGAAATAGGAATTATCCCGGAAGCAACCACATTGATTATACCCAATTGATAAAACATAAATGTTATGATAGAACAACTGAAGAACAATAAAACAGGAAATTTTTTCCTGTTAGCCGGTCCTTGCGTCATCGAAGGCGAAGAGATGGCTATGCGAATTGCAGAAAAAATAGTAAATATCACCGATAAACTGGGTATTCCCTATGTATTTAAAGGTTCATACCGTAAAGCCAACCGTTCTCGCCTGGATTCATTCATGGGAATTGGTGATGAAAAAGCGTTGAAAGTTCTCGAGAAAGTACACAATACCTTCGGAGTGCCTACCGTAACCGATATTCACGCAGCCGATGAAGCAGCCATGGCAGCCGATTATGTAGACATCCTGCAGATACCCGCTTTCCTCTGCCGACAAACGGACTTACTGGTCGCTGCTGCTCAAACCGGAAAAACGATTAATATCAAAAAAGGACAGTTCCTCTCTCCGCTTGCCATGCAGTTTGCAGCAGACAAGGTGATAGAGGCCGGCAACAAGAACGTTATGCTGACTGAACGTGGAACAACTTTCGGTTATCAGGACCTGGTCATCGACTACCGGGGCATACCGGAAATGCAATCTTTCGGTTATCCGGTCATCCTGGATGTAACTCATTCATTACAGCAACCCAACCAGACGAACGGTGTAACAGGCGGTATGCCGCAATTGATCGAAACGGTAGCCAAAGCCGGCATTGCCGTAGGAGCCGACGGTCTCTTTATTGAGACACACGAAAATCCGGCAGTAGCCAAAAGCGACGGTGCCAATATGTTGAAACTTGACCGGTTGGAAGGCTTATTGACTAAACTGGTGAAAATTAGAGAAGCAATTATGTGATTTACTTCCCGGTAATGCGACTGATAGAAAAAACAGTAAGAAGGTAATTCATCTCAGGAGATGCTGGAAGTCCGGATTCTCAATACATAAATAGGATCTATGCGCTCTGAAACTCCTGCGGTGAGTGGAACTTAAAACAGTATAGCAATGAAACATTTATTCCGTGGTTTACTTTTGGTTGCAGTCATCTTATGCTGCAACTTCCAACAGGCCTTTGCACAGCAAATGCCGCCCATCCCTATCGACAAGAACGTACGTATTGGAAAGTTGGACAATGGTCTGACCTACTACATCCGTAAGAACAATCTGCCTGCCAACCGGGCTGACTTCTACATTGCCCAGAAAGTGGGTTCTATTCAAGAAGAAGAAAATCAACGCGGATTGGCACACTTCCTGGAACACATGTGTTTTAATGGGACAACTCACTTCCCCGGTGATGCCTTGAAGCAATATCTGGAGCGTATCGGCGTTAAATTCGGTGAAAACCTGAACGCATATACGGCTATCGATGAAACGGTTTACAATATCTCCAATGTACCCGTCAAAACTCCCGGTGCAGTAGACTCCTGCCTGCTGATTCTACACGACTGGAGCAATGACCTGACACTCGATCCGAAAGAGATTGATAAAGAACGCGGCGTCATCAATGAAGAATGGCGTACACGCATGAGTGCCATGATGCGTATGCAAGAGAAGCTTCTGCCAATGATGTATCCGGGTGACAAATACGCCCATAGCTTCCCCATCGGCACCATGGACGTAGTGATGAATTTTAAGCCGCAAACCTTGAGAGACTATTACGAAAAATGGTATCGTCCCGACTTACAGGGAATCGTCATCGTCGGTGATATCGATGTAGATGCCGTAGAAGCTAAAATCAAAACAATGTTTGCCGACATCCCTGCACAGCCTAATGCGGCAGAACGTATCTACTATCCCGTCGCAGACAATAAAGAACCGATTATCTGTATCTTGAAAGACAAGGAACAGCCTCATGTCCAAGTTCTACTCTTCAATAAACACGAAGCAGTTCCCGATAACCAGAAAGGAAATGTGGACTATCTGATACAGCAATACGCCAAGAATCTGATCAGCATTATGCTGAATGCACGTTTGAACGAACTGGTTCAGACAGCCAATCCACCCTATATTTATGCAGGAGCAGACGATAGCAACTTCTTTGTTGCCAAAACCAAAGATGCATTTCTGGGGATCGTGGTTTGCAAAGAGGACAGCATCGAAAATGGTATCGCCGCCATGCTCCGCGAATTAGAACGTGCCCGCCAATTCGGCTTCACCGAAACAGAATACAATCGTGCCCGTGCCGAATACTTGCGTCAGTTGGAATCTTCTTACAATGAACGTGACAAACAGAAGAACGAAAAGTATGTAAATGAATATGTCCGCCACTTTCTTGATAACGAACCTATACCGGGCATAGAGAACGAATATACAATCATCAACCAGATCGCCCCCAATATTCCGGTGGCAGCAATCAACCAATTGATGAAAGGACTGATTACAGACGACAATCAGGCGCTGGCCCTTTTCGCACCCGAAAAAGAGGATCTGAAACTACCATCCGAAGCCGCTATCGCAAAACTGCTGAAGGATGCAAAAACCGAAAAGCTGACTGCCTACGTAGATAAAGTATCAGACGAACCCTTGATGGCTGAAGCGCCGAAAGGTGGTAAGATTGTTTCGGAATCAAAAGACGACATCTTTGGAGCAACTACTTTGACCCTTTCTAACGGAGTAAAAGTGATTATAAAGAAAACTGATTTCAAGGCAGATGAAATCCGGATGAAAGGTGTCAGCCTGGGAGGTAGTTCCGTATTCCCGGATTCGGAAATCATCAATATAAATGGTCTGGATGCAGTCGGAGTCGGTGGTTTGGGTAACTTCAGTGCTGTAAACCTTGAAAAAGTGCTCGCCGGAAAGAAAGCATCGGTTAGTTACGATATCGCAAACAAGACCGAAAGCGTTTCAGGAAGTTGTTCACCCAAAGATTTCGAAACGATGATGCAACTCACTTACCTTACATTTACAGCACCGCGTAGAGACGATGATGCATTTGCCTCATATAAAAATCGTAATAAAGCCGCATTAAAGAATCAGGAATTGAATCCGAATGTGGCCTTCAGCGACTCTATCCAAGCCGGCATCTATATGAAACACCCGAGAATCATACGCATAAAAGCCGACATGGTGGATCAAATGGATTACGACAAGATTCTGTCTATGTATCAGGATCGCTTCAAAGATGCAAGTGACTTCACATTTATCTTTGTCGGTAACGTAGATGTAGAGAAGATGAAACCGGTAATTGCCGAATATCTGGGTGCGCTCCCCGCCGTTAACCGCAAAGAAACTTTCAAAGATAACAAAATTGAAATGCGTCAAGGCATTTACAAGAACGAGTTTACCAAGCAGCAAGAGACACCGAAAGCTTCCGTTTTCGCTTTCTACAACGGAGATTGCAAATATGACCTGAGAAACAACCTCTTGCTTAGCATGACAAGCCAGATTCTGGATTTGGTCTACACAGAAAAAGTACGTGAAGACGAAGGAGGTACATATGGTGTATATGTAGGCGGAACGCTACAAAAATATCCAAAAGAAAAAGCAATCCTGCAAATCATCTTCGATACGGCTCCCGAAAAGAAAGAGAAGCTGATGAAGATCATTTTCGGAGAAATCGATAACATAACGAAAACAGGCCCGTCGGAAGCCAACTTGAACAAAGTGAAAGAATATATGCTGAAAAAGCATACCGAAGACCTGAAAGAAAACAGCTACTGGCTGGGAAGTATCGACGAATACTTATATACCGGCATGAACCGCATGAATGATTATGAAAAGATAGTCAATAGCATTACGGTGAATGACATCCGGAAATTCGCTGACGACCTCTTCAAACAGAAAAATGAAGTGGAAGTGACAATGGTCAGCCCGGAAAAGAAATAATAAGACCTTGCAGCACGCAGATGATGCAACCCAAACAGATAAGAAGTTGTATTATCTGCGTGCTCTTTTTTGTCGAAACTTAAATAAAACGGTACTATGCTATTCAATGAACTACGCCTGCACGGCAAACTTGCAGCCAAACGACATCCGATGTACGAAAAGAATAAAATAGGCAAATACATCATGTATGCGTCCTTTATTTTCTGGGGTGCTTACTTTATATTTATTGGCATCGGTCTGGCAAAAGCCATCAGCACAGAAGTTCCCAATATGGAAGCCTATCATATTTTGAATAGTGGACTGATATTTGCGCTTGCCCTGGACTTTGTAATACGTTTCCCATTCCAAAAAACTCCTACACAAGAAGTAAAACCTTATCTGCTACTTCCGGTAAAACGAAGCCGTATACTCGACTTTCTGCTTCTCCGCCACGGGCTCAGTTCTTTCAATCTTATCTGGCTGTTCCTGTTCGTGCCGTTCGCAGCACTCACAGTCTTTCCTTTTTATGGAATATCAGGAGTTCTCACTTACAGCATCGGCATTTGGTTACTGATGGTTTTCAACGGATATTGGTATCTGCTTTGCCGTACGCTGATTAACGAGCATATTTGGTGGGTGGTACTTCCCATCGTTGTCTACAGTGGAATCGCCATCGCTATTTTTATTCCCAAAACGGGATTTATAAGTAACTTTTTCATGAACCTGGGAGAAGGTTATATCGAAGGAAATCTACTTGCTTACCTGGGTACATTGGCAGCCACTGTTCTGGTATGGTGTATCAACCGTAAAGTGATGACCGGTTTAATATACAACGAAATCAATAAAGTAGAAGACACAAAAGTAAAAACCGTATCCGAATACCGTTTCCTGGAACGCTTCGGAGAGGTAGGCGAATATATGCGTCTGGAATTGAAGATGCTTCTACGCAACAAACGCTGTAAGGCCTCACTCCGGTCGGTAGCAATGCTCGTAATCATCTTCTCCATCATACTGAGTTTCAGCAGTACATATGACCACATGAAGAGTTTTGTCCAGGTATACTCCTTCCTTGGATTCGGTATGGTGATTCTGATACAACTTATGGGATTTGAAGGAAACTATATCGACGGACTGATGACTCGCAAAGAATCCATCAAAAGCCTGTTGACAGCCAAATATTATATCTATAGCTTGGCGGAAATCATTCCGCTGATCCTGCTAATACCGGCTTTTGTGATGGGAAAAGCCAGCCTGCTGGGTGCTGTCGCACTAATCTTTCTGACAACAGGTCCTGTCTATTGCATCTTGTTCCAACTGGCGGTATACAACCATAAAACCGTACCAATCAATGAAAGCATCACAGGCAAACAAAGTATGAATACCGGAATGCAGATGTTAATCAGTTTCGGACTTTTCATCGTACCAACCACACTCTATGGCACGCTCCCCATGCTGCTGGGACAAACATGGGCCTACATTGTCATATTAATCATCGGATTAGGCTTCACCTTGACCTCTCCTATGTGGATAAACAATGTATATGTCCGTTTCATGCAACGCCGTTACGAAAACATGGAAGGATTCAGAGATAGTAAATAACGATTCAACATTTATTTTATAGAAAAAGAATATGATTACCATACATAACCTCCGGAAAAACTTCGGCACCCAAACAGCCGTCGATATCGAGAATTATACAATCAATCAGGGAGAGATGGTCGGCCTGGTGGGTAACAATGGAGCCGGAAAAACAACTTTGTTCCGTTTAATGCTGGACCTGCTGAAAGCTGATACCGGTGAAATCATTATCAACGACATTCATGTGAGCCAAAGCGAAGACTGGAAAAGTTTTACCGGTGCATTTATCGATGACGGATTCCTGATCAGTTACCTGACTCCGGAAGAATATTTCTATTTTATCGGTAAAATGTACGGACTCAAAAAAGAAGAAGTGGATGAACGCCTGATCCCCTTCGAACGTTTTATGAACGGGGAAGTATTGGGACAAAAGAAGTTTATCCGTAACTTCTCGGCGGGCAATAAGCAGAAGATCGGTATCGTGTCGGCCATGCTACATTATCCGAAACTGATCATTCTGGACGAACCGTTTAATTTTCTGGACCCAAGTTCACAATCCGTCATTAAACATCTGCTGAAAAAGTATAATGAGGAACATAATGCCACGGTCATTATTTCGAGCCATAACCTGAACCATACGGTGGATGTCTGTCCTCGTATTGCCGTGCTTGAGCATGGAGTCATTATCCGTGACCTTGTAAACGAAAACAATTCGGCAGAAAAAGAACTGGAAGATTATTTTAATGTAGAAGAAGAATGAATGTATGAAGAAACACCTTTTTAATCTGTTACTTTTCACCGTCCTAGTTATCGGCCTGAGTGGCTGCCGCACCTCTGCTCCCAAACTAGACTATAAGAAATTGGCCCGTGCTTCTGTACGCTTGGGCGTAGACATCGGAATGGAGGATAACCATAAACTCTACCTGGAAGCAGCCGAATGGATAGGTACCCCCTACCGGGGAGGCGGAGAGACCAAACGTGGCACAGACTGCTCGGGAATGACCTGCCAGATTTATAAAAAGGTATATCATACCAAACTGCAACGAAGCACAGACGGTCAGAAGAAAGAGAGCAGTAAAGTTGCCCGGCGAAATCTTCGGGAAGGTGATCTGGTATTTTTCAGTAGCCGGAAATCGCGCAGAAAAGTGGCACACGTGGGCATCTATCTCAAAGACGGAAAGTTTGTTCATGCCAGCACCAGCCAGGGAGTCATTGTCAGCAGTCTCAATGAACCCTATTACCGGACTCACTGGATATCGGGAGGCAGAGTACGCAAATAACCTTTATTGAAATAAAAAATTCACTATCTTTGCCGAAAATTCCGCAAATGAAATACACTGTTTATTTATTCGACTTTGACTATACACTGGCAGACTCTTCGCGTGGCATCGTAACCTGCTTCAGAAGCGTACTCGAGAGACATGGCTACACCGGTATCACTGATGATATGATCAAACGCACCATTGGGAAAACGCTTGAAGAATCGTTCAGCATCCTTACGGGAATTACTGACGCCGACCAACTGGAATCATTCAGACAAGAGTATTCCAAAGAGGCAGATATATACATGAATGCAAATACCATTCTTTTCCCGGATACTCTCCCCACGCTTACACACCTGAAAAAACAGGGAATCCGTATCGGAATCATTTCAACCAAATACCGATTCCGGATACTGAGTTTCCTGAGAAATCACATGCCGGATGATTGGTTTGACATCATTATCGGAGGTGAAGATGTGACACATCATAAACCCGATCCTGAAGGTTTGCTACTTGCCATCGACCGATTGAAGGCATGCCCCGAAGAAGTATTATACATCGGTGACAGTACAGTGGATGCAGGAACAGCCGCCGCTGCCGGAGTTTCTTTTACCGGTGTTACCAGCGGTATGACTACCGCCCAAGAGTTTCAGGCCTATCCCTACGACAGAATCATCAGTACTCTTGGCCAGCTAATCTCCGTTCCGGAAGACAAATCCGGCTGTCCGCTCTGAACAATCCAACCGGATGACATCCGTTCATCGAATAACAGTACAAAAAGAAAGTAAATATCTGTTTTTCATAACAGAGTCCTTGTCCGTTTCCGACACCCGGAGAGAAGAAAAAAGCCAAATGGAGACTTTAGAGACCGAAAAGACGGGCTTTCGGGCTCGGAAAGCCGGACTTTTCGCAAAAAGAAGCAAGCATTTGGGCGAAAAGACGTAAGCATTCACCGAAAATGTCCTTATGTTTTGGAAATATCTCCTATTGTTTTCCCAAATATCTCCTATTGTTTTCCCAAATATCTCCTATTGTTATTCCAAATCCGGTCTGAAAGGGACACTCCGTCTTCCGGTTGGCAACCGCAGGCAGAGCTTTCTGAAGTGACAAAAAAATCGGAATGCAATCCCATCCGAAGCACTTTCACCACCGACACGACTTTTTCCTTTCCTTGTGCGTACCATCAATCAAAAGCCCCAAGATATATGTCATCGGGAAAAACCTTCAGAACGCGTTTTTTTCACCCAGGCAAGCATCCCGTCCGAAATAAACGATTCTGAGGAGTTCCGATTATCAAAGTGACAAAATGAATAAAGTCACATCCCATTTAATAATCAACCTTCTAACTGCCCCTACCCGCAAGAAGAAAAAGAGCAAAATAACATACTGCAAACAAAAAAGAAAAAGAAAAACTTGTCCAAAACAAATAAAAGCAGTAATTTTGTGCCCTGATTATTCCGCACCGGGTTTGAGCAAGTGTTTTTTAAGTGATTAAAGACCACCCGACGGAGCTAACTTACATTTATTTATATAAGATGTACGCAATTGTAGAAATCAACGGTCAGCAATTTAAAGCTGAAGCTGGCCAGAAATTGTTCGTTCACCACATTCAGAATGCAGAGAACGGTGCAACAGTAGAATTTGACAAAGTTCTTTTGGTAGACAAAGACGGAAACGTTACTGTAGGTGCTCCTACTGTAGACGGTGCAAAAGTAGTTTGCCAGATTGTTTCAAGCCTGGTTAAAGGTGACAAAGTTCTTGTTTTCCACAAGAAAAGAAGAAAAGGTCACAGAAAGTTGAACGGTCACCGTCAGCAGTTCACAGAGTTAACAATCACAGAAGTAGTAGCTTAATCAATTTTAAAAGTAAGAAGAAATGGCACATAAGAAAGGTGTCGGTAGTTCTAAGAACGGCCGCGAATCACAGAGCAAAAGATTAGGCGTTAAGATATTTGGTGGCGAAGCTTGCAAAGCAGGTAACATCATCGTTCGTCAAAGAGGTACTGAATTCCACCCGGGTGAAAACATCGGTATGGGTAAGGACCACACTCTTTTCGCTTTAGTAGATGGAACTGTAAACTTCAAAGTAGGTAGAGAAGACAGAAGATATGTTTCTATCATCCCTGCTGAAGCAACAGAAGCATAAATTTCCGGAGTTTAAAGGAAATTGTAAGAAATTGAAGAAAGAGATGCAATCGGTTGATTGCGTCTCTTTTCTTTTTTATACAAGACGCACCCTCTTATCTTATTTTTATATATCTTTGTAAACTCAAAGAAGAAAGTTCATAAATAAAGTATAGATATGCTTACCATTAAACAAATTACAGAAAACACCGACGCGGTAATCCGCGGTCTGGAGAAAAAACACTTCAAAGGAGCCAAAGAAACAATTGCCCAAGTAATCGAAGTGAATGACAAAAGACGTAATACACAAAATCAATTAGATAAAAACCTGGCAGAGGTAAATTCACTTTCGAAAACGATCGGTCAGTTGATGAAAGAAGGCAAAAAGGAAGAAGCTGAAGTTGCAAAAGCCCGTGTAGCCGAGATAAAGGAGAGCAATAAAACACTGCAGGCCGACATGGACCAGGCTGCCAACGACATGCTGAATCTGCTGTATACCATTCCCAATATTCCCTACGACAGTGTGCCCGAAGGTGTTGGTGCCGAGGACAATGTAGTTGAGAAAATGGGAGGTATGGAAACTCAACTTCCCACAGATGCACTCCCCCATTGGGAACTGGCTAAGAAATACGACTTGATTGACTTTGATTTGGGTGTAAAAATAACCGGTGCAGGTTTTCCTGTTTACAAAGGCAAAGGAGCTCAACTGCAACGCGCACTGATTAACTTTTTCCTGGATGAAGCACGTAAATCCGGATATACCGAGATCATGCCTCCAACAGTTGTAAACGCTGCTTCCGGCTATGGAACCGGACAACTTCCGGATAAAGAAGGACAAATGTACCATTGCGAAGTAGACGATCTCTATCTGATTCCGACGGCTGAAGTTCCGGTAACTAATATCTACCGTGACGTCATTTTGGATGAAAAGCAACTTCCTATTAAAAACTGCGCTTATACACAATGCTTCCGTCGGGAAGCCGGCTCTTACGGTAAAGATGTACGCGGGCTCAATCGCCTTCACGAATTCTCTAAAGTAGAATTGGTGCGTATCGACAAACCGGAGCACTCCCGTCAGTCACATCAGGAAATGCTGGATCATGTAGAAGGCCTGCTCCAGAAGCTGGAACTCCCTTACCGTATTCTCCGTCTCTGTGGTGGTGATATGAGTTTTACCGCTGCGCTTTGCTTTGATTTCGAAGTATATTCTGAAGCACAGAAGCGCTGGTTGGAAGTCAGCTCTGTATCTAACTTCGATACTTACCAAGCCAATCGATTAAAATGCCGCTATCGTAGCGGAGAAAAGAAAACCGAACTTTGCCACACACTGAACGGATCGGCACTGGCATTGCCCCGCATCGTAGCAGCCTTGCTGGAAAACCATCAGACTCCGGAGGGTATCCGGATTCCGAAAGCATTGGTTCCCTACTGCGGATTTGACATGATCGACTGACATAGAAGAAAAGATAAAAGAGGGTGTGCTAAACTCGTATTCACCACAGAATTGCACGGATTTACATAGATAGACAACATTGGTTATCAGCATATTAAAAAACATTCTGTGTAAATCTGTGTTATCTGTAGCGAGTTATGACACCCCCTTCTTTTTTGTAATAAAACACACTTTTTACTAACCTCAAAACTCCTATTTTATGAGCTCTACTCAAAAAAACTTTGCTCTGCCGTTAGCATTTATCGGCATCATGTTCTTCGCCATCGGATTCGCATTAGGAATCAATTCTGTACTTATTCCGGTATTACAAGGTTCTTTAGGCATCACTTCAGCCGAATCTTACCTGATAATCGCTGCCACTTTCGTACCTTTCCTCATCTTCGGCTATCCGGCTTCGATGACTATCAAAGCTATCGGATACAAACACACCATGGCACTTTCGTTTGCCATGTTCGCTGTAGCTTTCGGTTTGTACATTCCATCGGCCAGCCAGGAGAGTTTTCCTCTTTTTCTGGTAGCCTCTTTTGTCAGCGGCACGGCAAACGCATTCTTACAAGCATCTGTTAACCCCTATATTACTATTCTCGGCCCATTGGACAGTGCAGCCAAACGTATCAGCATCATGGGCATCTGTAATAAGTTAGCATGGCCAATTCCTCCTTTGTTCCTCGCTTTCCTGATAGGCAAGGAAGTGAGCGACATTACCGTATCGGACTTATTCACTCCCTTTTATGTTATTATTGCAGCATTTATTATATTAGGCATCATCTCACTGATGGCTCCGCTGCCTGAAGTAAAAGCAGCCGGCGAGGACGACAGTGAAGGAGGTGCCGAGGCATGTCCGTATGCAGCCAGCAAAACCTCAGTATGGCAATTTCCGCACCTTTTGCTGGGATGTCTTGCCCTCTTCCTCTACGTAGGCGTAGAAACGGTTTCACTGGGAACCCTCGTTGACTATGCCAACAGCCTGCATTTGGAGAATGCCGCAGCTTATGCCTGGATTGCTCCGATCGGTATTGTGATCGGATATATCTGCGGTATCATCTTTATACCCAAATACATCAATCAGGCTACAGCATTAAAAATATGCTCAATCCTCGCCATTGCCGGTTCAATTCTGGTAGTACTCACCCCGGCTGACATCTCAATCTATTTCATTGCATTCATAGCACTGGGTTGCTCACTGATGTGGCCCGCACTGTGGCCACTTGCCATGGCAGATTTAGGTAAGTTCACCAAAGCCGGCTCTTCTCTGTTGATTATGGCTATGGCCGGAGGTGCTGTCATCCCTACTCTGTTCGGATACATAAAAGACATAGCGGGAGCACAAAATGCTTATTGGATTTGTCTCCCATGTTTCCTCTTCATTCTTTATTATGGAATGGCCGGATATAAAATCAGAACAAAATAAAACAAACTGATTTACACTGATAATAAAGCCATCCCCTCAAAAGGATGGCTTTTCTTTTGTTTTTTACAAATTAGCAGTATCTTTGCACACTAAGAACATTCTGATAGCAATTACGTAATAAATCCAACAAATTAATTAGATAATGAACAAAATCATTAGCAAAGAACACTTTTCGGAGAAAGTATTCAAACTTGTCATTGAAGCTCCGTTGATAGCAAAATCACGCAAAGCAGGTCATTTCGTGATTGTGCGTGTCGGTGAAAAGGGAGAACGGATGCCACTGACCATTGCAGCCGCCGACCCGAAGGCAGGAACGATCACCCTGGTTGTTCAGGAAGTAGGGCTCTCTTCTACCCGCCTTTGCGAACTAAACGAAGGAGACTATATCACCGACGTAGTAGGTCCATTGGGACAAGCTACCCACATTGAAAACTTCGGAACAGTAGTATGTGCCGGAGGTGGCGTAGGTGTAGCTCCGATGCTACCCATCGTACAGGCCCTGAAGGCAGCCGGAAACCGTGTGATCACCGTACTGGCAGGACGTAGCAAAGAACTGATCATTCTTGAAAAAGAAATGCGTGAAAGTTCGGACGAAGTGATCATAATGACCGATGACGGATCATACGGTCGCAAAGGCTTGGTTACCGAAGGAGTAGAAGAAGTAATCAAACGGGAGAAAGTGAACAAATGTTTTGCTATCGGCCCGGCTATCATGATGAAATTTGTTTGTTTGCTGACGAAGAAATATGAAATTCCGACAGAAGTATCATTAAATACAATTATGGTGGATGGCACCGGAATGTGCGGCGCCTGCCGTATTACTATCGGAGGAAAGACCAAATTCGTATGTGTCGACGGTCCGGAATTTGACGGTCACCAAGTGGACTTCGATGAAATGTTGAAGCGCATGGGAGCTTTCAAAACCATCGAACGTGAAGAGTTGCATAAACTCGATGAATGTGAAGCAACCAAAGTCATAGACGAAAACGGACGTACAGCCCCTTGGCGCGAAGCACTCCGTAAAGCTATCAAAGCTAAAGACCGTGCGAACATTGAACGCTGCCAAATGAACGAACTCGATCCGGAATACCGGTCACACAGCCGTAAAGAAGAAGTCAATCAAGGGCTGACTAAAGAGCAGGCAGTTGCGGAGGCACAGCGCTGTCTGGATTGTGCCAACCCAGGCTGTATGACAGGTTGCCCGGTAGGCATCGACATTCCCCGTTTCATCAAGAACATAGAACGTGGAGAATTCCTTGAAGCAGCCAAAACACTGAAAGAGACCAGTGCCCTGCCTGCCGTATGTGGTCGTGTATGTCCGCAGGAAAAACAATGCGAATCAAAATGTATCCATCTGAAAATGGGCAAAGAAGCCGTAGCCATTGGTCACCTGGAAAGATTTGCTGCCGACTACGAACGAGAAAGCGGACAAATCTCCGTACCTGAAGTAGGCGAGAAAAACGGTATCAAAGTGGCTGTTATCGGTTCCGGTCCTGCCGGACTATCCTTTGCAGGGGATATGGCCAAATATGGATATGATGTAACGGTATTCGAGGCGCTACATGAAATTGGCGGTGTACTGAAATATGGTATTCCCGAATTCCGTCTACCCAACAAAATAGTAGACGTCGAGATTGAGAACCTTGCCAAAATGGGAGTTACATTCATCAAAGACTGCATTGTAGGGAAAACGATCAGCGTAGAACAGTTGGAAGAAGAAGGTTTTAAGGGAATTTTTGTAGCCTCAGGAGCCGGACTTCCCAACTTTATGAACATCCCGGGTGAGAACTCGATCAACATCATGTCTTCCAACGAATATCTGACTCGTGTAAATCTGATGGATGCAGCCAGTCCCGATTCCGATACTCCGGTAGCCTTCGGAAAGAACGTAGCTGTAATTGGTGGCGGCAACACTGCCATGGACTCTGTCCGTACAGCCAAACGTCTTGGAGCCGAACGGGCTATGATCATCTATCGCCGTTCAGAAGAAGAAATGCCAGCACGTCTGGAAGAAGTGAAACATGCCAAAGAAGAAGGTATAGAGTTCCTGACCTTACACAACCCAATCGAATATCTGGCAGACGAGCAAGGACGTGTCAAACAAGTAATCTTGCAAAAGATGGAATTGGGTGAACCGGATGCCTCCGGACGACGTAGCCCCGTCCCCATCCCAGGAGCAACAGAAACCGTTGATATCGATCTAGCCATTGTCAGTGTCGGGGTATCTCCCAATCCTATCGTCCCCAGTTCTATCAAAGGTCTGGAATTGGGCCGTAAAGGAACAATCACTGTTAACGATCAGATGCAATCGTCTATTCCCACTATTTATGCGGGAGGAGATATTGTACGCGGAGGAGCTACTGTCATCCTTGCCATGGGAGACGGACGCCGTGCCGCAGCAGCAATGAACGAACAATTGAGTTCCAAGTAGAAGTATAAAGTCGGGGGGATGTTCAAAACTCGTATTCACCACAGAGTATGTGGTGAGTTATGGACACCCTCCTAACAATTTATTCTCCGGACCGGATATTCACAATAATCGATCCTAATAAAAAATCCCTGCTAAATTGGATAATTAGCAGGGATTTTCATATTCCACAATTGAACGATTTCTTACTTCACTACACTATTTGTAGCCGGATCCGGAAAAATAACAGTCGGCTTAAACGACTTAGCTTCCTCAAAATCCATCAACGCATACGACATAATGATCACAATATCATCCGGTTGTACTTTACGGGCCGCAGCGCCATTCAAGCAGATTTTACCTGATCCGCGTTCACCTTTGATAATGTAGGTCTCAAAACGCTCGCCGTTATTATTGTCGGCAATGTACACCTTCTCACCGGCAATCATATTAGCTGCATCCAATAGATTCTCATCAATCGTAATACTACCCATATAATTCAGATTGGCTTCCGTGACACGGGCACAATGAATTTTTGACTTCAACACTTCAATCATCATAAGGGGTTCGTCTTTTTTAAGTTTAAGATTCTTTGTATTTAATATTATCAATCAGTCTGACATCACCGCAGAACACTGTTATACAGCCCACTACATACGATGTTTGGTTCCAATTATCAACCTTCTGCAAAGTGTTTCCGTCTACTATCTCAAAATACTCCAGACGCAATCCCGGAACAGCAGCAATAGCATCTTCCACAAACTTCAGCGTTTCACTCACTGTGTGAGTGGCTGCAAAGGTACGACTTTTAAATAAGGTCTGAGATATTTTTAATGCATTTTCACGTTCTTCTGCCGACAGACGCGCATTCCGGCTGCTCAGAGCCAAACCATCTTCTTCACGAACAATAGGACAACCTACTATTTCAAGATCAAACTGCATCTGACGAACCATCTCACGGATGATAGCCAATTGCTGAAAATCTTTCTCACCAAAGTATGCACGATGTGGTTTCACCGCTTCGAACAGTTTACTTACTATCTGGCATACTCCATTAAAGTGTCCCGGACGGAAAGCCCCCTCCATTACAGTATCCAAAGGAGCATAACTGAATTGGCGGGTATTCGGCTCCGGATACATCTCTTCCACCGAAGGAGCAAAAGCATAAGTCGCTCCACAAGCCTCGAGCAATTTACAATCGGCATCCAGTGTGCGAGGATACTTAACAAGATCATTTTTATCATTAAACTGGGTAGGGTTCACAAAAACACTTACCACCGTTACTTCATTCTCGTTTACACTACGCTTTACAAGAGATGCGTGCCCTGCATGCAAAGCACCCATAGTAGGCACCAACCCCACCTTTTTACCCTGGGCTTTCAAAACCGAAAGTTCAGCCTGCAAGTCCTTGATCGTATGTATTACTTTCATTTTAATTGGTTTATGATTCTTAGTTGTTTGAAAAACGGTGCAAAATAAACCATAATTTACCATATAAAGAAGAAATATCGTAAATTAATGCAAAAGAAGACGAAGGAGAGTCCTAAGCAACAGGACGGTTTATCACTGAAAAACAAGCACTTAACAATTCATAAGGAATTATACCGCCAGAGAACTTGCTTTAATGCCCGTTTTTTTTTATATCTTTGCAGAATATTTACGAGAACGATTGTTATTATGACAAAGGCTAACAAGGTTTTATTTATTACACAAGAGATTACTCCTTACGTTTCAGAATCCGAGATGGCCAATATAGGCAGACATCTACCACAAGCTATCCAGGAAAAAGGCAGAGAAATCAGAACATTTATGCCCAAATGGGGGAATATCAACGAACGCAGAAATCAATTGCACGAAGTGATACGTCTTTCCGGCATGAACCTGATCATCGACGACACCGACCATCCACTTATTATCAAAGTAGCTTCTATCCAGTCAGCACGTATGCAGGTTTATTTCATCGATAACGATGATTATTTTCAGAACCGGCTGCAGACAGCTGATGAAAATGGGGTTGAATACGATGATAATGATAGCCGGGCTATCTTCTATGCCAGAGGAGTGCTGGAAACGGTAAAGAAATTGCGTTGGTGTCCGGACGTTATTCACTGTCATGGCTGGATGACGGCATTAGCCCCTTTGTATATAAAGAAAGCGTATAAAGACGAACCTTCGTTCCGCGATGCAAAAGTAGTATTCTCCGTATACGAAGATGATTTCAAAGGTACATTCAACAATGACTTTGCAAGCAAACTGATGCTAAAGGGTATTAATAAAAAAGATGTAGCTACCCTGAAAGATCCGGTAGATTATGCTACACTTTGCAAATTAGCTGTCGATTACTCGGACGGAATAGTACAGAATAGTGAACATGTAAATGAAGATGTCATGAACTACGCGCGTCAATCGGGCAAATTGGTTCTTGACTATCAAGCTCCCGATGCTCTTGCAGATGCTTGCAACAGTTTCTACGATCAAGTGTGGGAAGCTGAACAAAAATAAATAAGAACCTAGATACGACGATCATGAAAGCAAAATATGTATGGGTAGCACTGCTTGCCTTGACTTTCTTCGGATGCGATGATAATACAGGTACTATCGGATGGGATATGCTCCCGGATAGCGACCAAAATATCAATGGAAGATATACGACTTACGAGTTAACTACGAATTCCGACCTATCAGGTCCTGTTTTTGCCAAAACCAGCGTAGGTTATGTGGGAAAATTCACTGATAAAGAATTCGGAGAATACGAAGCCAGTTTCCTCGCACAGTTGAATAGTCCGGATGGAATTTCTTTTCCTTCGGTCTACGATCCGGAAACTAATCCCAAAGGGGTAATGGCAGGAGACTCTATTCACACCGCTGAATTGATCTTATACTATAAGAGTTATTTTGGAGACTCTATCAATCCATGCCGAATGACTGTTTATGAACTCAATGCTCCTTTACCTCAGTTGCCTCAGACTTATTATACAGACATCGATCCATTGAAGTATTACAATCCCAACAACTTACTCGCACGAAAAGCCTACACAGCTGTTGACCAATCACTCAGCGATTCCATCAGAAACTCAGATGACTTTTATCCTAATGTCCGTCTAACTTCTGAAGAAATCACCAAACTAGGTAAACGTATCTATCGTTTGAACAGAGATCACCCTGAATATTTTAAAACTTCGGAAGCATTTATTAATAACGTATTCAAAGGTATTTATGCCAAGAATGACTATGGTAACGGAACGATTCTTTATGTTGATCAGATCAACCTGAATGTTGTAATCCGATGCCACGAAAAAGACAGCTTGGGAAATAATCTGAAGAAAAAAAATGGTGCTGACTCTTTATACTACACAACCCGTACTTTCGCTACAACCAAGGAAGTAATTCAAGCCAATAAGTTTGTTAATTCTGAAAAGCTAAACGAAATCGCTAAAAAGACAGACTGTACTTATTTGAAGTCTCCGGCCGGTATCTTCACACAAGCTACATTGCCGATCAATAAGATTTATGAAGAATTAAGCCATGACACCATTAATGCAGTGAAACTGACTTTCAATAGCTACAACCAACCGGACAATGGGAAATTTAGTATGAAAGCACCTACATATGTGTTACTTTTACGTGAGAAAGAACGGCAAAGTTTCTTCGAAGAGAACAAACTTACAGATAACATCACTTCTTATCTGGCCGTACACAATGCTACTATTTCCAATAAACCTACAACCAATCAGTATGTGTTTACCAACTTGACTCGCTTGATTAATGCATGTGTCAACGAAAAGCAGGAAGCCAAGAAAAAAGCAGGAGACAGTTGGAACGAAGCAGCTTGGGAAGCAGCAAATCCGGATTGGAATAAAGTGGTACTTATCCCGGTACTGGTACAGTACGATAGCTCTTCCAATAAGAATATGATCAGCATCCAGCACGATCTACAACCGGGATACGTAAAACTGGAAGGTGGTCCGGACGGTACGAAACTGAAGTTAGAAGTAACTTATACCAACTTCAACGGTAAGCAGTAACAAAATATTCTCAGTATATAATACAATTAAGGCGATGTAAATAAAGAATCATTTACATCGCCTTAATTTTTATGGTCTCATTCTCCTTATGTTTTATGTAAAAAATAACAAGATGTGGCAAACTAAAGCAGAGACGCCTCTTTCTCCATAAAATAGAAAGAGGTTGTCTCCAAAGTCTGCTCCTTACCTTTTCAACTCACTGCTTGTAAATCTACAAAGAAATATCATTTAAAAAATTTGGACTATTACCCTTCTTATCAAGAGATAAGGGTCATTTTATGCCTTTTACTTTTAAACTGTAAATAACAGTAAGGGGCTATCCAACTTTTTTGGACAGCCCCTTTCCACCGCTTTAGTTTACGCTAAAGCATGTTCTTGAATCATATTAATCTTCTTTTTTTGCCGTTGCTTTCTTTGCAGCAGGTTTCTTCGCAGCGGCCTTTTTAGGTGCAGCTTTGGGTTCGGTCTTTACTGTTTTTGCAGCCTTTTCCGCTTTTGCCTGCAACCTATCAACCTCCTTATGTAATTCGGCGATCTCTTCTCCCTGGTTCTTGATAGTTGTCAACAATGAATTCAACTCTTCATTATCGATATCCTCAGGATAGAGAGAATTTACACGTTTAATGAAATCCCCCAAGATATTCATATAGTTAGTAAAGGCATCATAAGGAGAATCATAAATACCACGATTCAGCCACACACCGGTATTCTTGGTCGTCATAAAACGGAAGTTATTGCTGGCTTGCAGATAATCCCAATCCTGCTTGATACGACGATCATCGCAAAGGTGTACACGTTCAGCCACACTGTATAATTTGCTGAAAGCTTCACGCTGCAAAACATTACCCAGCCAGCTGCTCGTATCTCTTTCTTCGTCTACCCACGACATTGGATATGGTACATCCAATTGGGAAACAGATTTCAATTTCGAAATAATCTCCGATGGGGTAGAGAAAGTAATGCCCTTTTCTTTTGCACAATAAGGAAGTGCTTTCAGGAACTCCAAAATATTGGACGATAATGGCTGCGCCATACCCAATGCTTTCAGTTCCATAAAGATATTGATCACTTGTTCTTCTTGTGGTAAAGCATCAATCCAACCGATAAACTTATCGGCAAATAAAGGATACTCACTCCAATCAGAGTTAGAGAAACGCAAACTGATATCATCCGATAACTTGAAGTCTCTTAATAACAATTTCAGACTGGGAGCCTGATTGCAATGATACACGTAATGCGGACTCTTCCAACCCAAAACGTGTTTAGCACCTTCGGTCAGCATGCCCTTGAAACCCATGCTAGCCACCGTAGCACCTATTTCATCCGAATAAATCAAGCTGGAGTTACGAAACACTTTCGGAGCTTTACCAAACATCTGTTTCATCTTTTCGCTCTGACGCATTACCTCTTCACGGAAACAGTCTTCATTGGCCAATGATGATAAGCCATGAGAGTATGGCTCTGCCAGGAATTCACAGCAACCCGTATCGTTTAATATATGTAACAGGTCAATTACGGCAGGTGCATGAATTTCGAGCTGTTCCAATGCTACTCCCGAAATAGAAAGGGCTACTTTAAATGCTCCTCCGGAATTCTTCACCATTTCAATCAATGTATTGAGAGCCGGAATATAAGAACGTTCGGCAACCTCATTAATACCTGTCTCATTGGCATAATCATCATAGTAATAATGGTCGGCACCAATGTCGAAGAAGCGGTAACGTTTCAGATGAATAATTTGATGTATCTCAAAATAAAGACAGATTGTTCTCATATCTATATTGTTTTATTGTTTTCCATAATTTTTTATAACCTCGTCGTAGATGCCGCGAACCTTGTAGCCTACGTTCTCCCACTTTATTTCGTCCACCTCTTTCTTACCTTCATCACGGAGATACTCGTACATAGCCGGATAGGTACAGATAGAATAAATAGCATCTGCCATAGCGTGGATATCCCAGTAATCGGTCTTGATACATTTTTCCAAGATCTCGGCACAACCGGATTGTTTGGAAATAATGCTTGGTACGCTACACTGCATAGCCTCCAACGGAGAAATACCAAAAGGTTCGGATACCGAAGGCATAATGTATACATCACTGGCCTTCAAGACTTCATATACTTGTTTCCCTTTCATGAATCCCGGAAAATGGAAACGATCGGCAATGCCTCTTTCAGCTGCCAGACGGATCATCTGATCCATCATATCACCACTACCGGCCATCACAAAACGTACATTCCGCGTACGCTGCAATACCATCGCAGCTGCCTCTACAAAATACTCAGGACCTTTTTGCATTGTAATACGTCCCAAGAAGGTAACCACCTTTTCTTTCGGGTTCTTATTAGGTACAATATCCTGTATCTCTTGCGAAAGAGGAGAAACTGCATTGTGCACAGTTGATACTTTCTTCGGATCCTGGAAATATTTATGGATTACTGTTTGACGAGTTAATTCACTCACACACATAATATGATCGGCATGATCCATACCATTTTTCTCAATGGCATAAACTGTGGGGTTCACATTACCACGACTACGGTCAAAGTCAGTAGCATGTACGTGAATCACCAATGGTTTGCCCGATACCTGTTTTGCATGAATACCGGCCGGATAAGTCAACCAGTCATGTGAGTGTATAATTTCAAACTCCTGTTGCCGTGCTATAACTCCTGCAACAATTGAGTAGTTATTGATTTCCTCATGTAAGTTATCCGGATAACGCCCTGAAAATTCAATGCATCCCAGATCATTTGCATTCAGATAATTGAAATCAGCATAAATATGATCGCGCAAGTCAAAATATAATTGAGGATCCATGTAAGAGCCTACACGCCCTTTGACATATTCCCAATCTACATCCCTCCACACAATCGGTGTACTGTTCATACCGATTATTCTCAGAAAACTCTGGTCTTCGTCACCCCAAGGCTTGGGAATACAAAATGTAATCTCCATATCCTCTTGTTGAGACATACCTTTTGTCAAACCATAGCTGGCAGTTCCTAAACCTCCTAAGATATGCGGGGGGAACTCCCATCCAAACATTAAAACTTTCATCTTCGTCCCTCCTCCTATAAATTATATTTAGACAACAGCTTCAAGATACGTAAAATCTCCGCCACATTCATTGCAAACGATACTGCTCCACGCCCTTTAAAAGGTGGATTTCCGTCGAACAATTCCGGCAACGAACCAACACAGTGGCTGGTCATCTCGTCTTCAAGTCCAATCAACTGACGCTCTACAAACGAAATTCCACTCATCTTATAGATTCGCAGATACGCCTCCATGTAGAATCCCATCAGCCATGGCCAAGCCGTACCCTGATGATAAGCATAGTCTCTCTGGATTTGAGGACCTACATAATTCGGATTATATCCGCCGCTCTTCGGACTCAATGTTCGGAGTCCCTTCGGAGTAAGTAATTCCTTCGTCACAATATCGAGTACTTGTTTCTTTTGCACCCGGTCAAGAGGAGAATAATCGAAGGCAACCGTAAATATCATGTTGGGGCGTACGCTCCAATCCATCATATTTCCGTCTACATAATCCAACAGATAACCATATTCATTACGAAAGACTTCCACAAAAGACTTTCCGGTTACCTCAGCCTGTGCATCCAGTGAATCTGCCAGCAATCCATTACCGCCTTCACGAACTAAGTCGGCAATAAAACGCAAGGCATTGTACCACAAAGCATTTATCTCTACGATATAACCTGTACGCGGAATAACCGGACGTCCGTTAACCGTGGAATTCATCCATGTGATCGCCCTATCTGCACCATTGGCATACAACAACCCGTTTTCGTGCAAGAACAGATTATCATGTTTGCGCTGACGAATAAAATCGATGATTTCTTCTAACAAAGAACCATATTTGGCACGACATTGTTCACGACTTGTTTCCTTTGCATATTGTTGCAGAGCCCATACGGCCCATAATAATACGTCAGGATCATCCATCTCGTAGATTTTACAGCCTATCGGTTCACCTTTAATGTAGTTATTGATCGCTTTGCGGGCAGTTTCCATCACATCTTCAAATTCACCTATCTCATCTACAGCAAGCGTCAATCCGGGCAGCGATACAAACATATCCCGGGCACGACATTTAAACCAGGGATATCCGGCCAAAATATAATGGTCCTCTTCCTGCTTGTTATGGAATTGATGGGCGGAATTCTTTAAACAATGATAGAAACTATCACGTGGCGTACGGTCGGCAACTTCCGCCTCAAAAGTTTGTTTCAATCTGCGGGGAGAAATTTCAGAAATACCGGCAGAGAAAATTATACTTTCTCCTTTCTTTATATCGACTTCAAAATATCCGGGAACATAAAGGTCTTCATTGAAATCATATCCTCTCTCCTGTTCTTTCGGATATTCAATTCCTCTATACCAATTCGGTTCATAATGGAATTCGTTTTTCTTATTCAACTGCATGAACAATTCCGGATAGCCCGGATACATGCAAGTCTTAATGCCGTTTTCTACTAACTGGTAGTCACGACTCGCCTGCGAATTCTCGTGGGTATATTCGCGTACACTACGGAAAGCAAGGAACGGACGAAAACGAAGAGTGGTAGCTGAGTGTGCATCGACCAAGGTATAACGGATCAGAATCCGGTTCTCATGATGTACAAAGATTTTCTCTTTGCGAAGTATGACTCCTCCCACACGGTAAGTTGTTGCCGGAATATGTTCACAGTCAAACTCACGGATATACTTATGTCCATTGGGGCTAAAGTGATTTCCTTGATATTTATGCAATCCCAGGTTAAACTCAGCACCGTGTTGAATTACCGTTTCATCCAAAGAAGATAGCAGCACATGATTTTCATCGTCCAGATTGGGTACGGGAATCACCAACAATCCATGATATTTGCGTGTGTTACAATCTACAATCGTTGTACAATGATAAGCTCCTGATTTGTTCGTCCGGAGAATCTCCCTTGGTAAAGATTCCTCAAGATTTATCATCAGGGTCTTGTCAAAATGTAAATAACTCATAGTTGTGCATTATTTAAAGGTTAATTATTTCGGTTATCATAGTATATAATATAAGTATGATGCCCAAAAATACGAATTAAAGGTAAATAACAAAATAAAAAGGGACTTTATTTTTTATTTTCAGGGCAAATATTCGTAGCATTGTATAAAATTTAAAGAAATATGCTAATATGAGGCCAGAAATTCGACAAATCCTGCTGACAATGGTACTTCCGCTGTTTCTAATTTTTATCCTCTACATGATAAAGGTTTTAGAGATAGGTATGGACTGGGACTTTATCAGTTTAGGAGTATACCCTTTGTCAAAAAAAGGTATGTTTGGTATTTTCACTCATCCTCTTATACATAGCAGCTTCAAACATTTATTGACCAACACTTTACCACTATTCTTCCTTTCATGGTGTCTTTTTTACTTTTACAGAAGCATAGCTCCCTCTATTTTTCTTATAATCTGGATAGGATGTGGAGCCATTACATTCCTTATCGGCAAGCCTGCCTGGCATATCGGTGCCAGCGGTATTATCTATGGACTGGCTTTCTTTCTTTTCTTCAGCGGACTGTTACGAAAATATATCCCCTTGATTGCCATATCTCTATTAGTTACCTTTCTCTATGGAGGTCTTATATGGAATATGCTCCCCTATTTTACACCATCCGGCATTTCGTGGGAAGGGCATTTAAGCGGAGCTATCATAGGTACCATCTGTGCTTTTTCTTTTATGGGTTACGGCCCGCAAAAGCCGGACCCTTTCGCAAATGAACAAGAAGAGGAATCCGTCTCAGCAACAGATGAAACAGATAATATCGAAATGGATAAAGAAGAAGAACACGAAATCGATGCAGAATAGACTCATCTTACATTATCACAATGTAACAAATGGCAGGTTACTTCTGCAATGCGGCAATCAATAATGTGATATTTGCAGTAAACAGCCTGACAGAAATAGCCAACAAAATGATACCGAAAAACTTACGGATAATATAGATGCCACCTTTCCCCAGAAAACGCTCCACACGCCCTGTCATACTAACGACAAAATAAACCCATAGCATATTCAGGATCAAAGCAATTACAATATTGATACTGGCATACTCGGCCCGTAATGAAAGTAGTGTAGTAAATGCACCGGCACCGGCCAACAACGGGAATACTAAAGGCACCAGCGTTGCCTCTTTTATCGGCCCCTGATTCTTAAAAATTTCCACATCTAAGATCATTTCCAGTGACATCAGGAAAATGACAAATGCGCCTGCAACAGCAAAAGATTCAATATCTACATGAAACAGTTTCAACATAAAGTCACCCGCATAGAAAAAGCCAATCATCAGTGCAAACGAAATAACGGTTGCTTTCGTAGCATTTACGTCCTTCCCTTTCTCTTTCAGATTGATGATAATAGGAATAGAACCAATGATATCAATCACAGCAAAAAGTACGATAAACGCACTGACCATCTGTTGAAAATTAAAGTTTGCAAACATGACTTCCTCCTTTTTTGTGCAAATATACTTCATTTTTATGCATTCCGCAAGAGATTGTTTTATGTAATCACTACCATCTTTAAGAAATAATAAAAAAAACAAAAAGATAGGGAGGATGGTTTCAGCCAACCCCTATAATCGTTACATTTGCTTTCAAATTAGAAGATTACGATATATGGAAACCATGTTCGACACCTTGTTGCAACTCCCCCTTTTTCAGGGACTTTGTCATGAGGATTTCACTAATATATTAGAAAAAGTAAAACTTCACTTCACTCGTCACAAACCCGGAGAACCATTGATAAAAAGTGGTGAGGTCTGTGATCAGTTACTTTTCTTGCTAAAAGGCAGGCTCTCTTCCGTCACCGTATCGGAAGACGACACGCTGACTGTTATTGAATATTTCGAAGCTCCTGCCGTATTAGAACCTTACTCCATGTTTGGAATGAATACCCGGTATATATCTTCCTATATTCCGCACAATGAAGAAGCGCAAATGGTAAGTATCAGTAAATCGTTTGTCATGGGCGAGTTGTTCAAATATGATATTTTTCGTCTTAACTATATGAACATCGTCAGCAATCGTGCGCAAAATCTCTATACACGCTTATGGGATAAAGCTCCCAAAGACATTGAAGACAAAATAATCCGTTTCATTTTGGGACACATTGAGAGAATGACAGGTGAGAAACTGTTCAAGGTAAAAATGGATGATTTGGCCCGCATGTTGGACGACACCCGCCTGAATGTATCAAAAGCTCTCAACGGACTGCAAGAATTAAATTTGTTGGAACTTCACCGGAAAGAAATCCGCATACCCGATTTATCACTCCTGACAGAATGGAACGAGAAACGATAAATTTCCGGTAGTCTATCGATCATTCTGTTCCATATTAGTCATCACTCTCACAGAATCTACTCTACAGGCATTGTGTCCCAGCAAACGATAAACAACAATTTGCCTGTCGAGTCTCTGATAAACAAGTCCCGATCCTTTTAAAACCTTTTCCATTACCTTTTGAATGGGTTCTTCCGTAACACAAATACTGATTTCCTCATGAATCTCGTTGTCGATATCACAGGACCATGCAAAGACAAAATCACTTTTTTGCTCGATTTCATCAAAAATCCGGATCATCGGTATACGTTTCAGACTAAAAGAAAATTTCCAGTCCGGCATCTTGCCGTCCTCCGACGGTAAAGCTGCCCCGTTACAGCACATAATGAAAATAAAACCAAACAATACTCTATATTTTATTCTCTGTCTATCAATGTTTTCAGTTCTTACTATACGTTCTCTTTTCATGCTTTGTTCCAGTTGTTATAATACTTAGTTTCAGGCCATTGCATCCCTTCCCGGAGGGCATAATCATGCTTCCCGGCTCTGATACGTAGTCGTGTGTGTAAGTTAGAGGAAGGATATCACTCTATCCTTTTCGTGGGGGTTGTGTGTGCGTATGTCATAGTGTTCAGTGTCATTCCATAGGCTCTACCATTTTATGGGTTCTCAGATATAAAAATAGTCCGTTCTTCTTTCCTGTAATCAGTAGAATACAGCAATGATATAGTTGTCAATACATTATCTATATTATCGGATAAATAAATTTTTCCTGAACACTTCCTACCGGTCAGCCGCTTCTTATCGCCGAAGCTAAACGATAGATTATAATATCTCCCTATCCGGTTCAGTACATCCATGATATTGGCATCATCCAATTCCAGATAGCCTTCTTTCCAACAAGTATATCTGGACGCACTCACTTTTCTTTTTTCAAATCGCTTGCCATCATAAAGCACTTTTTCATTTGTCTTCATGCGTATTTCAGGACCGGATTCCGGACGGAATCCGACTATTCCATCTACAAGTACACACGAAGGAGTCGGTTCATCTTCATAAGCCGATATATTGAAACGCGTTCCATATACCTGTATATCAAAATGGGCCGTATGCACGATAAACGGTTTTTTACTATCTGCCGTAACTTCGGCATACATTTCACCCTTCAAGCTTACTTCCCGTTTCTCTCCCGAGAAATGAGTAGGAAACTTAAGTACCGAACCGGAATTCAGCCAGATTTCCGTTCCATCTTCCAGTTTAACCTTCGATCGTTTACCATAAGGAACCACCAGTTCATTAACCTCGTCCTGTTCCATTCTGATTCGCTTCTGCCCGCTATTAGGATGATATACCATAGCTGATCCATCTTTGCTCAAGAGCAATTGCACGTTTTGCCGGAACGAAGTTATGCTATCACCGCTAACCAGACGAATATCTTCCGACTTCAAAGGTTGCCAGACAATCTCCGCTTTTTTTTCGACAACAGACGGCACAGGTTCCACTCTCTCATAATGATTCAGATAAGCAACAATTCCTAATGCAATAATGACGCATACGGATACACCATAATAAGCTACCCTCCTGACCGTTCTTTTCCGACGTAACATACGCAGCGAAACATGGATTCGCTGACGCAGGCGTTCATAGTCATCTTTCGAGAGGTGTTCTTGATTCATCCGAACGCTCTTGAATTTTAACCACTGGAAGAACTTTTCTTCGTCTTTCAAAGGATCAATATGTCTGCTATCCCGCTTCGTTTTTTCCATTCAGAACAGGTGCTTTAAGAGTTTAATAACACTATTGTCTGCATAGAACACGAACGGGCGCAGGTTTCATGCCCACTTTTCCCGAATAAAATTTAAAATGGTGCCTTATTTAACCAACATTAATAGAAAGTAAGAGATAGAAGAGCACTAATGTGTTATTGTGCTTCAGTTTAAGTAAGGTCCGATAGAGCAATTTACGACAGGCAGGAACACTGATTTGCATAATCTCTGCAATTTCCTCATAAGAGCATTCCTGCATATAACGTAAATAAATAATCTCGCGCTGGCGTTCGGTAAGTATACTCAGAATCTCGTCAACTTTCTGTGATACTTCCGCCTGCTCTTCCGCTGCGATTATTTCATCCTCTACGGTAATTTTGATTTTATATGGAAGTTCATCGGTAATCTCACCGGTAAGAACCTCCGAGTAGTTTCGTTTGAGTTTATAGGTGTCAATCAACTGGTTTCGCAGGGCACGCAACAAGTAAAATTTAGGATTCTGTATCTCCTGCACTTCTCTTTCGCGGATACATACCCTGCAAAACACATCATGAATGGCATCCATCGCTGTCTGTTTATCAAACCCGAATCCCAAAGCATACGAAAACAAGTCGTCAACATAGTCCTTATAAAGACTATCAACCGTATGTTTCGCTCTCTCTTCTTCCAGGTTTTTTTTCTTTGGCAGCATTGTATAAAGTTTGTAAATGATAAATTTAGCTTTTCAGGGCCTGTATGATATCGTCCAACAAGTCATCAGCCCGCTCCAGCCCCACCGAAAGGCGAATGGTTTTCTGGCTGACATCCATACCTCGACGCTGATCCTCGGTAAACGAACCGTAGATTGTACTTGCCGGATGGATAGCTAACGTTTTATTATCAAATAAGTTCGTTGCCCTACGTATGATTCTCAACCGATTTATGAAACGAAAACATATCTCACGCGACGGAAGATCAAACGTCAACATCGCTCCCGGAAGAGAACCAAACTGGCGGGTACTCAATTCATAAAACGGATTAGATTCCAATCCGGTATAGTTCACCGACTCAATCTCAGGCAGTTCTTGCAAACATTGTGCCAGTTTCAGGCAGGTTTCTGCCTGACGAGCAAACCGTACTTCCATCGTTTCAAGTCCGAGTGTCTGCATATAAGCCACCTGCGGGGTCATATATGCTCCAAGATTACGATGAACCTCTTTTCTAAGTTTGACAGTAAAAGCCTCCTTCCCGGTATCTGCACTCAGAGCAGCCAACTTAGCGGAATGCTCCCAGTCAAAAGTGCCGTAATCTATAATCAGTCCTCCTATACAGGTAGCTCCTCCCGAAATATATTTCGTACTGGATACAATCTCGATATCAACTCCGAAGTCAGTCGCATGGAATACATGGAAAGGAATCGCTGTCGTATCTGCCAGCAACGGTACTCCGGCCTTATGTGCTATGTCGGCAAGAGCCTTCAGATCGGCCACTTCCAACTGCGGATTGGTAATAACTTCCAAAAAAAGCGCACAAGTATCTCCATCAATCTGTTGCTTCACTTCTTCGGGACATGTCAGGTCACAGAAGCGTACTTCTACCCCAAAAGCTTCCAATGTACTTTTCAGGAATGAATAGGTATTGCCAAATAAATGTGTCGAAGTCACCACATTAGCTCCCGCGCTTGACAGTGTGATCAAAGCATTGCTTATCGCAGCCATCCCGGAGTTCAAAGCTGTCACACTCAGCGCTCCGGTCACTCTTTGCACACGCTGCTCAAAGTACTGTACCGTAGGATTTGTTATGCGTGAATAAGCATGCCCAGCTTTCTGCCCACAGAAAGCAGCTTCCATCTCTTCTGCAGTCTCAAATTCGTAGGCAGCAGTGTGGTACACCGGCATTGAAAGAGAATGATATGCATCCTCTTTTTCAAAAGGAGTATGCAATATTTGTGTCTCAAAACTATTTTTTTTCATCCTGAAAGTCTTTTTATATAAATTCCACAAATTATGCTATTGTGTCATGCTTCAACTCGTATGCCTCCTTTATCTGATCCAGTGCCTGTCTTAGCACACTCCGCGGACAAGCCACATTAAGCCGCATAAATCCCTCGCCTTCCTTACCGAACATAGCGCCATCGTTTAATGCCAGATGTGCACCGTCAACAAAAAAGTCAACTAATTCTTTCTGCGAAACACCCATACCGCGACAGTCCAGAAAAATCAGATAAGAAGCTTGAGGACGAATCATCCGGATTGCGGGAATATGTGTTTTTAAATATTCATCTGTAAAATCAATATTCTCCTGAATATATTCCAATGCCTGATCCAGCCACTCCGTTCCGTTGCTATACGCGGCAGCCACTCCAAGATATGCAAATAAATGGCCTTCACTAAATTCACTGGCTTCCATATAAGTCTGAAAACGATGACGAATGGCCTCATCTTCTATAATGCAGTACGAACTGGCAAGTCCCGGCATGTTGAAAGCTTTACTGGGAGACATAAACACAAGTGAATTCCGTCGAGCCTTTTCCGATACCAATGCAAACGTAGGATGCGTGTATCCCGGCAATGTCAGATCGGCATGAATTTCATCCGAGATGACCAATACTTGATTATCAAAACAAATCTCTGCTATCTCGGCCAACTCCTCCCGAGTCCAGACACGCCCTCCCGGATTATGAGGATTACTCAAAATCAACATTTTACAGCCCTTTACATCAGCACGGAAGCGTTCAAAGTCAATCTGATATTGCCCGTCTTTCAGCAATAACGGACTGTAGACTACCTCCCTGTGGTTGTGTTCTGTCACCAGAAAGAAAGGATGATAAACAGGAGGCATCACCATCACTTTGTCCCCCGGAGCCGTAAAACATTGCAGGGCAAAAGCCAATCCACGCACAATACCCGGCGTAAACGTCAGCATCTCCCGGGTAACATTCCACCCGTGACGTTCTTTCTGCCAATTGATAATGGATGTATACCAAGCTTCGCAAGCGAAAGTATACCCCAATACTTCATGATCCAATCTCCGACGGATAGCCTCTATCACAAAAGGAGGAGTACGGAAATCCATATCGGCCACCCACATCGGAAGCAGGTCGCTCCGTCCCCAACGTTCCGATACTGCGTCATACTTCACCGAGTCTGTTCCCCGGCGCTCTATCACTTCATCAAAGTTATATTTCATATAGGGTTCTATTTTTAGGTTCAGCCTGCAAATGTACAATTCATCTGTTTCATAATGAAACCAAATGAGCTATTTTAGCAGACAGCAGTTAAAATTTACCATCATTGTGGTATTCAGTTACTCTATATCAGGCTTTTTCAGTACATTTGTGCTCCATTAAAGAAAAGACGTATGATAAAAGCCCTGTTTTTCGATATAGACGGGACGTTGGTTAGTTTCAACACTCACGAAATTCCTTCGTCTACCCTCGCAGCCATAGCCGAAGCAAAAGCTAAAGGTATCAAGATATTCATCGCTACCGGACGCCCGAAAGCGATTATCAACAACCTCACCGCCCTCCAGGAACGGGAACTGATAGACGGCTACATCACCATGAACGGAGGGTATTGTTTCGTTGGAGATGAGGTGATTTACAAACATTCCATCCCGGTACAAGATGTTAAGGCACTGGCTGCACTTTCGGACGAGAGAAACTTTCCCTGTATCTTTGTAGCCGAACATACCGTAGCTGTTTGCAATACCAACAAGCTGGTTAACGAAATCTTTCATGATTTCCTGCATGTAGATATCCTGCCCATCCAAACTACAGCCGAGGCTACGCAGCCCGAAATCTTTCAGATGACTCCATTCATCACTACCGAAGAGGAGAAAACGGTATTGCCTTTACTCCCGAACTGCGAATCCGGACGCTGGTTTCCTGCATTTACAGATATCGTAGCTAAAGGTATCCGCAAACAAAAAGGAATAGATGAAATCATTCGCCATTTCGGTATCGGACAGGAAGAAACAATGGCATTTGGTGATGGAGGCAACGATATCAGTATGTTGCGCCATGCAGCCATCGGAGTAGCCATGGGCAATGCGAATGACGATGTCAAAGAAACCGCCGACTACATAACCACTTCTGTAGACGAAGACGGAATACAAAAAGCATTAAAACATTTCGGGATCATCTGACGTGGAATTTACAATAGACACCGGTAATAAGGAGTTTCAGGATGCACTGAATCTGATTCAGTATACTCGTCAATCAGTTTTCCTCACGGGGAAAGCGGGAACGGGTAAATCTACTTTCCTGAAATACATCTGTAAGAATACCAAGAAGAAACACATCGTGCTGGCACCCACCGGAATCGCTGCCATTAATGCCGGTGGCAGCACTCTGCACAGCTTCTTCAAACTTCCTTTTCATCCGTTACTTCCTGATGATCCGAATCTGAGTTTGCAACGGGGACGCATCCATGAATTCTTTAAATACACCAAGCCACACCGTAAATTGCTGGAACAGGTAGAACTGGTCATTATCGACGAAATATCAATGGTACGCGCCGATATGATTGATGCCGTAGACCGCATTTTGCGTGTATACAGTCGTAATCTGCGCGACCCCTTCGGAGGAAAACAAGTTTTACTGGTAGGCGATGTATTCCAGCTTGAACCGGTAATCAAAGGGGATGAACGGGAAATTATCAACCGCTTCTATCCCACTCCTTATTTTTTCTCGGCACGGGTCTTCAACGAGATCGAATTGGTATCTATCGAGTTACAGAAAGTATATCGTCAGTCAGATGCAGTCTTTGTCAGTGTACTCGACCACATCCGGAGCGGAGCAGCAGGGGCAGCCGACCTTCAGCTGCTCAACACCCGCTATGGCGCTCAAATTGATGCTTCGGAAGAAGATTTATACATCACTCTGGCTACGCGCCGCGATACGGTAGAAACCATCAATGAACGGAAACTTACCGAACTCCCTGGCGATCCTGTAGTGTTTGAGGGAGAGATCAACGGCGACTTTCCCGAAAGTAGCTTGCCCACCTCAAAAGAACTGACCCTGAAACCGGGAGCACAAATCATCTTTATCAAAAATGACTTTGAACGCCGTTGGGTAAACGGTACCATCGGTGTAGTAAGCGGCATCGACAACGACGGTATCATCTACGTCATCACCGATGATGGCAAAGAGTGTGATGTCCACCGGGAATCATGGCGCAACATCCGTTACAAGTACAACGAAGAGAAAAAGGAGATTGAGGAAGAAGAACTGGGTACTTTCACACAATATCCCATCCGCCTGGCATGGGCCATCACCGTGCACAAAAGCCAGGGTTTGACCTTTAGCCGTGTAGTCATAGACTTTACCGGAGGAGTGTTTGCCGGCGGACAAGCTTATGTAGCTCTCAGCCGTTGCACATCGCTTGAAGGAATTCAACTGAAAAAGCCTATCAGCCGCGCGGATATTTTTGTCCGTCCCGAGATTGTCAGTTTTTCCGGAAGATTCAACAACCGGCAAGCCATCGACAAAGCATTAAAACAAGCACAGGCCGATGTGCAGTATGCCGCAGCTGCCCGTGCTTTCGACAAAGGAGATTTCGAGACATGCCTCGAGCAGTTTTTCCTGGCCATTCATTCCCGTTATGATATAGAAAAGCCTGCCGCCCGAAGATTAATTCGCAGGAAATTGGGAGTCGTCAACCTATTGCGGGAACAAAAAAGGAAACTACAAGCACAAATGGAGGCACAGAAAAAAAGCCTGCAAAAGTATGCCCGAGAGTATTTGCTAATGGGAAACGAATGTATCACTCAGGCGCATGACGTTCGGGCCGCCCTTGCCAATTATGACAAAGCGATTGAGCTCTATCCCGAATACATCGACGCCTGGATACGAAAAGGAATCACGCTGTTCAACGAAAAAGAGTTCTTCGATGCCGAGAATTGCCTGAACCGGGCAGTCAGCCTGCGTCCTTCAGAGTTCAAAGCACTCTATAACCGAGGCAAACTTCGCCTGCAGACAGAAAACATAGAAGGGGCTTTATCAGACCTCGACAAAGCAACTAGCCTGAAACCGGAACATCCCGGAGCACACGAACTTTTCGGAGATGCATTATTAAAAGTCGGTAAAGAGACAGAAGCAGCCATCCAATGGCGTATAGCAGAGGAACTACGAAAAAAGAAGAAATAAGGTAAGTTTATTTCTGTAATCTATTTCACCACAGGATTACACAGATCTTCACAGATTGATAATTTATTTCATTGTCAATATATAAAGTATCTGTGTTAATCTGCATAATTTGTGATGAGATGGATTCGCTCTATTAAAAGAGGACTATACAGTAAAACATAATCCCCGATAACCTTGGACTTCTTGTCTTTTATTACTAACTTTGTTATCACTATAAACCTAACAACCAGTACAATTATGAAGAGAGGATTCAAAATTACAGCAATCGTCATCGGCGTCATTCTGATACTGATGTTTCTCCTTCCCTTTGCCTTCCGTGGCAAGATTGAAGGTATCGTAAAATCGGAAGGCAACAAAATGCTTAACGGTCATTTTGATTTTAGTAGCCTTGATATCAGCTTATTCCGCAATTTCCCCAAAGCTTCCGTCACCCTGAATGATTTTTGGCTGAAGGGAACCGGAAAATTTGAAAACGACACATTGGTGAAGGCCGGCGAGGTAACAGCGGCTATTAACCTGTTTTCGCTTTTTGGAGATGACGGATACGATGTATCCAAAGTATCTGTTGAAAACACCCGGTTACACGCCATCGTACTTCCTGACGGAAAAGCTAACTGGGATATCATGAAACCCGATTCATCCACTGCCAGCGAAACCCAAGAAAGTGGTGAATCTTCTACTTTCCGAATTAAACTCCAGCGTTTTGTCATCAAAAACATGAATGTGGTATATGACGACCGGCAGTCCGCGATGTACGCCGACATACACAATTTCAATGCGCTTTGTTCGGGTGATCTGGGTAGCGACCAGACTTTACTCAGCCTGGAAGCCGAAACTGAAGCCCTGACTTATAAAATGAACGGTATCCCTTTCCTCTCACAAGCTAACGTCTACGCCAAGATGGATGTAGATGCCGATCTGGTACACAACAAATTTACACTGAAAAAGAACGAATTCCGTCTGAACGCCATTAAAGCCGGCATTGACGGATGGATAGAGTTGAAAGACCCTGCTATCGACATGGATTTGAAACTCAACACCAGCGAAATAGGATTCAAAGAAATCTTATCACTGATACCGGCCATTTATTCCAAAGAGTTCAAGAATCTGAAAACAGATGGTACAGCAACTCTTGAAGCTACAGCGAAAGGAATACTGCAAGGTGACACGGTTCCACAGTTCGATGTCCGACTGGCTGTAAAAAACGCCATGTTCCGATATCCATCCCTGCCGGCGGGAGTCGATCAGATTAACATCGACGCACAAGTTCGGAATCCGGGAGGTAACATTGACCTGACCGAGATAAGCATACATCCTTTCAGTTTCCGACTGGCGGAAAATCCGTTTAGTCTGACAGCCGACATAAAGACACCTGTCAGCGACCCGGACTTTACAGCCGAAGCCAAAGGGGTACTTAATCTGGGCATGATCAAGCAAGTCTATCCGCTGGATGATATGGAGCTGAATGGTACCGTTCGTGCGGATATGACAATGGCCGGACACCTGTCATACATCGAAAAGGAACAATACGATCGTTTCTCCGCTTCGGGAACCATTACCCTCAGTGATATGAAGTTGAAAATGAAAGAGATGCCGGATGTAGAAATAAAAAAATCCCTGTTCACATTCACTCCGAAATATCTGCAACTCAGTGAAACGACAGTAGCCATCGGAAAGAATGATCTTACTGCCGACTGCCGGTTCGAGAACTATATGGGCTATGCTCTTAAAGGGGGCACACTGAAAGGTGTCCTGAATGTCCGGTCGAACCATCTGAATCTAAACGATTTTATGACGGCAACAACTGACAGTACCGCCCAAACATCACAAGCATCTTCGACCGAAGAAACCGCCAGTATGATCGAGGTTCCGCAGAATATCGACTTCCAGATGGATGCCGGCCTGAAAGAAGTGTTATTTGACAAGATGACTTTTACAAACATGAATGGCAAACTTATTGTGAAAGACGGAAAAGTCGATATGACAAATCTGTCAATGAACACCATGGGAGGAAGTGTCGTTATGAACGGATACTATTCGACCGCCGATCCGAAGAAGCCGGAAATGAACGCAGGATTCCGTATGGAAAATATCGGTTTTGCACAGGCTTACAAAGCACTGGATATGGTGCAGCAAATGGCTCCTATCTTTGAAAACCTGAAAGGCAACTTTTCGGGTAATATGCATATCCGGACTTTACTCGATAACCAGATGAGCCCTGTCATGGATACGATGCAGGGAAACGGAAGCCTTTCGACCCAAGATCTTAGCCTCAGCGGCGTAAAAGTAATCGACCAGATAGCCGAAGCCGTAAAGAAGCCTGAACTCAAAGAGATGAAGGTGAAAGATATGACACTGGATTTCACTATCAAAGACGGAAGAGTATCTACCAAGCCGTTCGATATCAAACTGGGTGACTATGTCATGAATCTTTCCGGAAGCACAGGACTCGACCAAACCATCGACTATTCGGGAAAGATCAAATTACCGGCATCGGCAGGTGATATCGCCAAACTGACTACCCTCGACCTGAAAATAGGAGGTACTTTCTCCTCACCCAAAGTATCACTGGATACGAAAAGCATGACCAATCAGGCAGTAGAAGCAGTGACAGACAAGGCAATCAGCGAAATCGGGAAAAAGCTCGGGCTGGATTCGGCTACAACGGCCAACAAAGATTCCGTGAAGGAGAAAGTAAAAGAGAAAGCCGTAGAAAAGGCACTCGATTTTCTTAAAAAGAAAATAAAATAACGTGAATCAGGAGTGAGAGAAGTGATTCGCATAAATAACAGACAATTATGATACTCAAACTTTACGAAAAAAATAATAATCCTCAGGACCTGCAACGGATTGTAGACCTACTGAACGACGGGGGATTGATTATCTATCCCACAGACACCATGTATGCCATCGGTTGCCATGGCCTGAAGGAACGTGCCATCGAACGCATCTGCCGGATCAAAGAGATTGACCCGAAGAAAAACAATCTCTCTATTATTTGCTATGACCTGAGCAGCATCAGTGAATATGCCAAAGTGGACAACAACATTTTCAAGTTGATGAAACGTAACCTGCCCGGACCTTTCACTTTTATCCTGAACGGAACTAACCGGTTGCCCAAAATCTTTCGAAACCGGAAAGAAGTAGGTATCCGTATGCCGGATAACAGTATCATCCGTGAAATTGCCCGTCTGCTGGATGCTCCGATCATGACCACCACGTTGCCCCATGACGAGCACGAAGACATAGAGTACGTCACTGACCCGGAACTGATCGACGAAAAACTCGGTGACGTAGTGGACCTCGTGATCGACGGAGGTATCGGGGGGATTGAACCTTCGACAGTTGTGAACTGCACTGAAGAAGAAGCCGCCATCGTCCGGCAGGGAAAAGGGGAACTGGAAGAGGCCTGACCCATTAAACATTTTTCAGATGCAGGGTGTTAGTATATAAAACCCAAACAATAGCATTTGATTATGAAAAAAGTATTATTCTTTGCATTGGTGCTGACCATTGCCACAGCATGCAGCCAAACAAAAGATTCGTATCTGGAGGGCTTTAAGCTTTTTGTCGAAAGCGTACAGAAAAACGCTCAAGACTATACAAAAGCCGACTGGGAAAAGGCTGACGAACAATTTACGAAACTGAAAGACAGTTATAATAACTTCAGTAAACAAATGACTTCGGATGAAAAAGGAGAAGTGATAAAACTGGAATCCACTTATGCTGCCCTAAAGTTAAAGAAAATAGGAGATGACCTGAAAGAAAGCACCAAAGATGCATTTGAGAAAGTCAAAGATACAGCCAAAGATGCAGCCAAAGACGTAAAAGAAGGTGCGCAAAAGGCTGCTAAAAAAGGTGAGAAAGCAATGGAAGGGATCAAAGACGGTCTGAAAGATTAGTTCCTCAACAGACTTTCGTGTCAGACTGATAAAGAGAAGAGGATAAGCCAAAAGTTCTTCCGGCCTATCCTCTTCTTTATTTTTATGCCTATATTACTTCAGCAATGACTGCGGATCGAGGTGATCTGCTTCGATATCCTTGAAATAACGATAAGTACCTACTTTCAGTTCGGCAGTAGCAGCATCATCGCAAACGATGATACCTTTTTCGTGCATCTGCAATGCACTGATCGTCCACATCTGTGTAATGGCACCCTCTACGGCATGATACAATGCACGTGCTTTGTTGTGTCCGTTTACGATAATCATCACCTCACGGGCAGAAAGCACAGTGCCCACTCCCACAGTCAACGAAGTCTTGGGAACCTTGTTAATATCATTGTCGAAGAAGCGAGAGTTCGCAATGATCGTGTCTGTAGTCAGTGTTTTCTGACGGGTACGAGAACTCAGCGAAGAGCCCGGCTCGTTGAAAGCAATGTGACCGTCAGGACCAATACCTCCCATAAACAGGTCGATACCGCCATACGATTTGATCTTTTCTTCATAACGTGCACATTCAGCATCCAGATCGGCAGCATTTCCATTTAAAATGTTCGTGTTCTCCGGTTTGATGTCGATATGGCTGAAGAAGTTGTTCCACATAAAAGAATAGTAGCTTTCCGGATGTTCTTTCGGCAGTCCTACGTATTCGTCCATGTTGAAAGTAACAACATTCTGGAACGATACGATTCCTTTTTTATTCAGGTCGATCAGTGCCTTATACATACCCAGTGGAGATGATCCTGTGGGGCATCCCAGAACGAAAGGTTTTTCCGGAGTGGGATTGGCAGCTTTGATCTTAGCAGCAACATAATGTGCCGCCCATTGAGAAACGGACTGATAGTCCGGCTGAATGATTAGTCTCATGTTCGATTGTTTTTTATCAGGTTAATAAATTAGGGGTAACTTATACTCTGTCTTTTTTTAAACGGCCGGCCATAGCACGTGCCAGGTTCTCACACTGTTGATATGTGATCTCCTTCATGGCCTGTTTCATTTCTACAGGATCACCGACCAATTCAAATTTACTTTTCTCTGCAAACTCGGCCATACGTTTCACGGCGGCACCTGCCCACGTGAACGAACCGAAATACCCCAGATAACGTCCTTTCAATTCACGAACCAATATCTTGGACAGAAGCGACTCCACTTCCGGGAAAATCTGGTTACTGTAAGTAGGGCTACCGATAATCAATCCTTTATAACGGAATATATCGGCAAGGATATAAGAGGGATTACTTTTGCTGACATTGTGCATCACAATGTTTTTGATGCCCTGTGCCGAAAGCTCAGCTGCAATGGCTTCTGCCATTTGTTCGGTATTACCGTACATACTGCCGTATGCAATTACCACACCTTCATCTGCGTCATAACGGCTCAGTTTATCATAAATGCCTACCACTTTCGTGATATTCTCAGTCCATACCGGACCGTGCGTAGAACAAATAGCCGAGATAGGAAGTCCACCCAACTTTTGCAAAGCTTTCTGTACCGGTGAACCGTATTTGCCGACGATGTTCGAATAATAACGAACCATTTCGCCCCAATAATGGTCGATATTCATGCGTGTATCCACGAAGCCGCCATCCAGCGTACCAAAACACCCGAAACCATCACCGGAGAAGAGTATGCCATCTGTTTCGTCAAATGTCATCATCGTTTCCGGCCAGTGTACCATCGGAGTCAGGTAAAAGCGCAGTTTATGACGTCCAAGAGCGAGAAAATCACCATCCTTAATCAGATATTGCTCGCCGGTCACACCATAAAAACCTTCGATCATACCGAAAGTCTGTTTATTGCCAACGATCACAATGTCGGGATAGTGTTGCTTAATCAATCGGATAGAACCTGAATGGTCCGGTTCCATGTGATTTATAATCAAATAGTTGATAGGACGGTCGCCTATGATATTTCTGATTTTTCGAAGATATACTTCGAAATAGCAAATATCCACTGTATCGATCAGTGCCACCATTTCATCATCAATCAGATAAGAGTTATACGAAACTCCATAGGGCAAAGGCCACATTCCCTCAAAGAGGTGCTTGTTACGGTCGTTAACTCCCACATAATGAACGTTTCCTTTAATTCTTGTTTTCTGTTCCATTCTTTTTTTTAGTTTAATTTAGCTACAGGGTACGAGTAACAACAATACCCAACGGTACCTCTCAGCTTGCAACTCGTAACTCGCAACTCATTCGCTTCGCAAAAATAGTTCTTTTTTTCTAAACCAGGTATGCCTTTCCCTGATAAGCACCCCTTTCTTTCATTCTTTTTTGCACGCGGGCAGTAAATTCATAATTCTTCAGCCCCCAATCGGGTGCAATCAGAAGTTCTTTCGGTGATTGTGAAACAAATCGCTCAAGTATCAGATCGGGGCGCAGGTGTTCCACATAGTCGATTACCAGATCGATATACTCGTCCACACTAAAGAGATGAAAATCCTCGGGGCGGCACTCAAACTCACGTGCCATTTTCGTACCACGTATCAACTGCAACTGATGCATTTTAAGAGTGGTCAATGGCAAACGGGACAATTCGGCCGCCTGAGCGATAATTTCGTCATGGGTCTCTCCCGGAAGACCGAGGATGACGTGTCCTCCGGTCAGAATCCCGCAAGCAGCCGTCCGGTTGACAGTTTCTACCGTATCGGCATAGGTATGCCCACGGTTGATACGTTTCAAAGTAACATCCCGGGTGGTTTCAATACCATATTCTACCAAAAGGAAAGTGTGCTTATTCAGTTCTTCCAGATATCGCAACAGGGGATCAGGCATGCAGTCCGGACGTGTGCCGATGACCAGTCCCACCACCCCGTCCACACTCAAAGCCTCTTCATATTTCCGTTTCAGTCCTTCAAGCTCGGCATAGGTGTTGGTATAAGCCTGAAAATAAGCCAGATATTTCATATCCGGATATTTATGGGCAAAGAATTGCTTTCCTTCCTCAAGTTGCCGGGTGACGGATTTCTCCGTTTTACAATACTCGGGATTGAATGTTTGGTTATTACAGTACGTACAGCCTCCCAATCCCTTCGTTCCGTCCCGGTTAGGACATGTAAAACCCGCATTAAGAGATATCTTCTGTACCTTATAGGGAAAGTATTTTTTCAGAAAGAAAGTAAATTCGTTATATAAAGGCGTCGGAGCCGGTTTAGTCATAGAATATCATGCTTTTGTAAACAGTACAAATATACATAAAAAGTTATAGAAAAGAGCCGTTAGCTATTTTTTTCTGTATCTTCACCCTTATACTGCTCTTTAAATTTATACGAAAGCACGTAACATCTGTAGATTGACGTTAACTTAGAAGATCTGAAAAAGTGTCTGAAAAGATTATATAAGTAAAGAAAATGTTAACAATGTCCACATGAAACATTTTCTCCAACCGAGGGTGTAGCCATCCGGAGGAAAGGGTGTAGCCCTAGGCATAAAAGGGTGTAGTCATCCGCATCGTATGGCTACACCCTTTCACCTGTTCATAGATAGCGGTTATTAAAGTTCCAACCGCTCCTTCAGTAATTTATATCCGGAATTACTCACTTTCAGCCTTACGCCGTTTTTTAACGAGAGCTGATAATTTTCTTTTCCAAAGAGTTCAACCCGTGATATTTGCGTCACGTTCACTATTGTAGAACGATGCACACGCACAAATCCTGCTGATGGCAGATGGGCATCAAAATACTTCATGGTCTGCTCCTTGACATATTGTCCCGAAGGGGTCACCAATGTGACATAATCGCCACATGCCTGTATGTAAAGCAACTCGTCGGTACGGATCAGATGAATGTGTGTACCATCTTTCACCGTGATGCGGTCAATACATTCCGCTTCTTCCGGCAACGCTTTATCTTCGCGGCATTCAATCTGCCTCAATTCTTCACGAAGTGCTTCCTCTCTCGAAACAGCCTCTTCTAATATCTCTTCCTGAACGGTATTCAGCGACTGCAAGCGATACCACAACATCATCACTCCCCAGGCCAATGCTCCAAACAATATACGGAAAGGAAGCGTCTCACCAAAAGGAGCATATACTTGTCCCATATTCTGTTCCAGCACATATTGCACGGCAAAACCTCCCGCCAGCCAGAAAAGCAGAGCCAAAGCGGCTATCAGCAAGTCGGTCTGCAATATAGAGACAAGGCCAATGACATACCATGCCAGATAAGCCAAGAGGCAAAGCAATCCGACAGATAAAATCCCGTCTATTGCAGCCGGAAGCGTGTCGGCTCCGGCATAGCCCCAAAGTAGAGTTGTTTGTATCCCTGCTGCTACAACGGCCAATATCAATGCCGTCATCCACCGCCGGGAAGATTCTTGTATAGGATGTATATCCATGTTTTATTTTCAACTTTTTATATCAATACCTCCGAATGTCAAATCACCCCGGATCACCAATATCCGGTTCTGATCGATCATACCCCCGCCAAAACGTTTGTCCTGACAACCGCCCAGACAGGTAGTACACCGAAACACTACTTTCCAATCGGAAGGCACATAAATTTCTATTCCACCAAATGTACAATCAATATCGAGAAACGTTTCTCCTTCGGGAAGAGTCGTACGCCGCAAGTCGATAACCGTCCCGCCAAAAGAGTTTTGTATAGTTCCGCCTTTAAACACTTCATCGAGCACTACCTGCCTGATGCCGCTAAATGTGTTTTCGGAGTGCAGCACCCCATCTGTTGAGTTATATTGGCTACTGGCAAAGTTCCCTCGGTGCGAACGCTCGTGCCGGGCTCGTTTCGGCCTGAACAGAAAAGCAAGTCCGATAACAATCAGGACAATCGGGAAAAGAGTGACATGAACTCCTGCAGGCATCCATCCCAAATACGGACTGATCAGATAGGCACCGATAGCAAGCAGTATCCCGCCCCGCAAAATCTGACGCCGCAACATCAAGTAAATTCCTAAAAGAATCAGTAACATTTGCCAGGAAACCAAAATACCAAACAAGGTATAAGAAATCCATCCCAGATTGCGAGCCAGCAAAAGCACTCCTGCCGTTATAAAAATAAAGGCGATAAAAAACTTACCGTATCTCCGAGCAGGAGATGAAAACTCTTTCTTTTCCATATATTATTTCATTGTTAATTATTTCTTTTAATCTTTGTGGGCAAAGATACGCCAATTACCACCTCCCGGAAATACTTTTTCGTCAATAACAGTACGCCAACCGATGAAAGGGGGATAATTCCCGATAAAACCGGACCTGTTTTTCACCGATTGCGTACAAGTTTGAACCGATATAGTCATATCTCTTTATCGGGAGACACTCCGGATTCTCTCCCCCTTGTCTCTATACACAAACAAAGCCGGGTAGAGCCTCCGTTTCATCGGGACAAAGCCTCCGTTTGTGTCCCGTACAGCCTCTGTCCGTATCAAACAGAGACTCTGTTTTTTCGTTAACCAACGCTATTTCACAGATATTTTACCCCTCCTGTTTTGAAGGCTCACCGTTTATCGTTACCTTTGCGGACACATAGAAACAACCTATAAAATCATCTAAGCCAATGAAAAGAAAATTCATTTTTCTGTTTTTCTGTCTGTGCTGCCTTGCCGGCTTTGCACAAGGAGGCAAAGCGCTCGACCTGAAAGAAATTAACTCGGGCAAGTTCAGCCCCGAAAACATTTATGGTGTGGTTCCCATGCCTGACGGCGAACACTACACACAAAGAAATGCCGAAGGTACACAGATCGTGAAATATTCCTTCCGCACGGGTGAACCGGTGGAAGTGGTATTCGATGTGACAAAAGCCCGCGAATGCCCCTTTAAGAAATTCGACAGTTACCAATTTTCACCGGACGGATCAAAAATACTGATTGCAACCGAAACCAAGCCCATCTATCGTCATTCTTATACGGCAGTCCACTACCTGTATCCGGTGAAACGGAACGACAAAGGAGTGACTACCAACAATATTGTTGAAAAGCTATCGGACGGTGGCCCGCAGCAAGCCCCGGTATTCTCTCCGGACGGAAACCTGGTGGCGTTTGTCCGTGATAATAACATCTTCCTGGTAAAGCTTTTGTATGGCAACAGCGAATCGCAAGTGACTGAAGACGGCAAGTTGAACAGTGTACTGAACGGTATTCCCGACTGGGTATACGAAGAAGAGTTCGGTTTCAACCGTGCCCTGGAATTCAATGCCGATAATACCATGCTGGCCTATGTTCGTTTCGACGAATCGGAGGTTCCATCATACACTTTCCCCCTGTTTGCAGGTGAAGCACCGCGTTATGATGCACTGCAGGATTATCCGGGAGAATACACTTACAAATATCCCAAAGCAGGTTACCCCAACTCCAAGGTGTTAGTACATACGTTCGACATCAAATCGAAAGTGACCCGTCAGGTGAAGCTGCCGATAGACGCCGACGGATATATCCCGCGCATCCGTTTCACTCAGGATCCCAACAAACTGGCCATCATGACACTGAACCGTCACCAGAACCGCTTCGACATGTATTTTGCCGATCCTCGCAGCACAGTGTGCAAACTGGCCCTACGCGACGAATCTCCTTATTACATCAACGAAAATGTATTCGATAACATTCAGTTCTATCCCGAATATTTCAGCTTTGTTAGCGATAAGAGCGGATATCCTCACTTGTACTGGTATAGCATGAACGGTAACTTGATCAAACAAGTGACCAGCGGCAACTATGAAGTAAAAAACTTTATCGGATGGAATCCGGATACCAACGAGTTTTATTACACCAGCAATGAAGAAAGCCCGATGCGTCAGGCGGTATACAAGATAGACCGTAAGGGCAAGAAGATGAAACTGAGCAATCAGCCGGGAACCAACAGTCCCATCTTCAGCAGCTCGATGAAATATTTCATGAACAAGTTTACCAGCCTCGATACTCCGATGCTGATTACCTTGAATGACAACACAGGTAAGGTCTTGAAGACTCTCGTAACAAATGATAAACTGAAACAGAAACTGGCCGAATATGCCATACCGCAAAAAGAATTCTTCACGTTCAAAACAACAGAAGGAGTCGATCTGAACGGCTGGATGATGAAACCGGTCAATTTCGATCCTGCCAAACGTTATCCGGTACTGATGTTCCAGTATAGCGGTCCGGGTTCACAACAGGTTCTGGACAAATGGGGAATCAGTTGGGAAACCTACATGGCAAGCCTCGGCTACGTGGTAGCTTGTGTAGATGGTCGCGGCACAGGTGGCCGTGGCAGTGAATTCCAGAAATGCACCTATCTGAACCTGGGCGTAAAAGAAGCTAAAGACCAGGTGGAAGCTGCCAAATATCTGGGTGGACTGCCTTATGTGGACAAAGGACGTATTGGTATCTGGGGATGGAGTTTCGGCGGATATATGACCATCATGAGTATGAGCGAAGGTACACCCGTGTTTAAAGCCGGAGTTGCTGTGGCCGCACCTACAGACTGGAAATATTACGATACAGTATATACCGAACGCTTTATGCGAACGCCGAAAGAAAATGCCGAAGGCTATAAAGCAGCTTCAGCATTCAGCCGTGCAGACAACCTGCACGGTAACCTGCTCCTTGTACACGGTATGGCAGATGATAATGTTCACTTCCAGAACTGTACAGAATATGCAGAGCACCTGGTACAACTCGGAAAACAGTTCGATATGCAGGTATACACCAACCGGAATCATAGCATCTATGGTGGAAATACCCGTAACCACTTGTATACGAAGCTGACGAACTTCTTCCGGAATAATTTATAAGAAACAGTTCTCGCCACAGAGAGGACACGGAGTACACTGAGGATTATTTTAATGATTGAATTTTAAAATAAAACTCTGTGTACTCCGTGTCTTCTGTGGAGAATCATAGAATAAAAACAGTACTATATGGGAAACGATAAACGGGTGCGCAAACCCGAATGGCTTAAAATCAGCATTGGAGCCAATGAACGCTATACCGAGACCAAACGCATTGTCGAATCGCACTGCCTGCACACCATCTGTAGCAGTGGGCGTTGCCCCAACATGGGCGAATGCTGGGGAAAAGGAACAGCTACGTTCATGATTGCCGGTGACATCTGTACCCGCAGTTGTAAATTCTGTAATACCCAGACCGGACGACCTCTGCCTTTGGATCCCGACGAACCGACCCACGTTGCAGAATCAATTGCCCTGATGAAACTCTCACACGCAGTTATCACATCTGTAGACCGCGACGATCTGCCTGATTTGGGTGCAGCCCATTGGGCACAAACAATTCGTGAAATCAAACGACTAAATCCGGAAACAACTACCGAAGTACTGATTCCCGATTTCCAAGGACGCAAAGAGCTTGTTGACCAAGTGATAAAAGCCTGTCCCGAAATCATCTCCCATAACATGGAGACTGTGAAACGCATCAGTCCACAGGTGCGTAGTGCCGCCAACTATCACACCAGCCTGGAAGTGATCCGCCAAATAGCCGAAAGCGGTATTACGGCAAAATCGGGTATTATGGTTGGTCTGGGTGAAACTCCTGCTGAAGTAGAAGAGTTAATGGACGACCTGATTTCCGTCGGTTGCAAAATCCTCACCATCGGGCAATATCTGCAGCCAACCCACAAACACTTCCCGGTTGCAGCATACATTACTCCGGAACAGTTTGCTGTTTATAAAGAAACAGGACTGAAGAAAGGGTTCGAACAAGTGGAAAGCGCACCATTAGTACGCTCCTCGTATCATGCAGAAAAACATATCCGATTTAATAATAAGTAGTAAGAACATAACAGGCTCCTTGTTTGTTTTACAAGTAAACGGCAAAATAATACAATAAAAACATATGGGTAACAAAGGAGTACTTTCTTCTGCATTTAATATGTCATTGGGCTTTATCCCTGTTATTGTTTCCATCCTCTTATGCGAATTTATAACACAGGACATATCAATCTATATCGGTACAGGTATCGGGCTTATCTATTCGTATAGGTCTCTGTCTCGTAAAGGGGCCCGCATACCCAATTTTATCCTCTATATCTCTACGGGAATCTTGACATTACTGACTCTGGCAAGCTTTATTCCCGGAGATTTCGTTCCGGAAGGAGCATTGCCGCTTACACTTGAAGTCAGCATACTGATTCCGATGGTTATTCTATTCCTGCACAGGAGGAAGTTCATCAGCCACTACCTGCGTCAAAATGCCCAATGCAACCGGCGGTTGTTTGCTCAAGGAGCAGAATCTGCCATTGTATCCGCACGGGTCGTACTGATTTTAGGTATTCTCCATTTTGCTGTCATCAGCCTGACGGTTTTGGTAGCACATCCCCTCACCCGGACTTCCATACTTGTACTTTATCACGTATTGCCGCCTACTATATTTATTCTCAGCATCCTGCTCAATCAAATAGGTATCCGTTACTTTAATCATGTAATGGCGCATACGGAATATGTCCCCATCGTCAATACCCGTGGTGATGTAATCGGAAAAAGTCTGGCTGTGGAAGCTATCAACTATAAGAATGCCTACATTAATCCGGTGATACGCATTGCTGTTTCCACCCACGGCATGTTGTTCCTCTGTAATCGTCCGCAAAGCTGCATCCTCGATAAAGGCAAAGTGGATATACCGATGGAGTGTTACCTCCGATACGGGGAGACACTGACGGCGGGAGCCAACCGCTTATTGAGCAATGCTTTTCCGAAGGCCTCTGATCTGAAACCGACATTTACCATCTCCTATCATTTTGAAAACGAACAGACCAATCGTTTGGTCTATCTGTTCATTGTCGATATGGAAGACGACTCCATTCTCTGCGATCCACGATTCAAAGGAGGAAAGTTATGGACTTTCCAACAAATAGAGCACAACTTAGGTACTCACTTCTTCAGCGAGTGTTTCGAGTTGGAATACGAGCACCTGAAACAGGTTATTGGTATAAGAGAAAAATACAAGGTATCTTAGTCAGGTCGGGTACTTTTCCTTGCCACTCTTTTATGGTTTTAGTACGGATATATTCTCCCTCACAAGTGATATTCGCTGCAATACACAAGCGAGTCTGCGGACGACAATTATGCAGAATATCCTCCACCATCTTATTGTTACGATAAGGTGTTTCTATAAATAGCTGTGTCTGATGCTCGGCATATACCCGTTGCTCAAGAGCTTTTATTTTTTTTGCACGCTCACCCGGCTCTATAGGCAGATAGCCATGAAAGGCAAAACTCTGCCCGTTAAACCCCGAACCCATCACAGAAAGAATGATAGACGAAGGTCCTACCAACGGAACTACTTTCAGGTTTTTACGTTGTGCAATAGCCACCACGTCAGCTCCCGGATCGGCTACAGCAGGACAGCCGGCTTCGGAAATCACTCCCATGGACAAACCGCCTGCCAGCGGTTTCAGATAACCGGAAATATCTTCAGGAGAAGTATGTTTATTCAGCGGGTAAAAAGTGAGTGAGTCAATATCAATCTCACGGTCTACCTTTTTCAGGAAGCGGCGGGCCGAGCGAACATCTTCGACAATGAAGTGCTTGATGCCCTGAATAATTTCTTTATTATAAGAAGGTAATACAGACTCGATCGGAGTGTCGCCCAAAGTGACGGGCAAAAGATAAAGAGCGGTATCCATGAATAGGGTATTTAATAGTTGAAATTTTACGGATTAAAACGCGATTCCGTGAACATACGTTCATAGTCGCTCATTTCAAGCAATTGCCGTAAAGTTGTTTTCTTATGATGTTTCATATACGAAGTGATGATTTTCGTACCGATCCAGGTACCTACCATCGAAGGCGCATTCTCGCCTAAAGTGTTAGTGAAAGGAGCCGGACGGGTATATTGACGTACCACCATCGGATCCGTAGCATGCAAATGATCTTGCTCAAGAATATATCTCCACATCTGCTGTTGGTTCTCTTTACACCATTCCCTTTCTAAATCCGAATATCCCAACGCTTCTTCCGATGAGGAATAGTCCAATAGATGTTGTACCACATAATTGATTTTACCATAATGCATCATTACATCGAGTAATGTACGGGAGTAATCCATCGGAAAAGGATACTGGCTCATCAGATAGAACACCAAACAATCGGGGACGATCCGATCAGGACGCATAGTACGCCGCTGATAGTTGTAATAGAAACGCTTGTAAAGCGGATAGTCTTCACCCATATACTTGTCAAGACTAATACCCAACACGCTGTCAGACAGAACAATGGATTCATTGAATGCCGAGATCTGCGTATATATCATAGGAATCATGATATCCGGAATCTCCTTTTGTAATTTCCCAAACCCTTTGGTCAGATTTTTTTCAACCGATTCCAATTCCGGGTATTTGGCCTCCACATCTTCTATAAGACGGACCAAGGTTGTATCCGAATAGAAAGTTTTCAATCGCTGGAAAATATGGTCATCGCTCACCTGGCCAATAGCCAATACATCTTCAATCAACAATTTGGTGGGCAAGGCATACTCCAGGTTCATTTTTTGTAAAGCAGAAAAGCTGTTGAAACGAACGTATTCGTCCAACAGCTTATCATATCTGACTACGGAAATTCCCTCTTCTTCCATAGGGTCCGCCACAGGTTCCGCTTCCCCCACCCGGCAGGATGCGAAAAGCAGACTCAGCAAAATAAGAAGAATATCGTCTTTCCGTATTTTCATTACCTTAACCGTAAATGATATTACCGTTTTCGTCTTTATATTCGTCCAGCCCCTTTTCGTAAGTAGCCATTGCACGCAGACTCATACCAACACTTGAAAAACCTCCATCGTGGAACAGGTTCTGCATAGTTACCTTACGGGTAAGATCGGAGAACATTACGATACAGTAATCAGCACATTCGTCGGCTGAAGCATTACCGAGCGGAGACATACGATTAGCAAAGTCATACAGTTTATCCATACCCTTCACACCAGAACCGGCAGTTGTAAAGGTAGGCGACTGGGAAATAGTATTCACACGCACGTTGTGCTCACGACCATAGATATAACCAAAACTGCGGGCAATAGATTCAAGTAATGCTTTTGCATCCGCCATATCGTTATATCCGTAGAAAGTACGCTGTGCAGCTACATAACTCAATGCCACGATAGAACCGTATTCTGCAATTGCATTTTGCTTCTTGGCAGCCTGAATCATTTTATGGAACGAAACAGCTGAAACATCCAGCGTAGTATTCAACATATTATAATCGAGATCATCATAAGTACGTTTCTTACGAACATTCGGTGACATACCGATAGAGTGCAATACAAAATCAATTTGTCCGCCCAAAACTTCCATCGAGCGTTTGAATACGTTCTCCAAATCTTCTACGTTGGTGGCATCAGCAGCAATCACTTCGCAATTCAGCTTTTCTGATAAAGCAGAAACCTGTCCCATGCGAACAGCAACAGGAGTATTTGATAATGTAATAACAGCACCTTCTTCAACGGCTCTTTCGGCTACTTTCCAGGCAATAGACTGCTCGTTTAATGCACCGAAAATAATACCTCTTTTTCCTTTCAACAAATTGTAACTCATACCTTTTAATGTTAAATTAGGTTGCAAAGATATAGATTTTCTGCATAAAAGCACGAAAAGTGTGCAAAGAAAAGAGGGAAACCACAAAAAATACAGTGAATTTGATTATTTATTAATAGATAATAGAGTCTCCTACAACAAAATGACAATTCTTACTCCCGAAATATAAAGCAATTGTCTATCATCTCAATGACAACAGTATTCCTTATTTATATCAAGCGTACTTTGAATCACTATATAAATAGCCAGAGAGAGTCGACAGGTTGCCGCAATCGTTTGTCGGAATACATATAAAAAAGATCAGTCTAAACAAAAAGAAAAAAGTAGTAATTCAAAAATAGAAAAGGCAAAGTTCTGTTGGTACTTTACTTTAATAATTTTGCATTAAAATACATTTTCTAATATTAAGTTAATAATCACATCATATTTATAATGCAAAAGAAGATAACGGGACAAAGATAATAATATCTTTTAATAAATCATAAATCCAAGGTTTATTTTTTCATGTATATTATGAAATACATTTTAGCTTAAAAACAGGAATATACTTCTTTGGCAAATATAGTAGACTATAAGTAATACTCAATAATATTGGAACCTAATCCCTCTACCGGTCAGTCAATATCTACTATAACCAACTAATAAACAACAGATAACATTATTGAGGTCCATGGTATATCTGTACGCCTATTACAACATATCAGACTGTCATAATCAATTAAGTACCAACAGAACTAAGCCTGAAGCAACAATGTAAAGATAGATCATAAAACACAATAAATAGAATAACCCTAATTTAAAAAGCTTATGAGATAAAAAACAGAGAAATGACCTCACACAAACTCCGGAAAACCATTTTTCCGGGAAACCTAAGAAACAAACTATTCAAAATGAAGTTTAACCGAACAATTTAGTGTATGACAAAAAAAATCAACCTGTTTCCAAGCCTTATACGGTTTCGGGAAACCAATCGCCTAAAAATGGCAATTGCTGCATCTATCATGCTATGGTGTATGGCACCCCAACAAGCAGTTGCAGATACGTATGAAAAACACGAAGTTGCCAGTATTCAGCAGCAAAAGGTAAAAGCGAACGGTACTGTAGTAGATCAGACCGGCGAACCTCTAATCGGCGTTTCTGTAAAAGTAAAAGACGCGCCTAATGGAACAATCACCAATTTAGATGGTAAATTCTCCATCGATGTAGCCAAAGGTGCTACACTTGAAATATCCTATGTGGGATATAAAACCGTCATTGTAAAAGCCGAATCAACCCCAATGCACATTGTCTTAAAAGAAGATAGTGAAATGATAGATGAGGTAGTGGTAGTTGGTTATGGCTCACAGAAAAAGGTTAATGTCACCGGTGCCGTAGGCATGGTCAATTCCGAAGTACTTGAAGCTCGTCCGGTACAAAATGTATCGCAAGCTTTACAAGGTGTGGTACCGGGTTTGAACCTCTCCGTCAACAACGGTGGTGGTTCACTGGATAGTGAGATGAGTATTAATATTCGTGGTACAGGTACCATCGGCGACGGCTCCGGATCGTCTCCATTGGTATTGATCGATGGCATCGAGGGCAGCCTGAATACAGTAAACCCCAATGATATTGAATCGGTATCGGTACTGAAAGATGCTGCATCAGCTTCTATTTATGGTGCACGTGCCGCATTCGGTGTGGTTTTGGTAAAAACCAAAAGCGGACAATCGGGAAAACCCAGAGTGACCTATTCGGGTAATGTGCGCTTCTCTGATGCGACTAATATTCCTGAAATGCTGGATTCTTATACTTTCGCACAATACTTTAACCGTGCAGCGGCAAATGATAATGGTGGTACTGTTTTCAGTAAAGAGCAACTGGAACGCATCAAAGCATACCAGGATGGTACCTTAAAATCATCAGCTACCTTTAACGAACAATCACGCCGATGGAACTACTATACGGGATCGAATGCAAATACCGACTGGTTTAAGGAAGTGTATGAAGATTGGGTTCCTTCCATGGATCACAATCTTAGCATCAGTGGTGGCACAGATAAAACTCAATATATTGTCAGTGGAAGCTTTCTCGATCAGAAAGGTTTGATCCGCCATGGCAAAGATACCTTCCAGCGCTACACTTTAAATGGTCGAATCACAAGTAACATCACAGACTGGTTTACATTGGGATATTCAACCAAATGGACACGTGAAGATTATGATCGTCCAAGTTACCTGACGGGATTGTTCTTCCACAATGTGGCACGCCGCTGGCCGACTGTACCTGTCTATGACGATAACGGATACCTGACCGAACCATCCGAACTGATCCAGCTGGAAGACGGAGGCAGACAAATCAACCAGAAGGACCTCTTCACACAACAGCTGCAACTGACCTTCGAACCAATCAAGAACTGGAAAATTTATGTAGAAGGAAGTTTGCGTGTGACCGCCAATAACCAACATTGGGAAGTACTGCCTGTTTATCAGCACGATGTAGACGGTAATCCGGTAGGTATGACATGGGATGCAGGTGTAGGCAGCTATCCGGTAGGCGGTTCAAAAGTGTCTGAATATGCTTATAAAGAGAATTACTATTCTACCAATATCTATTCGGATTACTTCAAGCAACTGGATAACGGGCACTATTTCAAGGCAATGGTAGGTTTCAACGCCGAGCTGTACAAGGACCGCAGTGTAAGTGCGGACAAATCAACCTTGATTACTCCATCCGTACCGACAATTAATACCGCAGTAGGTGAACCCAGTGTAGCAGGTGGATACAGACATACCTCAGTGGCCGGTTTCTTTGCCCGTTTAAACTGGAACTACAAAGACCGCTACATGCTGGAAGCCAACGGACGCTACGATGGTTCTTCACGCTTTATCGGCGACAAACGTTGGGGATTCTTCCCGTCATTCTCAGGTGGTTGGAACATCGCCCGTGAAGCATTTTTCGAAGAAACCGCCAACAAGTTGAAAATTGGTACACTGAAACTGAGAGCATCGTGGGGACAGTTGGGTAACACCAACACCAATGAAGCCTGGTATCCTTTCTACCAGACTTTACCGCAAGGACAGAACTACGGATGGTTAGTAAACGGTGTACGCCAGAATTATGCCAGCAATCCGGGTATCGTCAGTAGCGAAAAGACCTGGGAAACCATCGAAACATGGGATGCCGGTCTGGACTGGGGATTATTCAACAACCGTCTGACCGGTTCATTCGACTATTTCGTACGTTACACATACGACATGATTGCCACCGCTCCGGAACTCCCATCTATTCTGGGTACAGGTGTTCCTAAAATCAATAATGCCGACATGAAATCGTATGGTTTCGAGTTGGAAATCGGCTGGAGAGACAGAATCAAAAACTTCTCTTATGGAGTGAAATTTGTCCTCTCGGATGCACAACAAAAGATTCTGAAATACAACAATCCCGACAAGAGTCTTAGTAATCCTTATTATGAAGGACAGAAGCTAGGAGAGATATGGGGATACAAAACAATTGGAATCGCACAAAGCGATGAAGAAATGAACCAACATCTTGCCAATGCCAAGCAGCCGATGGGGCAGAAATGGGCAGCAGGTGACATCATGTATGCCGATCTCGACAATAGCGGCTCAGTGGACCAAGGTAACTACAAAGTAGGTGATTCGGGCGACTGGCAGATTATCGGAAACAACACCCCTCGCTTCAACTATGGTATCACGATAGATGCTGCTTGGAAAGGTTTAGACTTCCGTGCCTTTGTACAAGGTATCGGCAAACGTGATTATTGGCTGAACGGCCCGTACTTCTGGGGATTCTCCGGAGGTGGCGAATGGGCTTCCGCCGGATTTAAAGAACATTGGGATTTCTGGCGTCCGGAAGGTGATCCCTTGGGAGCTAACACCAATTCGTACTTCGCACGTGTCATCCGCGGTACATCGAAAAACCAGCAACGTCAGACACGTTACTTGCAAGATGCTTCGTATTGGCGCTTGAAAAACATCCAGATCGGATATACATTACCCAAAGTATGGACAAAGAAAGCAGGAATGGAATCAGTACGTGTTTATGTATCGGGCGACAACCTGCTGACTGTATCAGACATCACCGGAGTATTCGACCCCGAAAACCTGGGAACCCAATGGACCGATCCGGGTAAAGTATATCCGTTACAGAAAGTAATTGCAATTGGTTTAACCGTAAATTTCTAAAAAACGAATCATTATGAAACTAAAAAATAGAATCATACAATTATGTGTACTGACAGGGGGAGTATTACTTTTCCCATCATGTAACGACTTCCTAGACAGGGAGCCGCTGGATCAGGTAACACCGGAATCGTATTTCCAGAATGCAGATCACTTGGCAGCTTATAGTATTTCAAAATATCAGAATCTGTTCTCTACTCATAGCGGATTTAGTGCGGGTACTGTAAACAATGACGGTGCTACCGACAATATGGTTTCAGGCGGCAGCAGCGGTAGCGGACTCCAGAATTACTACACCAAGGATGTTTGGAAGACAGAAGCAGCCAATGACAACTGGGATTTCTCCTTTTTTCGTTATTGCAATTACTTCTTTGAAAAAGTACTCCCCAAATATGAGGCAGGAGAGATATCAGGTAACGCTGACGATGTGAAGCATTATATCGGTGAAATGTACTTTATCCGTGCCTGGAAATATTTCCAGAAGCTGAGGATGTATGGAGACTATCCGATTATCACAGAAGTATTACCGGATAATGCGGAAATATTGATAGAAAAAGGTGTACGACAACCACGTAACAAGGTGGCGCGTTTCATTCTTGAAGATCTTGACAAGGCCGCCGAGTACATGCACGACCATGGTTTTGCCGGCAACAACCGCTTGAACAAGCAATGTGCTTTGTTAATCAAATCACGTGTAGCACTCTACGAAGCTACTTTCGAGAAATATCATCAGGGTACGGGACGTGTACCGGGTGATGCCAACTGGCCGGGTAAGCGAGTGCATCCTGATTATAAGTATGATGCCAATACCGAAATAAACTTCTTTCTGGACCAGGCGATGTCCGCAGCAGAACAAGTAGCCGATGTCATTAAGCTGACACCTAACAGCGGTGTGTTCAATCCGGCAAATGACAACGACATTTCGGGATGGAATGATTATTTCGATATGTTTTCAGCCGAAGACATGAGTGGATTTGAAGAAGTGCTCTTCTGGCGTGATTATTACTCCGGTGACTTTACCATCGCACACGGCGCTACAGCTTATGTAGCTTCGGGAGGCAACAACGGTATGTTGCACAACTATGTACAATCTTTCCTGATGAAAGACGGTATGCCTTGGTATGCAGCCACAGCCGCATATCCTTTTAAAGGTGACGAACGGGTAATGGATGAAAAAGCCAACCGCGACGAACGTCTGCAACTCTTCTTATTTGGTGAGGAAGATATGATACCGGCCGTATCCAACGCTGCAACCAATGCCATGAAAACATATCAGGACGCAAACTACCCCAATATAATCGTAGCCGAATCGGAAATCAAAGACTTAACAGGATATCGTATTCGTAAATGTCTCTCTTACGACCAGAAACAATATGTTTCGGGACAGGCTCAGTCTACAACCGGTTGTGTGATTTTCCGTGCAGTAGAAGCTTATCTAAACTATATGGAAGCTGCCTGCATGAAGAATAACGGGAATGTTACGGGAAAAGCTGCCGAATATTGGAGAGCTGTACGCATACGTGCAGGAGTTGATCCGGACTTCACTAAAACCATTGCCGCAACAGACTTGAGCAAAGAAAATGATTTGGCTAAATACAAAGGCGAGAATGAAATGATCGATGTGACACTTTTCAATATCCGCCGCGAACGTCGTTGCGAATTCATTGGCGAAGGCATGCGTATGGATGACCTGATTCGTTGGAGATCATTAGACAGACTGTTGGTCGAACGATTTATTCCCGAAGGATTTAACTTCTGGGGAAGTGACGCTTACAAACGTTATGAAGGAGAAGATGCCAAGTTCGAATATATCGAAGGCCCGGACAACGCTATGGCAAATGTTTCATCCAGAAAATTATCCAACTATTTACGTCCTTATTCTGTTGTACAAAAGAATAATGAAATCTATGACGGTTATACTTGGGCTAAAGCGCATTATCTCTATCCCGTACCTATCCGACAGATCGAATTATTATCACCGTCAGGCGAAATAGCTTCATCGGTTATCTATCAGAACCCATACTGGCCTGAAGAAAGAAACACAGCAGCTATAGAATAATTATATCAAATATATAAATATTGATTTTTAGTATAATAATAAGGAGGTTGTGGTAAGAGATTTATAGCAACTACATAAGGTTTAAAAAAGGAAAATTGAAAAAGGGTGTCCGTGAGGATACCTTTTTTTTGCATTCATTATCGCTATTGAAATGATATGGAAAGTCTTGCCCTTTCATACTTTTCCGGTATACATGCCTTTGCAGTAGACACTTATCGATATCTTAAAGTCAATCAAGACGAAAACATCACCAATTATCAAGCCAATCGGCAACGTAGGTATAATAAGAAAAAGGGAGAAATGATGTTATAGGGAAATACATAAAAAGGCCAAGTTCTCCAGGTACTTATTCTGAAATAATCAAAGCAACTTTTTATTTACTAATATTAAGTTAACTTAAGCAGTATAGTCATAATTCATCAGCTATACTTACGACAAAGGTAAACATTCATTTTAATAAACCATAAAATTAAGTGATTTTTTTTGCATAAATACTAAAATACGTTCCATCATCCATAGCTATTCTTGTCTTTTCGTTAAATCCAAGTAGACTTCAAGTAGAACACAAAAGGCCATTTCCAGTCATAAACATACAATATAAGGGGGAGATCTGATACACATATTTCCTACATAAAGGGTAGGTAGTAAAAGCATTACTACCTTTATCTCTCTTTTCCCCTTATATAGCTATTCTCATATATCTACTCAAAAATAAGTACCTGGAGTACTTTATAATAGTCATAACTCCGTACCATCAGCACATCTCAGACAAGACAAAAACGATATTATAAGATAACCCTAATCAGACAAGCTTATGGAGTAGAAACAAAAAAGACACTTAAACATCACTTCCGGCAAGATAAATCTTTACCGGAAAAATCTCAAAAAACAAACTATTCAAATTTATGTTTAACCGAACAATTTAGTGTATGAAAGAAAAAACCAACCTGTTTCCAAGCCTGATACGACTTCGGGAAACAAGTCGCCTAAAAATGGCAATTGCCGCTTCTATCATGCTTTGGTGTGCAACACCTCAGCAAGCCACGGCTGATACTAACGAAGAACACGCGATTGAAGCTGTACAACAAGCTAAAGTAAAAGTAAAAGGTACTGTAGTAGATGAAACCGGAGAACCGATGATCGGTGTAGCCGTAAAAGTTCTCGCAAACAACACAGGTACCATTACCGACCTGGAAGGAAAATTCTCGGTCGAAGCCCCTCTAGGAGGCGCCATCCAAATTTCATTTATCGGATACAAAACCGTTACGGTGAAAGCAAGTAGCGAGCCTATCAGTGTGACGTTGAAAGAGGATTCTCAACAGTTGGACGAAGTCGTAGTAGTAGGTTACGGCTCACAGAAAAAGGTGAATGTAACCGGTTCTGTCAGCATGGTGGACTCAAAAGTAATCGAATCTCGTCCGGTACAAAACGTATCACAAGCCCTTCAAGGTGTGGTTCCGGGATTGAATATGTCAGTAGGTAATAGCGGTGGCGCACTGGACAGTAGTCTCAGTATCAATATCCGCGGTGCCGGTACCATCGGCGAAGGTTCGAGCGGAAGCCCGTTGGTATTGATCGACGGCATCGAAGGTGACATGAACACAGTGAACCCGAATGACATCGAAAACATTTCAGTATTAAAAGATGCCGCCTCTTCTTCTATTTACGGTGCACGTGCTTCTTTCGGTGTAATCATGATTACAACCAAGAGCGGTAAATCCGGTAAGACTCGTGTGAATTACTCGGGTAACGTACGTTTCTCCGATGCAATTCAGATTCCGGATATGGTGGATTCTTATACCTTCGCACAATACTTCAACCGTGCTAACACAAACGATGGAGGAGGTTTGGTATTTGACGAAGCGGCCTTGGAGCGTATTAAAAACTATCAGACAGGGAAATACACCGATCCGAACACTCCTGAATACTATGGAGCGAAGGCCGGTAATGACGGAAAATGGCAAAACTATACAGGTTCCTTCGCCAACACAGACTGGTTTAAAGAGTTCTATAAAAATTGGGTACCCTCAACAGAGCACAATCTGAATATCAGCGGCGGTACAGACAAACTCACTTATATGATCAGTGGCAGTTTTCTTGACCAGAAAGGTCTACTAAGACACGGTGAAGATCAGTTCAACCGTTACACCATGAACGCAAAAATTTCTGCAAAGTTAACCGACTGGGTTACTTTGAACTACACCAGCAAGTGGACACGCGAAGATTACGACCGTCCGACTTACATGACCGGTCTGTTCTTCCATAATATCGCCCGCCGTTGGCCGACTTGTCCGGTAAGAGATCCGAACGGACATTATCAGCAGAAAATGGAAATAATCGAAATGGAAGACGGTGGTAAACAAACCAGCCAGAAAAACTGGTATACCCAACAATTGCAGGCCATCTTCGAACCCATAAAAGACTGGCGTATCGTAGCAGAAGGCAGTATGCGTACCTATACACGCAAACAATCATGGGCTGTGCTTCCTATTTACGCTTATGATGCCGACAATCAACCCTATTTATTAGGATGGGGCGATAATGCAGCCGGTTATTCCGAAGTACAAGACTCACGTGAAAGTGAAGACTACTTTTCTACCAATATTTATACGGACTTCGCCAAGACCTTCGGTGATCACAACTTTAAGATAATGGTCGGTTTCAATGGTGAGCTTTACCGCCCAAGCGGGCTGACTGGGTTCGGTACAGACCTGATCAGTCCTGAAGTACCGTCTTTGGGATTGACACAAGACAATAAAAAAGCCAGTTCATGGGCCAGTGAAAAAGCAATCGCCGGTTTCTTCGGACGTTTAAATTATAACTATAAAGAACGCTACATGCTTGAGGCCAACCTTCGCTACGACGGTTCTTCCCGATTTATCGGTGACAAACGCTGGGGGCTTTTCCCATCATTCTCCGCAGGATGGAACATCTCACGCGAAGCATTCTTTGAACCACTGACTCAAGTGGTAGGAACTTTAAAACTGAGAGGTTCGTGGGGACAGCTCGGTAATAACAATACCAGTGAAACGAACGCTTGGTATCCATTCTACCAAAACATGCCTACAGGCAGTGCTTCCTCGGGATGGTTGATCAACGGCAAAAAACAGAATGTAGCCGGTCTGCCGGGTATCGTCAGCAGTTTGATGACCTGGGAAACCATCGAATCATGGAACGTGGGTATCGACTGGGGATTGTTTGACAACCGTCTGACTGGTTCATTCGATTACTACAACCGCTATACATACGACATGATCGGTCCGGCTCCTACACTGCCCTCCGTATTGGGTGCCAGCGCTCCACAAATCAACAACTGCGATATGAAATCGTATGGTTGGGAATTAGAGCTTTCATGGAGAGACCGCATTCAGCAGTTCAATTACGGTGTCCGCCTCGTCATGTCTGACAATATGCAGAAAATATTGGAATACCCGAATAAAACCTTGTCTTTGGGCGAAAAGTACTATACAGGAAAAACCATAGGTGAGATTTGGGGATATAAAACCATCGGAATTGCACAAACCCAAGAAGAGATGGACAAGCACTTAGCCAACGGAGGAAAACCGAACTGGGGATCAGCCTGGGGTGCCGGTGATATCATGTATGCCAATATTGACGGAAAAGACGGTGTGAACAGCGGTGCCAATACAGTAAACGACCATGGCGATTTAAAGATTATCGGTAACAGCACTCCGCGTTACAACTTCGGTCTGACATTGGACGGTTCCTGGAAAGGACTCGACTTCTCACTCTTCATTCAGGGAGTGATGAAAAGGGATTACATGTTGGACGGTCCGTATTTCTGGGGAGCCAACGGAGGTATGTGGCAATCATGCGTATTCAAGGAACACCTCGACTATTGGCGTCCTGAAGGCGACCCATTGGGAGCAAACACCAATGCCTACTATCCGAAACCATACTTCAGCAGCAATAAAAACCAAAAAACGCAAAGCGGTTACTTGCAAAATGCAGCCTACTGCCGCCTGAAGAATGCACAAATAGGTTACACTCTTCCCAAAGCATGGACCAAGAAAGCCGCCATGGAATCGGTACGTGTTTATGTATCAGGAGACAACTTGCTGACAATCTCAGGCATCAGTGATATATTCGACCCGGAAACACTGGGTGGAGACTGGGGACCGGGTAAACTATATCCGTTGCAGAGAACTATTTCAATCGGCTTAAACGTTAACTTCTAATTCATTGAATGAACTATGAGACTAAAATTAAAACATATATACTTCTGCTCATTGATAGCAATGGGCGGATTGGCGATAACTTCGTGCGAGGATTTTCTCGACCGGTCACCTATCAGCCAGGTAACTCCTGAGAAGTACTTCAGTACAGTAGACCAGGTAGCAAACTACCTCAATAACTACTACAACGACTATCTGGACGACTCCAGAAATTATAAGCTATATCACCAACAGGCTTGGAACTCAGGCATGCAACGCAACGATGCCAACACAGACAACCTGTTGGCAGACGACAGTAGCCTGGATTATTTTGCCGGTAACTGGCAGGTAGGAAGCGGGAAGTCGATTCAAGCTCCATTAAACCGGATCCGTACATGGAATTACCTGCTTGAACAAGTACTCCCCAAAGAAAAAGAAGGATCGATTCAAGGATCGGTTGAGGACCTGAAACACTACATCGGCGAAGCTTACTTCTTCCGTGCCATGGCCTACTATAAAGCATTGGTGAAATATGGCGACTATCCTATCGTAGATAAAGTTCTCCCCGATCAGGAAGAGATTTTATTGGAGTATAGTACACGTGCTCCGCGCAATGAAGTAGCCCGCCAGATTCTGAAAGATTTGGATGAAGCTATCAACCGTATGCACGACCAGGGTTTCCAAAACAACCAGCGTATCAACAAGCAGGTGGCTCAACTCTATAAATCAAGAGTAGCCCTGTTCGAAGCTACTTTCGAGAAATATCATCGGGGAACCGGACGTGTGCCGGGAGATGAAAGTTGGCCGGGTGCTAAAATGTCTTACAACAGCGGCAAAACGTTCAACATTGACGGTGAGATAGACTTCTTCCTGACCGAAGCCATGAATGCAGCAGCAGCCGTAGCCGACCACTGCACGCTGACCGAAAACTCACACGTGCTAAATCCGGAGTATGGACAAATCTATAATTGGAACCCGTATTACGAAATGTTCAGCACACCGGATGCTTCCGGTTATAGCGAGGTGTTGTTGTGGAAACAGTATGACAAATCATTAAATGTTTCACATTGTGCGCCTGCACGTCTGCAGAACGGTGACCGTACCGGATTGACTCGCGGATTTATTACTACTTTCTTGATGAAAAGCGGTTTGCCTATTTATGCTGCAGGCGACGAATATCACGGCGATGTATCTATCTCGGATGAAAAAGAAAATCGCGACGAACGTCTGCAACTGTTTGTATGGGGTGAAAAAGATGTATTGCACAGTGATACCAAAAACCCGGCTGTAGCAGCAGCCGGCACAACACTGCTTTTCGGAGTTCCGAATATCATCTCCGAACAGAAACAGACTCAAGACCTTACAGGATACCGCCCACGTAAAGCTCACACTTACGATTACGCACAGACTAAGGGTGACGAACTGCTGGGGACCAATGCTTGTGTTGTCTTCCGTTCTGCAGAAGCTAACCTCAATTACATGGAAGCCTGCTACGAGAAAACCGGTTCACTGGATGCCAAGGCACAAAAGTATTGGAAAGCACTCCGCACACGCGCCGGTGTTGACGACGATTATGCCAAGACTATTGCAGCAACCGACTTGAGCAAAGAAAATGACTTAGCCGTTTACTCGGGCAGCAAAATGGTGGATGTTACCCTCTATAATATCCGTCGCGAACGCCGTTGTGAATTCATCGGTGAAGGTATGCGCTGGGACGACCTGAAGAGATGGCGTTCCTGGGATCAATTGCTGACCAAACCCTATATCATTGAAGGTATCAACTTCTGGGATGCCGCTTATAAAGATCACAAGGACATTAAGGACGATGGTACCCTTGATGCAAACGTTTCGCCCAAAAGCGACAGCAAATACTTACGCCCACTTCGCAGAACCTCAATCAATAATGAATTATATGACGGTCTGACTTGGCGTAAAGCATTTTATCTGGATCCGATCGGCATAGAAGATATGTCTTTGACCGCTACCAATCCGGAAGATATCAACACAACTCAGTTGTATCAGAATCCTTACTGGCCGATGACTGCCGGTAAAGCATTGGAATAGTGTTTTCGATAGGAACTAAATACAAAAACAATATAATTTTTTACTAAGTATTGATTTTTAGTATAATAGGGTGTTGTGGTAAGAGATTTATAGCAACTACATAAGGTTTAAAAAAGGAAAAGGGAAGGGAAGTCCGTGAGGATCTCCCTTTTCTATTTTACTCAAAAACGGAAGACTATCCTTTGCACATGGTCCTCAACCGGACACTTCTCCTTATTAACATTGTTAACACTATCTGTGAGACCTTCCTTTATCTCCTGATAAAGAACAAGTTTTTTACATCGAAAGGGCTTGTTATTTAAATACAGAACACTTGCTTTAACATAGAATTAAAACAAGCATTGACCGAAGGAAGAAGGGAAGGCCACAATATCTTGGTTTCTAACGAGATATCAAAGGAAAGTTCCAGTTTCTCCCCCAATAATACATATACGTTAATGAAAGAGATATTTGCTATTTCAACAACTAAATTTTCTATCGTAAATCGGAATAAATGACTTCAACCGATATCATAAAAAGAAATCAGCAGATTAAGCAATTATTTACTTAAAATGCTGATTTCAAATATCAATATAAAATATCGCTAAAAGTCAATCACAGGATTTTATTCCCATTCGATAGTTGCAGGTGGCTTCGAACTGATATCATAGGTCACACGGTTCACACCTTTTACCTTATTTATAATATCATTCGACACTTTACCAAGGAATTCATAAGGCAAATGCGCCCAGTCAGCTGTCATAGCATCCGTTGAAGTCACGGCACGCAAAGCAACGGCACGTTCGTAAGTACGTTCGTCTCCCATTACGCCTACCGATTGAACAGGAAGCAAGATAACACCTGCCTGCCACACCTGATCGTACAATCCCCAATCGCGCAAACCCTGAATAAAGATATCATCGGCATCTTGCAAGATACGAACCTTCTCAGGAGTAATATCACCTAAGATACGAACAGCAAGTCCCGGCCCGGGGAAAGGATGACGGGTAATCAAGTGCTCGGGCATACCTAACTCTCTACCTACACGACGAACCTCGTCCTTAAACAACAGGCGAAGCGGTTCACAAAGTTTTAGATTCATCTTTTCAGGAAGTCCTCCCACATTGTGGTGACTCTTGATAACAGTACCGGTGATAGAAAGCGACTCGATACAGTCCGGATAAATCGTACCCTGAGCCAGCCATTTCACATCTTTCAGTTTATGTGCTTCTTCATCGAATACGTCAATAAATCCTTTACCTATAATTTTACGTTTACGTTCAGGTTCGGTGACGCCTTCCAGTTCAGAGAAGAACTTCTCACTGGCATCCACACCAATCACGTTCAAGCCAAGGCATTCGTAATCGTGCATCACGTTCTTAAACTCGTTCTTGCGAAGCATACCGTGGTCAACGAAAATACAAGTCAAATTCTTGCCAATAGCCCTGTTCAGCAAAACGGCGGCTACAGAAGAGTCAACTCCTCCGCTTAATCCCAGTACAACCTTGTCATCACCCAGCTGAGCTTTCAATTCGGCAACCGTGCTCTCGATGAATGACGCCGGACTCCAGTCCTGTTTACAGCCACATACATCGACAACGAAATTGCGAAGCATCTGCGTACCGTCTTCACTGTGGAAAACTTCCGGATGGAACTGTACTCCCCATACCTGTTCGCCCTCTACCTGATAGGCGGCAATAGCCACTTTGTCTGTCGATGCAATGGTTTTAAAATTCTCAGGGATAGCAGTAATGGTATCACCGTGGCTCATCCATACCTGCGTACCCTCTCTCACACCTTTGAACAAAACATTGTCCTTGCAGAAAGAAGTCAGGTGAGCACGTCCATACTCACGGGTACCTGCCGGTTCTACTTTGCCACCATTGGTATACGCCATAAACTGTGCACCATAGCAGATGCCCAAGATGGGGTATTTACCTCTGATTTCGCTCAAATCGACCTTGAACGCACTTTCGTCATATACGGAGAAGGGGCTTCCCGACAGAATCACTCCCTTGACGGTTTCATCGCCTTTGGGAAACTTGTTATAGGGGACAATCTCGCAATACGTATCCAACTCACGCACCCGGCGACCGATAAGCTGCGTGGTCTGTGAACCGAAATCAAGTATTATAATTTTCTCTTGCATATATAGATATGTTATGAATTTGGCGCAAAATTACTGCTTTTCTTTCAATAAATCACGTATTTCAGTCAACAATATCTCTTCTTTTGTAGGTGCAGGAGGTGCGGGCGGCGCAGCAGGTGCCTCAGCTTTCTTCTGAGTCAACTTTGTAATCAGTTTAATAAATAAGAATATAGAAAAAGCAATGATAAGAAAATCGAAAGTCGCCTGCAGAAAGTTGCCGTAATTCAATGTCACAGCAGCGGCCGTCTCTTTTCCGTCAGCCCCATATTCCGCAGCTTTCATTACCCATTTCAAGTCCGTAAAGTTCACTCCCCCAATGAGTAACCCCAAAGGTGGCATAATGATATCGGCTACAACCGACGAAACGATTTTGCCAAAGGCACCACCAATAATCACACCGACAGCCATATCTACCACGTTTCCTTTCATGGCGAAAGCTTTAAAGTCTTGTAAAAAAGTACTTTTTCCCATCTTTTTTTATATTTAATATGAATTTAATATGCGAATATAAAAACATTTTCTTACTTTTGCACCGCATTCTAATGAAACAAATGCGAATTTAGAAAAGTATTTGAACAAATATTATAAAACCCTTAAAAGTTTAAACAAAATGATTAAAGTAGGTATTAACGGTTTTGGCCGTATCGGACGTATGGTATTCCGTGCAGCAGTTAAGAACTTTGGTAACGACATTCAGATCGTAGGTATTAACGACTTGTTGGATGCTGAATACTTGGCATACATGCTGAAATATGATTCAGTACACGGTCGTTTCGAAGGCGAAGTTGCTGTAGAAGACGGTGCTCTGATTGTAAACGGAAATAAAATCCGTCTGACTGCAGAGATGGATCCTGCTAACTTGAAATGGAACGAAGTTGATGCTGACGTTGTAGTTGAATCAACAGGTTTCTTCTTGACTGACGAAACAGCTCGCAAACATATCCAGGCTGGTGCTAAGAAAGTTATCATGTCTGCTCCTTCTAAAGACTCTACTCCTATGTTCGTATATGGTGTTAACCACACTTCATACGCAGGACAGGACATCATTTCTAACGCTTCTTGTACTACTAACTGCTTGGCTCCTATCGCTAAAGTATTGAACGACAAGTTCGGTATCGTTAAAGGTTTGATGACTACAGTTCACGCTGCTACTGCTACTCAGAAAACAGTAGACGGTCCTTCTAAGAAAGATTGGAGAGGTGGTCGTGGTATCTTGGAAAACATCATCCCGTCTTCTACAGGTGCTGCTAAAGCTGTAGGTAAAGTATTGCCGGTATTGAACGGTAAACTGACTGGTATGGCATTCCGCGTTCCGACTTCTGACGTTTCTGTAGTTGACCTGACAGTTGTTCTGGAAAAAGCTGCTACAATGGCTGAAATCAACGCTGCTATGAAGGAAGCTTCAGAAGGCGAATTGAAAGGTATCCTGGGCTACACTGAAGATGCAGTTGTTTCAACTGACTTCCGTGGTTGCGCTAACACTTCAATCTACGACTCTAAAGCAGGTATTTCTTTGGATTCTAACTTCGCTAAAGTTGTTTCTTGGTATGACAACGAATGGGGTTACTCAAACAAAGTTTGTGAAATGGCTCGCGTTATCGCTGCTAAATAATCAAGCTAAGATACAATATACGAAAAGCTGTTCCGGTTTCCCCGGAACAGCTTTTTTTATTTTCCTCTCCCAAGCCCTATAGTCCCGAATCACAACAGAATCAAATAAATGGTAGTAAAAACAGTAGTGAGACACGTTAAATAAGAAGAAAACTGTACGGAAGTCTGTGATACTCTGTGGTGAAATTTGTAATTTTGTAAATGTAACATTGATATTACTGAATATGACAAATATAGCAAATGCACAAAATCCATTTTTTGAGAAATATACAACTCCGTATGGCACTGTTCCTTTTGACAAAATAAAAAATGAACATTACGAACCCGCCATTCGTGAAGGTATCAGTCGCCAGGCAGCAGAAATAGATGCCATCGTCAACAACCCGGAGGCTCCCACATTCGCTAACACAATTCTTGCTTATGAAAAATCAGGAGAGTTACTCGATCGGGTTACCACCGTATTCGGCAATTTGCGCAGTGCTGAAACCAATGATGACCTGCAGAAGATTGCCCAGGAGATGATTCCTTTGTTAAGCGAACACAGCAATAACATCAGCTTGAATCAGGAACTCTTCGAACGTATCAAAGTTGTATACGGTCAAAAGGATTCCATAGAGCTGACTCCGGAACAAACCAAGCTTCTGGAAAACGCTTATAACGGATTTATTCGTCGCGGAGCCAACCTGCAGGGAGAAGCCAAGGAGAAATATCGCGAGCTGACAAAGAATCTTAGTAAACTGACATTGGATTTCAGTGAAAATAACCTGAAAGAAACCAATAACTATCAGTTGACTCTGACCGATGAAGCCCAGTTGGCCGGTCTGCCGGAAAGCGCCATCGAAGCCGCTGCAGAAACAGCCCGGGAAAAAGGAGTGAATGGCTGGGTGTTCACATTGCATGCCCCCAGTTATATTCCTTTTATGACGTATGCCGATAACCGGGATTTACGTCGTGAACTTTACATGGCTTACAATACAAAATGTACCCACGACAACGAATATAACAATCTGGAAATTGTGAAAAAGATAGCCAATATCCACATGGAAATCGCACAATTACTGGGTTATGACAATTATGCGGAATATACACTGAAAGAACGTATGGCCGAAACCGGTGATGCCGTATATAAACTGCTCAACCAATTGCTGGATGCATATACCCCCACCGCCCATAAAGAGTACGAAGCTGTACAAGAATTAGCCCGTACAGAACAAGGAGATGCTTTTGAAGTGATGCCTTGGGATTGGAGCTACTACTCCAACAAACTGAAAGACCGGCAGTTCAATATTAACGAAGAGATGCTCCGCCCCTACTTCGAACTGAGCAAAGTGAAAGCGGGAGTCTTCGGACTGGCTACCAAATTGTATGGCATCACGTTTCATAAGAACCCGGATATCCCGGTATATCACAAAGATGTGGATGCTTACGAAGTGCTGGATAAAGACGGAAGTTTCCTCGCCGTACTGTATACGGATTTCCATCCGCGCGAAGGTAAACGTTCCGGTGCCTGGATGACAGAATTCAAAGGACAATGGATAGAAGATACCGGTGAAAACAGCCGTCCACATGTATCGGTAGTCATGAATTTCACCAAACCGACAGAAAGCAAGCCGGCACTGCTGACTTATGACGAGGTGGAAACCTTCCTCCACGAATTCGGGCATGCCTTGCATGGGATGTTTGCCAACTCAACTTATCAGAGCTTGAGCGGAACGAATGTATACTGGGACTTTGTAGAGCTCCCGTCCCAAATCATGGAGAACTTCGGGATTGAAAAAGAATTCCTGCATACCTTTGCCAATCATTATCAGACCGGAGAACCGTTGCCTGACGAATTGATCAGCCGGCTGGTAGATGCATCAAACTTCAATGTTGCGTACGCCTGTCTTCGCCAAGTCAGTTTCGGGCTGTTGGATATGGCCTGGTATACCCGCAATACCCCCTTCGAAGGGGACGTAAAGGCATACGAACGTCAGGCATGGGCTCAAGCACAGATATTGCCCACAGTTTTGGAAACCTGTATGAGTACCCAGTTCTCACACATCTTTGCCGGAGGATATTCGGCAGGTTACTATAGCTACAAGTGGGCGGAAGTTCTGGATGCGGACGCATTCTCACTGTTCAAGCAAAAAGGAATCTTCAATGAAGAGGTAGCCAATTCCTTCCGTAACAACATCTTGTCGAAAGGCGGAACAGAGCACCCGATGATACTTTACAAACGTTTCAGAGGACAAGAACCTACGATTGACGCATTACTAATCAGAAACGGAATAAAAAAATAGAAAAAAATGAAATATAAATACTTATTATTATTACTTTTGATGCTCCCTTTTGTAAGCGGATGCAACGATTCGGATGATGTGAACGGTATCTTTACCGGAAAAGTATGGAAACTGACGTATATTACCAAAAAGAACGAACATAAACCCTATGATTTCTGGGGTGATAAAGACAAATATGAACAATCCATCAAGAATTACATCAATAAAGAAGGTGCATACACAATCAAATTCGAAGGGGAGACTACAGACAATGTCATCAGCGGAAAGTTTAGCGGAACGCTTTTGTCACATTCTTATACCGGAACCTGGAGTGCCAATGGCGAAAGCAATGCTTTCTCAGCTTCCGTAAAAGGGTCTGAAAATGATCCGTTAGGATTTAGTAACAAATTTGTCGAAGGACTCAACAGGGCTACTTCGTACAAAGGGAATTACGACAACCTCTTTATCTATTACAAGGATGAGGGAGGAAGAGAGTTATGCCTGGTATTTCATGTTGATAAGGACAACAATAAATAATATAGCAGCGTATGGACACAGCAAACAGCAAACAATCAGATTTGGACAAGCGTTATATCCGCATGGCTTCCATCTGGTCGGAAAACTCTTATTGCCAACGCCGTAAAGTAGGAGCACTGATTGTCAAAGACAAAATGATTATCTCAGACGGATATAACGGAACACCATCCGGCTTTGAGAACGTTTGTGAAGATGATAACAACGTCACCAAGCCCTATGTTCTGCATGCTGAAGCCAATGCCATCACCAAGATAGCACGTTCCAACAACAGTAGTGACGGTGCTACGATGTATGTCACTGCTTCACCTTGCATCGAATGTGCCAAACTGATTATACAGGCAGGCATCAAGCGAGTGGTGTACTCTGAACACTATCGCCTGGAAGACGGAATAGAGTTACTGAAACGTGCAGGTATCGAGGTCGTTTTTGTCGATACGAGTGAAAAATGAAACAACATACATAAACAACTGACTACAACGCAGCTCTCCGGTAGTTTGTCGTCCGTAGCCAATAACTATAAAAAGATATGAGTACAAAGAACTCTTCACGGTTTACCCCTGTCATCATCGCTATCAGTGTGGTAATCGGAATTCTGATAGGTACATTTTATGCCAAACACTTTGCCGGCAACCGACTCGGCATTATCAACGGCTCTTCGAACAAGTTGAATGCTTTGCTGCGCATTGTCGATGACCAGTATGTGGACACCGTCAACATGGCCGACCTTGTGGAAAAGGCAATGCCACAGATTCTGGCAGAGCTGGATCCCCACTCTACTTACATTCCGGCACAAAACCTGGAAGAAGTGACATCGGAACTGGAAGGCAGCTTCAGCGGTATCGGTATCCAGTTTACCATCCAGGACGACACTATCCATGTGAACAGTGTCATTCAGGGAGGACCTTCCGAAAAGGTAGGATTAATGGCCGGTGACCGTATCGTGATGGTAGACGACAGTTTGTTTGTAGGGAAAAAAGTGACCAACGAACGTGCCATGCGCACTCTGAAAGGGCCGAAGGGTACTCAAGTAAAACTGGGCGTGAAGCGCGCTACGGAGAAAGATCTTTTGAACTTCACTATCACACGCGGTGACATTCCGCAAAACACCATCGACGCAGCTTATATGTTGACAGATGACTTTGGCTATATACAGGTTAGTAAATTCGGACGTACTACACATGTGGAGTTGCTGAATGCCATTGCTTTACTGAATCATAAGAACTGCAAAGGGCTGATCATCGATTTACGTGGCAACACAGGAGGATATATGGAAGCCGCAGTGCGCATGGTCAACGAATTCTTGCCCGAAGGTAAACTGATAGTCTATACGGAAGGACGCAAATATCCCCGTGCCGACGAATTTGCCAATGGAACAGGCAGTTGCCAGAAAATGCCCGTTATCGTGCTGATTGACGAAGGTTCGGCTTCGGCCAGTGAAATTTTCACCGGTGCTATTCAGGATAATGACCGAGGTATGGTAGTGGGTCGCCGTTCGTTCGGTAAAGGCCTGGTACAACAGCCTATCGACTTCAGTGACGGATCAGCCATCCGGCTGACCATTGCCCGCTATTATACTCCATCCGGACGCTGCATTCAACGCCCTTATCAGAATGGTAAAGACCGCAACTACGAAATGGATTGGCTGACACGATATGAACATGGAGAGTACTTCTCAAAAGATAGTATCAAGCTCGATGAAAACCTGCGTTATTCTACCGCCCTCGGACGTCCGGTGTACGGAGGAGGAGGTATCATGCCGGATGTATTCGTCCCACAAGACACCACGGGAGTGACTTCATATCTGACCGAGGTGCTGAGCAAAGGACTTACCATCCAATTCACCTTCCATTACACGGATAATAACCGCGATAAGTTGAAGAAGTACGAAGACGAAGAATCACTCTTAAACTATCTGCGTCGTCAGGGACTGGTCGAACAGTTCATACGCTACGCTGACAGCAAAGGGGTGAAACGAAGAAACATCCTGATTCAGAAATCATATAAATTACTGGAAAAGAGCATTTACGGAAATATCATCTATAATATGCTGGGAAAAGAAGCCTATATTCAATATCTCAACCAAAGCGATCAGACTGTGAAGAAGGCCGTCGAGTTGCTCGAAAGTGGAGAAGCATTCCCTAAGGCTCCCGTCAGCGTAGAACCTCAAAAGGAGGAAAAGAAAGATGGAAAGAAAAAAACAACTGCGCAAGTGGATAGCACAGGAGAAGAAGAAATACTCCGACTCTACGCTTAAATCGTTGTCGGAAAAGGTATTGATAACTCTTGAGGCATGCCCCGAATTTCAAAAAGGGCATACTATATTGCTCTATCACTCAATGAAGGATGAAGTGCAGACGCACGCCTTCATTGAGAAGTGGAGCCGGTCGAAAAGAATCATATTGCCTGTAGTAACAGGCGACGAGTTAGAACTTCGCGTTTACACAGGCCCCCAAGATCTCGCCATAGGTTCGTATGGTATTGCCGAACCAACCGGAGCGCCATTCACCGATTACGAAACAATAGATCTGGCTGTGATTCCGGGTGTTGCTTTCGATCGGTACGGACATCGTTTAGGCCGCGGCAAAGGATATTACGACCGTTTATTACCTCAAATTCCGGCTCCCAAAGTCGGCATTTGTTTCCCGTTTCAATTGATAGAAGAAGTACCTGCAGAAGCATTCGACTTCCGTATGGATACTATTATAGCACAATGAAAACAAATTATCACACACATACCACTCGCTGCATGCACGCCGTGGGAGACGATGAAGACTATGTACGCAGTGCCATCAAAGGTGGCTTTCAGGAATTGGGCTTTTCTGATCATGGCCCATGGAAGTATCACACAGATTTTGTATCGGACATACGTATGCTCCCGGAGGACTTACCGGAATATATAGAAAGCATCCGTGCCTTGAAAGAAAAATACCGGAATCAAATCAGCATCAAAATCGGATTGGAGTATGAATACTTTCCCGAATACATCCACTGGCTGAAAGAAATCATCAAAGAGTACCGGTTGGATTATATCCTCTTTGGAAACCACCATTACCATACTGACGAAAAGTTTCCCTACTTCGGGCATCATACCACTAATCGGGATATGCTCGACCTTTATGAAGAAAGCACTATCGAAGGAATGGAAAGCGGACTGTTCGCCTACCTGGCACATCCGGATCTTTTTATGCGTTCCTACCCTGAATTTGACAAACATTGTATCAGTGTCAGCCGCCATATCTGTCGGGCAGCAGCCCGATTGCACATCCCTTTGGAATATAATATCGGCTATGTAGCCATCAATGAAGCACGGGGAATAACGACTTATCCTTGCCCGCAATTCTGGCATATCGCAGCCAATGAAGGATGCACGGCTATTATCGGACTGGACGCACACAATAACCTTGATTTAGAAAATCCGACTTACTACGATCGTGCCTGTCAGGAACTGAATGCACTGAAGATGCCCGTCATAGATACAATCCCATTCTTGAAATACTGAGAGCACCACATTTTAGTTGTAGATAGAATCTCCGTTCTCTTCGAACAGAGACTCTGTTCATAAAGAATGAAGGCTCCGTTTGATACAAACAAAGCCTTCATTTATTATAAAAGAATAGTCGTTTAACGGAAAATAATATTGGTAATCACCGTAGCCCCAACCTTCTGATTCAAATTACGGACCAAAAGTTCCCGCCCCATCATCAACTCCTGACGGAGGGCAGCAGAGGTCAAGTGTACATACAACACCTGATTACGAATATACAAATCCCTTGTGTACGACATAATAGTAGGTCCCAGCACCGTCTCCCACGAATCAAGTAAGCGTTGCTCATTCAGTGGAGACTCCAAGCTCTCCTGACGCAGATATTTCTGAATCAGTTTTCCAATCGGTTCCGCATCGTTTCGTTTCATCTCTCTTTTTCCTCCATTTCATTGATAGCTCCGCTCTCCACACGAAACATTTTATAGTCACTCCCCACCTTATATAATATACGGTCCAAATGTTCACGATTCGTATCCGTTATGAAAATCTGCCCGAAATTGTCACCCGCCACCAACTTTACAATCTGTTCTACGCGCGAAGCATCCAATTTGTCAAAGATATCATCCAACAGCAACAGAGGTACCGTACTTCCCGTACGCTTCAAAAAATCAAACTGCGCAAGCTTCAGTGCAACCAGGTACGTCTTGTTCTGTCCTTGTGAACCTTCTCTCTTAATAGGAAAGTCACCCAACAACATGTTGAGTTCATCTTTATGTATCCCCCGGAGCGAATAACCCATAATCTTATCCCGTACCCGGCTTTCTTTCAGAACTTCAAGCAGAGATGCATTTCTTGCGTGCGACTCATAAGTCAGTCCCACTTGCTCCTTATCCTGCGAAATGTACGAGTAGAACGATTGAAATATAGGAATAAACTCACTGATAAATGCTTCCCGTTTCCGGAAAACCACCTCACCGGCCTGTGCCATCATCTCTTCCCAAACGAGAAAAAGCTCTTCTTCTATCGGTTGTTCACTCTTCAACAATGTATTTCGTTGTACCAATGCCTTATTGTAGCGAATCAAAGCATCCAAATACTCCTTATCATACTGCGAAATGACTACATCCATAAAGCGGCGACGTTCGTCACTGCCCCCCGCTATCAATTCCGAGTCGGCAGGCGACACCATCACCAAAGGAATAAATCCGATGTGATCCGACAGGCGCGAATATTCTTTCTTATTACGTTTGAATTGTTTTTTCGACCTACGCTTCATTCCGCAATAAATCTCTTCGGGTGTTCCGTCCATCGCCTCATAGAACCCTTGAATAACAAAAAAGTCCTGTTCATGACGAATATTCTGCGAATCGATCGGATTTCCTGCACTTTTACAAAAAGACAGAAAGTAGACCGCATCGAGCAGATTGGTTTTTCCCATCCCGTTCTGCCCGAAAAAGCAATTCAGTTTAGCCGAAAAATTCAGTTCTACCTGCTCCAGGTTCTTATAGTTCAGTATAGATATACGCTTCAGTATCATGTGTGCACATTGAGTTTGGTTACAAAAGTAGAAAGATTTTCGGGGTTTTAGGTCGCAAAACAAAAAAAGATGCCTCTAAATTTCGTTTATATATATAAAAAAACTACTTTTGCTGACCAAAATATCCAGTTGAAAAAATAACAAAAAGAATCATATAAAAATGGCAGAACAAAAGAACCACAACAACGAACTGAATGTGGAAGATGCACTGACACAGTCGGAAGCATTTCTTGTTAAAAACAAAAAAGCAATCATTGGCGCCGTTGTAGCCGTAATCGTAATCGTAGCAGGTGCAATCCTCTACAAGAATTTCTACGCAGAACCTCGTGAAGAAAAAGCACAGGCTGCTCTTTTCAAAAGCGAACAGTACTTTGAGCAAAGTGCATACGAACAAGCACTGAACGGTGATAGCATCGGTTCTATCGGTTTCCTGAAAGTAGCCGATCAGTTTAGCGGTACTAAAGCAGCCAATCTGGCAAAGGCATACGCCGGTATCTGCTACCAGAATTTAGGTAAATATGAAGAAGCCATCAAAGCACTTGACGGTTTCAGTGGAGACGACCAGATGGTAGCTCCTGCCATTCAAGGTGCCATTGGTAACTGCTACGCTCAGTTAGGCCAACTCGATAAAGCAACTTCTGCTCTTCTGAAAGCGGCAGATCATGCAGACAACAGCACCCTGAGCCCTATCTTCCTGCTCCAAGCCGGAGAAATCCTGATGAAGCAAGGCAAGAACGAAGAAGCAGTAAAAGCCTTCACCAAGATTAAGGATAAATACTTCCAGTCTTATCAGGCAATGGATATCGATAAATACATCGAGCAAGCTAAACTGCTGAAAAAATAATAACGGGGTATATACCTTATTATATAGAAAGCTACCCAAACCAATCTGGGTAGCTTTTTTTCAACCAACCAAAAACATATAGATTATGGCAACAGCATATCATAACTTATCAGATTACGATTTTAATTCAGTTCCGAATGCAGAAGAAATGAAATTCGGTATCGTTGTTTCCGAATGGAACGCTAACATCACCGGTGCCCTGCTGGACGGAGCAGTGAAAACTTTGAAGAAACATGGAGCCAAAGAAGAAAATATCCTGGTAAAGACAGTACCCGGAAGTTTCGAACTTACCTTCGGCGCTAATCAGATGATGGAAAATAGCGATATAGATGCAATTATTATCATTGGTTGCGTAATTAAAGGAGATACTCCACATTTTGATTATGTTTGCATGGGAGTGACACAAGGCGTAGCGCAACTGAACGCAACTGGCGATATACCAGTTATTTACGGATTAATTACCACCAACACTATGGAGCAGGCAGAAGACAGAGCCGGCGGCAAACTGGGTAATAAAGGAGACGAATGTGCAATTACTGCAATAAAAATGATCGATTTTGTTTGGAGTTTAAATAAATAGTTGTATCTTTGCATCGCAATTGAGAAACAAACCTACTTAAGAGAAAGCAAAGGGACTCAAAAGCAAACAAAAGGGCAAATACCAGAGTGGCCAAATGGGGCAGACTGTAAATCTGCTGTCTTTCGACTTCGGTGGTTCGAATCCATCTTTGCCCACAAAAAATTGCGGAAGTAGCTCAGTTGATAGAGCATTAGCCTTCCAAGCTGAGGGTCGCGGGTTTGAGCCCCGTCTTCCGCTCTAAAGAGAATCTGAGAAATTAGATTCTCTTTTTTTATATACAACCCTAACATCCTAACTACACATGAAAACTCCTTCGCAAACACATGTGCTCGGACTGGCACATCCCCCACTCCCGATGGTACGCCTTGCTTTCATAGGGCTTGGCAATAGAGGTGTATTGACTCTGCAACGTTATCTGCAAATCGAAGGTGTCGAAATCAAAGCACTTTGTGAAATCAGGGAAGGCAATCTGGTTAAAGCCCAAAAGATACTTCGGGAAGCCGGTTATCCGCAACCGGACGGCTATACCGGACCGGATGGATGGAAACGAATGTGTGAACGGGATGACATTGATCTCGTATTCATCTGTACCGACTGGCTGACCCACACTCCCATGGCAGTATACTCCATGGAGCATGGCAAGCATGTAGCCATTGAAGTTCCTGCAGCCATGACTGTAGAAGAGTGTTGGAAGTTGGTAGATACGGCCGAAAAGACAAGACAGCACTGCATGATGCTCGAAAATTGTTGCTATGACCCGTTTGCACTGACTACGCTTAACATGGCACAGCAGGGTGTATTCGGCGAAATAACCCATGTAGAGGGAGCATACATACATGACCTGCGTTCTATCTACTTCGCCGACGAAAGTAAAGGAGGATTTCACAATCACTGGGGAAAGAAATATAGTATAGAACATACCGGTAATCCTTATCCGACCCACGGTCTTGGTCCGGTTTGCCAGATACTGAATATCCATCGGGGAGACCGCATGAACTACTTGGTTTCTCTGTCCAGTCTTCAGGCAGGTATGACCGAATATGCCCGTAAAAACTTCGGAGCAGACTCTCCGGAAGCCCGCCAGAAATACTTATTGGGTGACATGAATACTACCTTGATACAAACAGTGAAGGGCAAAAGTATCATGATTCAGTATAATGTAGTAACTCCACGTCCTTACAGCCGCCTGCATACAGTTTGTGGAACAAAAGGATTCGCGCAGAAATATCCCGTTCCCAGCATTGCTCTCGAACCCGACGCCGGCTCTCCTCTTGAAGGGAAAGCACTAGAGGAAATAATGGAGCGTTACAAACATCCTTTCACAGCCACTTTCGGTACAGAGGCTCATCGCAGAAATCTGCCCAATGAAATGAACTATGTAATGGACTGCCGGCTAATTTATTGTTTGCGCAACGGATTACCATTGGATATGGATGTATATGATGCTGCCGAATGGTCGTGCATCACAGAACTGAGCGAACAATCGGTATTAAACGGCAGTATACCGGTAGAGATTCCGGACTTTACGAGAGGAGCATGGAAAGAAAAATAAAAAACTTCTGATTATTAAAAGAAAGGGGGTGTCGGTTTTGAGAACCGACACCCCTTTTTTCAACCTTTAATTAAGAGATATCTGTGTTAAATTAATATCCCGGATTCTGATCGCCAGCCAATAACGGATTTAAGTCAATAGCTGTTTGCGGAATTGGTTTCAGACGCATACGAGAACTCCATTTCATTGTAAGTTCCGTGTCACCGTCAGGAGTCATGATAGGTACATTGTTCATGTGCTCTTTCCAATAATCATCGCTATAACGAGTCATATCGTCACCACGGAAACCTTCACCAGCCAATTCAATGCGACGTTCGTTCTGAATCAGTTTCAGACCTTCTTCTTTGCTCAAGCCAGAAGGTACATCCGGCATACCGCAACGATCACGTAACTGATTCAAAGCAGCTTCAGTTGCAGCATCATAACCAGTAGTCTGTGTATGCGCTTCAGCATAAATCAATAAAATTTCAGCATAACGGATACAAGGATAATCACCGGTCGCCTGTCCGTCGCCATTAGCATCATTTTCCAATGAAAGCATCTTACGGAAGTTAAATCCGGTCTTTGATTCGTTATTACCATTCTTTATCCATTCATACACAAACTTATCACCATAATTAGATTCATACCAACTCTTGAATGGCATCAAGATAGAAACATACATACGGCTATCACGGTTACGGAACTCTTGAATATATTTATAATCTTTCAATGTTCCATTCTTTATCTTTTCCTGGCAGAAAGCAATAAACTTAGCTTCTCCTTCAGGCTTTTGATAAGCATCCAAGTCAGCCTTTATCTGGTTATACGCTTTAGCACGTTCTTCCGGAGTAGGCAATTGCGGTACACTGTGGCCATCAACTCCCCAATAAGCATCTACCAGATTCTGTGTCGGAGTTACAGAAGACCAGCCACCCAACTGATTCGGGCGCATACTTGTATAACGAGTCATATCTTGATAATCCCAACTGGAAGCAGCATATTGACGAGTCATAATGTATTCGGGATTATCCGGATTAGCATTTTCTGTATGCCACAAAGCTTCATAATTAAACATACCCTTAACGAATTCGTCTTTATCGATTCCTTTTTCTGCAAAATCAATATACAAACTCATTTCTTCTGCCTCTTTCTTCTGTGCATCCGACAAAGAAGATATTTTAAACAAAGAGAAGCCTCCCTTATCCATCACTTCCTTCGCAGTAGATTCTGCTAAAGCATAGTCCCCAAAATACAGGGCCGCTCTTGCTTTCAATGACAAACAAGCATATTTTGTGATACGTCCCTTTTCATTTGGATAACCACCAGCGTATTTCTCGGGCAATATTGCAGCAGCCTCAGTAAGTTCTTTCATAATAAAATCACGAATCACACTTACCTCGTCACGCGGAATATTAGGAGAGTTATAATCCAGTACTTCAGTAATCAAAGGCACTTTACCGAACGTCATAGTCATGCCCAAATAAGTCCAGGCACGCATTGCACGAACTTCTGCCTTGAACCTTTCTCTTAAAGATTCATCCATCTCACAATTTCCAACTTTCTGCAAAAACAAGTTTTCCTTACGAATTGTCTCAAAGTTCCAACCTTCATCATAAAGAGGGCTAAAACCATCTTGCTGGAATATTTTTGCGTTAGATTCATGTGCATATTGGCAATATACATCATCCGAATAAGCATCTCCGTAAATTCCAATACCCGGAATCGCAGCAGAATAAATTGAATTCAGATTATACCAGGCATCTTTTTCAGATGTCCAATATGTTTCGGCCGCAATATTAGCAGGCGGCTCCACTTCCAAGTCGCAACTACTAACACTTACACTAACTAAAGTGCAAAAGAATATACCCTTGAATAATTTATTTATAGTTTTCATCTTTTATAATCAATAATGTTAGAATGTTAGATTTACACCAAAAGCAATCGAAGACGTACCACGAGTATTAACGCCGCGTCCTGAAGCCGTTTCAGGGTCGAAATCTTCCATACGGTGATCAGCACGAATAGTAAACGGATTTTCAGCCGCAACATAGAGTTTCAATGCCTCCAGACTCAACTTCTGTAATACCGGCTTTTGGAAAGAATATCCAAAAGTTATATTCTTGATGCGGAAATAATCGGCATTAAACAACCAGTAATCAGAGAAATATTGGTTATAAGTTGAATGTTTACTTGTACGAGGATAAATGCGAGGATAAGCTGCATTCGGGTTAGGATTATCTACCGTCCATCTCTTCAAGTGATATTTACGCGGACTTGCATAATCCGAGAATGCCCAGGCATTTTCCATACTGAAGTTTACCTTTGTACCGGTAACTCCCTGACCGAACATACTTAATTCAAATCCTTTATAACGAAGATTCAGGTTCACACCATAAGTAATGTCAGGAACATCACAACCTATATAAGTTCTATCTTTATCGGTAAGTTTACCATCACCATCTAAATCTACATATTTGATATCACCCGCTTGAGGCACCAAACCATCGGTGATGTAATTACCGGTATCAATATCCTCCTGAGTCAACAGACCATCAGAGCGATATCCATAGAAAGTACCGATTGCATAACCAACCTTTTTAATCCATGGGCTTTCAATAATCGGGTCATTCGCTCCCAGGTTGGTTACTTTATTCCAGTTCTTACTCATGTTAAACCCAACTGTATATGCAAAGTCACCCAGAGTTTTATTATGTGTAATACTCAGTTCTAAACCCTTATTACTTACTGTACCAATATTTTGTGAAACCTTGAAATCAGAGCCAATACCGATTTCTTTCGGACTCGGATATGCCAACAGGATATCATCTGTTTTTTTGTTATAATAATCGGCTGTAAAATTCAACAGTCCATTGAAAATGTCAAAATCCACACCGATATCAGTGATAGTAACAGTTTCCCATCCTAAAGTCGGATTGGCAGGTTTAGATTCTACGATACCCGAAACAATAGCATCTTCAAAGTTGTAGTTACCTCCTTGTTGATATGAAGAGAAATAATCATATTGGCCTACGTTATTGATATTACCCAACTGTCCCCAAGATGCACGCAACTTCAGGTTATTAATCCAGTTGATATCTTGCATAAATCCCTCCTGACTAATACGCCAGCCTGCAGAGAATGACGGGAAAACACCCCAACGATTATCCTTATGAAAGCGAGAAGAAGCATCAGCACGGATATTGGCCTCTAATAAATAACGATCCATAAAGGAGTAATTTACACGACCAAAGTAAGACATCAGTTTGTCTTCGTTACTTCCACCTTCAGCATAAGTATCATCTGGCGCACTCGAGCCACCATTCATGTCCGTCATACCATTAGTCGGGAATTTCAGACGATATGATTTTTGTTTCTGATACTTATAATGTTCATAAGATACACCAGCCAATACATTCACATTATGTTTTTCATTACTCCAAACGTAATTAGCCAATGCATTATAAGTAAGGCGACTGTTTTCTTCCCAACTGTACTCCATCTTAGAATTAGTTACATCTGTACCATTCAACTCAGTACCGGTCTGGAAATCCTTAATCTTACTTTTATTTGCAGTATAAGTCTTAGATTTATAATCCCAAGCTTTATAAATCATTTCGCCTGTCAATACCAGTCCTTTTACAGGCTTAATATCTAAAGCCAGATTTATCAAAGTATTCTGAGTCTTACTGTTCGACCATCCTCCTTCTTCCAAACGGCGTAAAGGGTTACGCTCCATATTTACTGTTGCAGCCGGCTTTCCACCTTCATAGCTACCCCATTCACCATTACTTTGACGAGCAACATAAGTTGACGGAATTGTCAACAAGTGTGTATAAACAACTCCTCCTTTATCATTATCGGAAGTGCTTTGAATATAATTGATATTAGAACGCATTGTCAACCAAGACTTAATATCTGAAGAAATATTGGTAGTCAAGTTATAACGTTCACTCTTTGCACCAGGAGTAAATTTATCATCATACATATATCCTAATGAAGTGAAATATTTCACTTTATTACCACCGCTAAAGCTTACAGAGTGCTTTGTCATAACAGCTTCATCCTTCAAGACTAAATCATACCAATTTGTATTTGGATACATATCCGGATTAGAGCCATCGCGGAACATTTGTATTTCTTTATCTGTATAAGGAAGCGTACTGGTATTCGGGTTTTCATTCAAAGCAGCCTCATTACTCAAACGTGCATACCATTCAGAGCCCAATACATCAGGTGTATAAGTCGCCATTTTCACTGCGACCGAACCATCATAACTGATCTTCAAATCACCTTCTTTACCACCTTTAGTTTTTACCAATACAACACCATAAGCTGCACGAGAACCGTAAATAGCAGAAGATGCCGCATCTTTCAAGAATGAAATGCTCTCTATCGAATTCGGATCAAGACTTGAAAAGAAAGAAGCATCAGCAATTGCACCGTCAATAACAAACAGAGGAGAAGATGTTCCCAAGTTACCGCGACCACGCATATTAATTGATGGAGTAGATCCCGGACGTGATATAATAGTTACTCCCGGAACCTGTCCTTGTACTGATGCCAATACATCTGTATTCACACGTTCTTTCAATTCGTCCGCTCCAACAGAAGACACAGCACCTGTCAAATTTACCTTCTTCTGAGTACCATAACCTACTACCACCACTTCGTCCAGAGTTTTAGTATCCTCTTTCATGGTAACTGTATAACTATTAACTCCCGGTTTAAGAACAATCGCTTGAGGTATATAACCAATATAAGTCACCTGAAGTTCCTTACCGGCAGTGTTAAGAGTAAACTCACCATCAATATTAGTGATGGTACCGTTAGTCGGATTTCCTTTTTCTATAACCGATGCTCCGATGATGG